>Ga0105048_10002642_pt1 | contig 29167 bp, 31 predicted proteins | sample MAT05_FD_78382 | JGI IMG/M metagenome (GOLD analysis project Ga0105048, IMG submission 78382) | Freshwater microbial communities from Lake Fryxell liftoff mats and glacier meltwater in Antarctica - MAT-05 | ecosystem: Environmental > Aquatic > Freshwater > Ice > Liftoff microbial mat | place... | reverse complement strand
TTTTTGCCGACATACGAAACCCGCTCGAAATTCCAGCGTAGGCTATAGAGAACGCCTTTCTGGAAGCCAACCCCGGCCTTTCGGGCGACGAAATAGCGACTACCTGCAAGGACGGCAGCATCGAGGAAGTACGCTTGTGTCTGACGTCTGATCTGGAACTGCGCCGGTGTGGCGCAGATGTGGTGAAAGACTGCACCCTTTCGGATGCAGTGCTGGAGCCGATTCGGTAAAGGCAAAGGCGGCGGGGCCGGTGCGGATCTTAAAATGTCGTCGAGGGGAAGATCTTCTTAAATAGAGGACCGTTCTGCATTGGGGTCCGGTCGGGTCTGGGGAACCTCTCCGGTAAAAGGGGATGGTTCAAATCCAACCCCGCCTGAAAAAGAGGTTAGCACAACAGGCCTTGGCCAAATCGTGAAAGAATCGTTAATTTGGCTGTTCACAGGTTTTCGGGATCATATTTTCTGTGCAAAACTGGCATCCGACGGTAGTTGCATGGGGAGGCCCGAATGCGACTCTTCGAAGGGTTGTATGGCGCCTCAATCCTCAACCTTAAGCACGATTTTGCCGACATGGCCAGGCGCCTCGATTCGCCAGTGGGCGGCGGGTGCTTCGTGCAGCGCAAATTCGCTGTCGATCACCACGCGGAAGGCACCGCGCTGGATCATCGGCCAGAGGTGGGTTTCCACCTCGGCGGCGATTCGTGCCTTGGCGAGGTCGGATTGCGGGCGCAGGGTCGAACCGGTGATGGTCAGGCGGCGCATCATCACTTCGGCAAAGTTCAGTTCGACCTTGGCGCCTTCGAGGAAAGCGATCTGGACCAGCCGGCCGTCATCGGCCAGCGCACGGATGTTGCGCGGAAGGTATGCGCCGCCGACCATGTCGAGGATAAGGTCCGCGCCGCCTGCCTCTTTCATCACGTCGGTGAAATCCGCAGTGCGGTAGTTTATCGCCCGCTCGGCACCGAGGCTTTCGCAGATGGAGCATTTCGCATCCGATCCGGCGGTGGCAAAGACCCGCGCGCCCAAGGCTGCCGAGATCTGAACTGCTGTGGTGCCGATACCAGATGTGCCGCCGTGGACCAAAAACCGCTCCCCGGCCTTCAGCCGGCCGCGCATCACGACGTTTGACCAGACGGTAAAGCATGTTTCCGGCAGGCAGGCCGCGTCGCGCATCGACATGCCTTGCGGAATTGGCAGGGCGTGGGTCTCATGCGTGAGGGCGTATTCGGCATATCCGCCGCCGGGCAGAAGCGCGCAGACCTTGTCGCCGATCGACCAGCGAGTGACGCCCGGCCCCACCTCGACCACGGTGCCCGAGCATTCGAGCCCCGGCAGCGGCGACGCCGAGGGCGGCGGCGCATAAGCGCCCGCACGCTGCAGCGCATCGGGGCGGTTCACCCCGGCATAGGCCACGCGGATGATGATCTGCCCCAGGCCCGGCACCGGCACCGGGACCGAGCAGGGTTTCAGCACATCCGGCGCGCCGGGGGCTGAAATCTCCATCGCGAGCATGCTGTCAGATTGGGGTATCATGGCTTCTTTCCGCGAAATTGGTTCATCATCCGGCCCGGCAGATCAGTGGGAATATTAGGCATGCGGAATTTTTCCATGAGCTTCATTGGCCCTTCAAGGACAGCTTTGGCCAAAGCGTTGTCCTTTACCGCGGATTTTAGCTTTTCAAACTGCATTACCCCGTCGATGCGACGGCCGAGGAAATCCCAGGTCGCCTTATGGCCAGGGCTGTCGTCACCCAGCCAGAACAGCACCGTCGCACCATAGACGCCCGAAAGGGTGGCGCGCTTGGTGTACCAGTTGATATCCGTCGATGTATCGCCAAGCGCGGTCCAGATCGCATCGGCCGTACCCCACACGGCCCTGGCCCCTTCGGCGGCGTTCTGTGGAAGGGCAAAGAGCGTGGCGCCGCGGCGGACGGCTTCTTTGTCCGGGATCGCGTCCAGCCGGAAGCGGATGGCAGTGGCAATACGGTCGCGGTAGCGTATCTGGGTCAGATCGGTGGCGGCCAGCCGGTCCACCATCGCAGTGTCGCCCTGCCGGTGATACGCGAGCGCGAGATCGAGCCCGCCCCTTGGGAAAAGCGCGCGCGCCAGACCCACAGCCACCCCTGCCTCTGCCACCGCGGCGCGGAAGGTCGCGTCAGTCCAGCCATCAAAGGGCACGTGCGTCAGCGCAGCGGACAGGAGTCGCGCGCGCGCCTCGTCGGCGCTGTATGTCTGATCCGAATCGTCCTGCATCTTGCCCTCACTTCCATTACCGACACCTGAACCCGAATATGGACAAGCGCCCCTGCTGTTGTTATAGACCGCATCGCCTGCACAGACAGTGCAACTTTAACCTAGGAAGGTGGTGACAACCACATGCAGGTCAGCGTCCGCGACAATAACGTCGAGCAAGCCCTTCGGGCCCTCAAGAAAAAACTCCAGCGCGAAGGCGTGTTCCGCGAAATGAAGCTCAAGCAGCATTTCGAGAAACCCTCCGTTAAGAAAGCTCGCGAATCCGCCGAAGCCGTGCGCCGTGCGCGCAAGCTCGCGCGAAAGAAGCTTCAGCGCGAAGGCGGTCTCTGAGGAGACGTTCAGCGAACACTGAGCCCGCAAGGGCCGAATCGATCAACCCCCGTCCCGTCGAGGCCGGGGGTTTTTCATTCCGGGAACCATTGGTTCCTTGAATCGTTAGGCGCAAGGCTGCTCTATTGTTCCCACACGCGCCCCGGCGCCCCTTCAGGTCCTGTTGATGTTCATTCGCTTCGGCTTCGATATTGCCCTGTCCTGTACTCAGGAGACCCCGATGATCGCGATGATGTCGGTGCGCGACGAATTGCGCGACGGCCTTCGTATCCAGTCCCCGATGACGACGACACCTTTGGTGCCGACAACTGCCTATCGCGATGGGTTCGGAAACACCTGCCGCCGTTTCGTGGCACCGGCAGGCACGTTCAGGCTGTTCAGCGATTGCACGATCGAGACCAGCGATTGGACCGACGCGACCGAAGTCGATGCGAAAGAGACGCCGATTTCCGCCCTGCCTGATGAGGTGCTGATCTACCTGCTTGGCAGTCGCTATTGCGAGACAGACCGGTTGAGCCAGACCGCATGGGATCTGTTCGGCCACATCCCGCAGGGTTGGGCGCGGGTGCAGGCGATCTGCGACTATGTTCATGCCCATATCCGGTTCGACTATCGGAATGCCCGCGTCACACGAACTGCCTTTGATGGTTGGCAGGAAAAGACCGGCGTGTGTCGGGACTTTGCGCACCTGGCGATTGCCTTCTGTCGATGCATGAACATTCCCACCCGCTATGTGAACGGCTACCTCGGCGATATTGGCGTGCCTATCGCCGGGCCGATGGATTTTGCAGCCTGGATGGAGGTGTATCTGGGCGGACGCTGGTACACCTTTGATCCGCGCAACAACGTGCCTCGTGCCGGGCGGATTGTCGTGGCCTATGGGCGCGATGCGGCGGATGTGCCGCTGATCCATTCCTTCGGCCCGCATGTGCTGCAGAAATTTCATATCTGGACAGACCGGATCGATGCTCCGCGGATGTGACCGGGCCTGGCAGCGGACCGGGCAATCCAGAAAGGATCGCCCGGCCCATGGTCATGTCAATTGCGGTCAAATCAGCTGTGATCAGATCAGCTGGCGACCTCCATCCCATCGACGCGCGTGATCGCAACCACCGCCGGGCGGGGCAGGTTGGTGCCTGTGAAATCGGGCCAGCGGGTGGTGGCCTCTTCCAGCGTGGCGCTGTCTTCGGCAGGGTGCTGCACCGCGACGAACAGGGTGGAGCCATCGGGGGTAAAGCACGGCCCGGTAGCTTCGGCGCCCATCGGGCAGGTGAACAGCAGTTTCGGCAATCCGCGCGCCGGGCCTTCGGTATCTACACCGTAGATGCCATCGGGAATGTCGAAGGCGTTCGCGCCATCCGTCGCCACGAACATCCGGCCCTTGGGATCGAAGGTCAGATTGTCCGGGGTGACGAACCAGCCGTTTTCGGTGGTGGCGGGGTGGAAGGTCGCGCCCGTGGCCGGATCCTTCGGGTTGCCCGCCAGCACGAACAGATCCCAAGTATAGCTGTCGGCAGTGTGGTCGGCATCAGCACCGGCGCCTCCAGGCGGGATCATCTCGACGATGTGGCCCCAGAAGTTCTCAGGGCGGGTGTTGGCCGCATTCAGCTTGTCGGCGGTCATCTTCTTGTTCTTGGTCATGATCGCATAGACGCGGCCGGTGACGGGGTTCGTCTCCATGTCCTCGGGGCGGTCCATCGGGGTGGCGCCCAGGGCATCCGCCGCAAGGCGCGTCTTCAAGAGCACGTCGGCCTGTGTGGCAAAGCCGTTCTCGGCGGTCAGCGGGCCGGTGCCGTGCACGATCGGCAGCCAGATCATCGTGCCATCGGCGTTGTAGACGGCAACCGACAGAGTACCCGCATCCAGCAGATCCTTGCCCGAAGCAGGGTTCGCCGGATCATATTTGCCTTCCGAGACAAAGCGGTAGACGTACTCGAAGTAGTCATCATCGCCCATGTAGACTACGACACGGCCATCCTTGTTCAGGACGGTCGTCGCAGCCTCGTGCGCCATCCGGCCCAGAGCAGTGCGCTTTACCGGGGTCGAGCCAGGCTCGTAGGGGTCGATCTCAATCACCCAGTCGAAGCGGTTCGGCTCGTTCGGTTCCTTGCTCATGTCAAAGCGAGGATCGTATTTGGCGCGGGCGTAGTAGTCCGACCCGTCATAGCCGTACCGCTCCAAGACATCGGCGAAGGGGGTGCTGGCGATATCGCCGCCGAAGGTGTCGGAAGCGCCTTCTTCACAGGTCAGCACGGTGCCCCATGGGGTGACGCCGCCCCCGCAATTGTAGTTGGTGCCCCGAACCATGCGACCCTCGGGGTCGTAGCTGGTCTTCATCCAGTCGTGCCCGGCCACCGGGCCGGAAATCGCGAACTCGGTTTCCAGCGTGAAGCGGCGGTTCATCGGGCTGTCCTGCACGACGCCCCAGGCCCCATCCACCCGCTTGATCTCGACCACCGAATGACCGATGGACATATTGCACAGCGCTACCTGTTCGGCGGTCAGCTTGGCGCTATCATCCTCGGTCACGCCGGGGAACATCACGTTGAACGACGGGTATTCGTTGTTCACGCACAAGAGGCCATGGTCTGAGGTCTGCGAGCCGCGCGGCAGCGGCATGTAGGCCACATAGTCGCAGTTATAGCCAAAACGGTCTGCCTGCTGGGCGGCGGTCATCGTGCCCACGTCAATCGGTGCATCGCCCGCCTTCATCGGGTCGCCCCAGCCCACGACGACACCCGCGTTATAGCCTTCGGCAACGCGGTGCTTGTCGTCGAACACACGCGTCAGTTCCGAGAATTTCAGGCTGGACGACGCATCCTGCGCATGCGCAGCACCCGAAAACAGCGAGCCGACGAATCCCTGTGCTGCAACCGCGCCAAGGGCGGCGCCGGAGCCGAGCAGAAATCCGCGACGCGACACGCGTTCGGCGATGATGTGGCGGATATCAGGACGCGAGTTGTTTTTAGTGCGCATGGCAACCTCCTTTGAGAAAACTCGGCGGATGCTAGGTGGCTTATGTTACATCTGCATGTCGGACGGAAGCACATGACAGACCCTGCGGCACGCGCTTGCGTCGAGGGTGGGCGGATTGCATGGAGACTTTGTGCAGAAACTGTGACGACGGGCAGGAATCGGGAACTCTGGAATGACCGCCACAAGCGAACCCACCGATCTGCAGGGTCTGGAGAAGGTGATCCGGGACCGGCTCGCCATGGCCACAACCCGGCTGATCGTGGCCATCGCAGGAGCACCGGGGTCCGGCAAGTCGACGGTGGCCGATGCGCTGGCTGAACGACTGAACGCATCCGCAGAAGGTACTGCCGCCGTGTTGCCGATGGACGGATTTCACTACGACGACCTGTACCTCGTGCCTGCTGGGCTTCGGCCGCGCAAGGGTGCGCCGGACACCTTCGACGTGGGCGGCCTGCGCCACCTTCTGCAGCGATTGCGCAAGCGCGACGAGCCTTTCGTCGCGGTGCCGGTCTTTGACCGGACACTTGAGATTGCGCGTGCGGGCGCGCGGCTTGTCCCTGCCGGGGTGCAAGTGATCGTGGTTGAGGGAAACTATCTGCTGCTTGCGCGAGGGGATTGGCCGAGCCTTCGGCCGATGTTCGATCTGACCGTGATGGTCGATGTACCCGAGGCTTTACTGCGGGCACGCTTGACTGCGCGATGGCAGCATTACCAGCTGACGCCCGCAGAGATCCTGGCGAAGCTTGAAGACAACGATCTGCCCAACGGGCGGCTGATCATGGCGGCAAGTGCCTTGCCGGACTGCAGGTTCGAAAATGGCTGAGTTGGAGCAAGACGAGCGGGCGATCCGGCAGGGGATGATCGACACCTGCCTTCGGATGAACGCCTCCGGGATCAATCAGGGCACGTCCGGCACCTTGTCGTGGCGATCTGGCGAGGGGTTTCTGATCACCCCCTCCTCAATGCCCTACGACGTTATGCAACCGGGTGACATCGTGGCGATGGGCTTCGATGCACGTTACACGGGGCGGCGTCCGTCCTCCGAATGGCGCTTTCACCGCGACATTCTGGCTGCGCGGCCCGAGGTGGGGGCGGTTCTGCATTGCCATGCGACCTATGCGACGACCCTTGCCTGCCATCACCGCGATATCCCCGCCTTTCACTACTTGGTGGCGGTGGCCGGGGGCGCCAGCATCCGCTGCGCGCCCTACGCAACCTTCGGCAGCCAGACGCTGTCGGACGTGGCCCTGCAGGCGCTGGAGGGGCGGCGGGCCTGTCTGCTCGGTCAGCCACGGGATGATCGCGGTGGGGGCCACCCCGGAGGTGGCGCTAGCGCTGGCGATCGAGGTGGAGGTGCTGGCGCGGATGCATGTGCAGGTACTGACCCTCGGCCAACCTCCGGTTCTGGACGAGGCCGAAATGGCCCGTGTGCTGGAACAGTTCCGCCGCATGAGCTATGGCCAGCCGGTGCAGGGCGACGGCGCCGGGACGGCACGGCCTCGCTGACGCGCCTCAGCAGACTGCGACCTGCGCAGGGTCCAGAAGGAAGGGCGCCACGATCCCGCAGGTGTCGGCCAGCGGCAGCAGGGTTTCCGGCACCTCCATCCCGATGACCTCGCGCATGAAGCGGGCGCGGGCCTCGCAGCGCGCGGCCACCTCGGGGAACTTCTGCGCAAGCTCGGCCCGCAGCGTGGCATCGGCGATGACATAGCCGTCCTCCATCCGGGTGGAGCCATAGACCGGATGGCCGGGGATCACGTCCATCTGCATCGCCATGCCGCTGGCAATCAGCTCGTCGGAGCCTTCGCAGATCGGCGAAGACATCCATTCATCCGTCCCGATCAGATGCCCGGGATTCAGCGTCACGCCAAAGAGGTCGGTCGGCAGCATCGCCTGCATCCGCGCCCAGACATCGCCGCCGCGCGTGCCGGGCCGCATCATTGCGCACCACGCCGACATCGCGCGCATGTAGGGGCGGACGTAGCGCTGTACATAGTCGGACGCGGCCGCAGGCAGATCGGCCGCCGAGCGGGCCACCCAGCCTGCACGACAGATGTTCGAGCCCCAGTGGCATATGTTGAAGCCGATCGGTGTGCCGAGGATCAGATGCTCTCCCGTTGGCCCCGACAGCCCCTGAAACGCCCGCGCGCCGGTGGCAAAGGTCGGGTGGCAGCCAAGCGGCAGACCCCCTGCGCGTGCCGCCTCGAACGCGGCAAAATCGCTCATCCCTTCGCGCAGCGCAAAGACCATGCGGCGCAGGGCGGCTGCCGCCATGTGGTTGGAGAATTCGAGCCGCGCAATTTCGGTGGCGTCCACCCGCGCGCGGAGGCCGTGGCCGGGGTGCATCATCAGGTCGGTCGCGTTCTCCACCCGTGCCGACAGGGCGCGCAGCGGGTCGGCCAGAAAGGCGGGGATGTCGAGCGCGGTTGCCGGGTCATCCACTTCATCCGGGCCAAACCATTTCCAGCCGATGGCGCCGATGTTGGCCTGTGCGGGCAATGCCTCGGCCAGAAGGTCGCTGAGCCGCGGGGTGCCGCGGGGCTGGGAGGGCAGCGAAAGGCTCGCGCAATGCGCGACACGCAAGCGGCCCGCCTGCACCAGCGGCGAGATCGCGGCGTAGGGCAGACACTCGTTTCCCGCAAGCAACAGCCCATCGGTGGGGGTTACGATCAGCACCGCCTCTTCGAACCGCGGATCGAACCCGGTAAGCCAATGAATGTTCGCCGAATGCTCACGGTCCCCGTAAACGACCACGGCCGCGAACCCGCGGGCGGCCGCGGCAACGCGGAGAGCTTCCAGGCGCGTCTCGGCTTCGGCCAGCGAAAAGGTGGGGGGCACGTCGGGGGTGCCGGTGTCGGGCCAAGTGATGCGGATCAGGTCAGCCATGGGGTTCCTCACGCGGTTTTCGCACGAGACTAGTCCGGTCAGCCCGTCAGGGCCACAGTCTTGTTGCAGCGGGCGACCCGTCTTTGAGGACCTGCCTTACCGGTCGATGAAGGCGCGCACGGCGGCAGTATAATCACCGGGCGCCTGCAGCATCGCGAAGTGGCTGGCTGCGGGCAGAATGATCAGCTCCGCTCCCGGAACGATTGCCGCGATATGTTCTGTGTGGGCAGGCAGGATCGCCTCGTCATGGTCACCCACAACGATGGCGGTGGGTACCGTGATGGCGGCCACTTCGGCATCACTCCAGTTCGGCTGGCTGGCCCACATGCCCGAGATCTGCGCAACGAAGCTCTCGAACTGGTCGGGCGTCGGCGAAAGGCGGGCATAATCCTCCGACATCCAGGTAATATAGGCGCCAAACACCGCATCGGTCGCGGAGGCGGGGTTCACCCCATCAACGGTGATGTTGGCGGCCTGCGCGAAAAGCCGGTCAAGCCGCTCGGGATGGGTCTTTGCGATATCCAGTCCGATGATGCCGCCATCCGACCAGCCCACCAGATCGACCTTGTCGATCTTGAGGAAATCCAGCAGCGCGAGGTAATCCTGCGACATCAGATCATAACCATAAGGCTCGGCCGTGCGGGTAGAGCGGCCATGGCCCCGGCTGTCGGCCACGATCACCAGATGATCCTTCATCAGATCGGCCACCTGGTTTGCCCAGATATCGGCATGGCCCAGACCACCATGGATCAACAGCACCGGATCGCCCGCACCGTAGGTCGCATAATACATCTCGATGCCGTTCACCGGTGCCACGCCCGACGTGGTGGCTGCAGGCATCGCAGGCGGCTTCGGGATCGAGAGCCAGCGGTCTTCGGCAAGGGCTGGCGTGGCGAGAAGGAAAAGAGCGGTCAGGGCAATCATGCGCACGGGCTATCTCCTTGGCTGGGAAAGCCCAAGCCTAGGGACGGCATCGGATCCTGTCAAATTCAACCCGTGCCGACACCTTTCTGCCCAAAGAAAGCGCCCCGGGGCAGGCGCTATTCCGCAGCGTGCGGCAGGCGCACGGCATCAGTGCCCAAAATCTCGGCCACAACGCCGCCGATCAGATCGCGGAAGGCCGCAAAATCCGGGTTGGGTCGGATCTGCACTTCGTCCATGTAAAGGCTGCGGTCGATTTCCACCTGAACCACATGTCGCCCGCGTGAAGGATGACCATAGGCCTGCGCAATATAGGCCCCCGCGAACGGCGCGTTGCGCGCCACCCGCAAGCCTGCATTGCAGAAGGCGGCCTCCACGCGGTCCATCACGTCGCGCCCCGCGGCGGCGCCAAAACGGTCTCCAAGCACCACTTCGGGGCGGGGCTGGTTGGGCCGGGCATGGCTGTCGATCGCCTCATGCGGCATCGAATGGCAGTCGATGAGGATTGCCTGACCAAAGAGGCTCTCGGATTCGGCCATCAGCGCTTTCAGCGCGTCGTGATACGGGTGCCAGAACCGGCTGATCCGTTCGGTCGCCTGGGCCGAGGTGAGCTTGCCCGAGTAGATGGCCCGTCCGCCTGCAACCACGCGGGGCACGACACCCAGCCCGGACGAGATTCGCGGGTTGTGCGGTGCCCGCGCGATCCCGTCGACCAGTGCGGGGTCAAGCTCATCCGCTGCGCGATTCATGTCGATATAGGCCCGCGGCGCACGGGCAGCCAGCAAAGGCGCGCCATGCCGGGGGGCCATGTCGAACAGCCTGTCGACGAAGGCATCTTCCGATGAGCGGATGGTCTTCGCATCAAGCAGGCTCTGGCGCAGGAACTCGGCCGGATAGTCGCGCCCGGAATGCGGCGAGGCAAAGACCACAGGCGTGGTTTGCCGCGCGGGGCGGTGCAGAAAATAGGCTTCGGTCGTCATACAAGCTTCCTCGTCATCAAACCGATATAACGCGTTTTGCGCAGAAGCCAAAACCTCTTGAACAGCTACACGACTCCCTTTATAGCCCCTCCGACCGACGCGGTTCCGCCCGCGTCCTTTTATTTGGGGCTGGCGGGACCTTGGCGGCGTGTGGGCGGTTAGCTCAGCGGTAGAGCACTACGTTGACATCGTAGTGGCCACTGGTTCGATCCCAGTACCGCCCACCATGTTCACCGCCCTCACCCGGGGGCACGTTGTTTTCATCGGCGCAGACGCGCCGCGACCAGGAGAGACCTTATGAAGGTTGCCAACTCGCTCCGCTCGCTGAAGACGCGTCATCGCGATTGCCAGGTCGTGCGCCGTAAAGGCCGCGTCTACGTGATCAACAAGACGCAGAAGCGTTACAAGGCGCGTCAGGGCTGATTGCCCCGGCCGCCCGCGCGTTCAGCACGGCATAAGACGGCAGGCCGCAGAGGACAACCTCGGCGGCCTTTGCCTTTTCTGGAACGATCCGCAAGGTGGTGGAGAGACCTTGACGCACACCAACCCCACCTTTCTCGCCACATCCGGGGAGCAGAACCTGGCCTTTGCCCGGGCGAAGGGATTTCGGGTCGTGATGGTGAACGGGCCGGAGCGACCGCTTGCCTCGCATGTGCCGTTTCTGCTGGCAAAGGACGGGCGGTCGGCCGAGTTGCATCTGACACGGTCCAATCCGATTGCGCAGGCAGGGCTGCCGGTGACAGCGCTGCTAGCCGTTTCAGGGCCGGATGCCCCGCATGCGCATGCCGATGCGCTGTCGGCGGAGCATGAGGAGCGGCTTCGGCCCAAGAAGCCCTGGGGTCCCCCGAAGATGAACGAAGCGGTGATGATGCGGATGATCCTGCCCTTCCGGCTGCAAATCGCTTCGGTGAGCGCACGTGGACGCTGAACCAGTACAAGACGCCCGGGGCGCGTGCAGGGGCCGCGGCGCAGCTGGCGCTGCAAGAGGATGCCGGGGCGCAGGCGATTGCAGCGCTGATGCGGGTGGATTTGGCGAGTTGGTGCGTGCGGCCCGCCGCCCGGGGCGCTGCCCGCCGCCCGGGGCGCTGCCCTCCGCCTGGTGATCTTTCAGACCGATCCCGGTACCGATAATCTACCTGATGAATTTCTGCCAGATTGAATGGTAAAGCGGAAGCGGGTGACTACCCGGCCAGCGATCATATCATCCGGATCACGTCCTTGCCGACCGCGAGGACATAGCCGCGCCGCGCGATGGTCTTGACCAGAAGCTCGGAGACGAGCTGGTTGCCGAGCGTATCGCGCAGGCGTTTGATGCGGGTGGCGCCTGCGGCTTCGTCGCAGTCCACTTCGTTGCGCCCCGAGACCACCGCCTCGATCTGCGCGCCGGTCAGAACTTCGTCATCCATCCGTGCCTCGGCCAGCACCGAGAGGGTTTCAAGTGCGGCTTCGGTCAAGGCGAATTCGAGGTCGTTAATGTAGACGGCGCGCGATTCGCGGCTGATCATCAGGGAGGCCACCTGAATTCCCGAACGCTGGATCGCCGAGATGCGACGGTTGAGCGCGACGATCGTCACGAGAAACACGAGGGCCGCCACCAGAAGGGCAGTGGCAAAGATCAAAAGCACGAAAATGACGGTTCGGTAGCTGATCAGCACCTCGGAAAATGCGGTGCCGGACTGGGCGAGGATCTCCAGCAGTTTAATTTCGGCACCGGTGCGCAGATCGTTGTTCTCGACAAATATCCTCTCCACCCGTGCGTTAAAGGCGTTGGCGTCGGGCAGGTTGAGAAACAAAAACAGCGCTGCGCCAAGAAGAATCAGCACGATGGCAGCGATTCCGCCCGTAACGACGCGGTTTCCGGCCTTGAGGCTGTCAGAAACGGAGGAACTGTCCCTTGGCATCAGCTTTTCTTTCTTCAAGACCCTCCGGGCCGAATGTGGAGATGACGGTCAGAAGCGTCCAGCCTGCAGCAGCAAGGCGGGGAGAAAGTTCGGCCTCGGCGCCGTCACGGCTGCAACCGGCGTCCGACACTTGCGCCACGCCATATTGCAGGCGCAAGGGGTTATCCTGCTTGGCCTTGTAATCGGCATAGCATTCCGCCGCCGAAGGGCCTGCAAGGCTCAGGGTGATCGCCATTGCGGCGAGAAGGGTTTTCATTTCTTGGCTCCGGTCCGAGCGGCTCGATGACGTACCCTGCACCAAAAGGGCGACGCTATTCAATAACCGGAGAGTAGGGCAGGGCTGCTATCGCATAGCAGTGCCACGATATTGCCTGTCCTGGGCAGCCGGGGCGAGGGTCTGGCCATCGCACAGTGCCATGCCGACGCAAGCCGCCCCCCACGCAGGAGAACCGAGATGACCGTCCTTTCAAACCCACGCCCGACCTTTGCCCCCCTGAGCGGTAACGACCGGCCGCGCCGCTTTCGCAGTCTGGCCAACGCAGCCACGGCGGGGGCGGTTGCGCTGTCGCTGATCCTCGGCACGGCGGTTCCCGCGCAGGCCGGTGGCAAGGATGATTTGGCAAAGGCACTGATCGCCGCGCTCATTCTGGGCGTTATCGTGCAGAGCACGAACAAGGGCCACGCAGCACCCAACCCCGCACCGGTGCCCCAGCCACGCCCGCAACCGGCCGCTGGACCACGCGTGCCCGGTGTCTGCGCCATCGAGATCAGCGGGCAAGGAAACGGCCAGGGACACGGCCAAGGGCGGCGGGTGTTCTCGGAATCCTGCCTCTACCGCGAAGGTTTTGCCTACCCCCTGCCGCAGCGCTGCGCGTCGGAAGCACGGATTTACGGGCAGTGGGACCGTATCTACGGCGCACAATGCCTGCGCAACGCGGGGTTCAGAGTTTCGGGCCGTTAGTTCTTGATCAGTTCAGCCGGACGCAGGCCCCTTGGTGTCCGGCACTTGGGGGGGGCGGGTGAGCAGCGTTCCCCCCTTTTTCTTGCGGCCCATGCAGGCTAGCAGGACGCATGAAATGCATTGCGGATTTTCATCATGAAACGTCGGCGTTCGTCACGGGCGCCCTATTTGTCGTCGGGGTGGACGAGGCCGGGCGCGGGCCGCTCGCGGGGCCGGTGACGGCTGCGGCCGTGCGGCTGGACCCGGCGCGCATCCCCGCCGGTCTTGCAGATTCAAAAACCCTGTCCGCCTCGCGTCGCGAGGCCCTGGCAGCGGTGCTGGCCGACGTCGCGCAATTCTCGGTTGCCCATGCGACGGTGGAAGAGATCGACACGCTGAATATCCTGCGGGCAAGCCATCTCGCGATGTTACGTGCGATTGCTGCCCTGCCCGCGGACCATGCCCTGATCGACGGCAACCTGATCCCCCGCGGGCTGGCGCTTCCTGCCCGGGCAATCGTCAAGGGCGATGCCCAATGCCTGTCCATAGCCGCAGCCTCGATCATGGCCAAGGTGACGCGCGACCGGATCATGGTGGATTTGGCGCAACAGCACCCCGGCTACGGCTGGGATCGCAATGCCGGTTACCCGACCAAAGAACACCTTTCAGCATTGCTAAATCTTGGGGTAACCGCTTGGCATAGACGTTCCTTCGCCCCCGTCCACAATATATTGTATCAAGACAATTCTATAACCCTTTGATTCAAAAAAGAATTTGACGGCGAATCAGCCTTGACTCATCTTGTGAGGCAATAGTGGCGCAGCAAATGGGCCGGGGGCAGAGGCAGATATGGCGATTGCAAAGACGACACTCGAGGCTCCGGCCCTGCCGCTGAACCAAATCCTTGCGGGGGATTGCGTGCCCGTGATGAACGCTCTTCCGGCCGGGTCGGTCGACCTGATCTTTGCCGATCCGCCCTATAACCTGCAGCTGCGGGGCGACCTGCACCGGCCCGACAATTCCCGCGTCCATGCGGTGGACGACCATTGGGACCAGTTTGCCTCCTTCGCCACCTACGACGCCTTTACCCGCGACTGGCTGGCCGCGGCCAAGCGACTGCTGAAGCCGAACGGGGCAATCTGGGTCATCGGCAGCTATCACAACATCTTTCGCCTCGGGGCGGCGCTGCAGGATCAGGGGTTCTGGATCCTCAACGACGTGGTTTGGCGGAAATCCAACCCGATGCCGAACTTCAAGGGCAAGCGGTTGACCAACGCACATGAGACGCTGATCTGGGCAGGGCGGGATGAGTCATCGAAATACACCTTCAACTACGAGGCGCTGAAGGCCCTGAACGATGGCTTGCAGATGCGGTCGGACTGGGTGCTGCCGATCTGCACCGGGCATGAGCGGCTGAAGGACGAGGCGGGCGACAAGGCGCATCCGACGCAAAAGCCCGAAAGCCTGCTGCACCGGGTGATCCTTGCCACGACCAATCCGGGCGATGTGGTGCTCGACCCGTTCTTCGGCACCGGCACGACGGGCGCCGTGGCCAAGATGCTGGGCCGCGACTACATCGGGATCGAGCGGGAAGAGCCTTACCGCCGGGTGGCCGCCGAACGGCTGGCCCGCGTCCGCCGGTTTGACGCCTCGGCGCTCGAGATCACCGGCTCGAAGCGCAGCGAGCCGCGCGTGCCCTTCGGTCAGGTGGTCGAACGCGGCATGCTGCGCCCGGGGGAGGAGCTCTTTTCCCTCGGCAACCGCTTTACGGCGAAGGTTCGCGCCGACGGCACGCTGATCGGCCGCGACGTCAAGGGCTCGATCCACCAGGTCGGCGCCGCACTGGAGGGCGCGCCCTCCTGCAATGGCTGGACCTACTGGCACTTCAAGCGGGATGGCAAGATGGTGCCCATCGACATCCTGCGCCAGCAAATCCGGGCGGAGATGGAGGCAGACCAGAACCGCCCGAACTGACCCGCTCAAGGGTTCCTCGCAACGCCTGTGTCGTGGTCCGCCCATGGCACCCCTGCCCCGTCATGGTTTCCATGACGGGGCTTTTTTCGGCCCGGGCGGCGGAACGGCACCCGATCCTCACCAGTCCAACCTTCCTTGCCCCTTCATCCATTCAAAAATATCCCACGGGGGTGAGGCCGAGGGGGCGTGAAGCCCCCTTATCCCCCCGCCACCGGATTGCGCGCCTTGTTGTAGGGCTGCCAGTCGGTGATGTCGGGATACCAGCGCCGCCGCCACTCCCGCACCTTGGGGTTCATGATCCGCCGCCACAGCGGTGGCACCAGCGCAGCAATTGTCATGACCGGATAGCCATGGGGCAACAGCGGGGCCTCCTCCGCGCTATAGGTCTGCAGCAGGGGAAACCGGCGGTCAGGTTTGTAATGGTGGTCGGAATGGCGCTGCAGGTTGATCAAGAGCCAGTTCGACGCGCGGTGATCCGCGTTCCAGGAATGCCGCGGCATCACGTGTTCATATTTGCCATTGCCCAGATGCCGCCGCGTCAACCCGTAGTGCTCGATGTAATTGACCAGTTCCAGCTGCCACACTGCAACGACCGCCTGCACCAGAAACAGCCCCAGCCCCATCCAGCCCCCAAGGACCAGCGCCAGCACCAGAAATCCGGCCTGCAACAGGCCGTAGCGCCAGAACGGGTTCGCCCGGTCATGCCAGGGCCGCGCGCCGCGCGCCAGCATCGCGACCTCGGCTGCCCAGGCTGATCGCGGGCATTCCCTAAGCACCCGGGGAAAAAAGCGGTGGAACCCCTCGTTGTAGCGCGCCGTGACCGGATCGCGCGGTGTGCCGACATGCAGGTGATGCACCCGCAGATGTTCGGAGCGGAAATGGCTGTAAAGCACCGACGCCAGCAACAGATCCGCAAGCCAGCGTTCCGCCCGGGATTTCTGATGCATCAGCTCGTGGCTGTAGTTGATCCCGATGGCGCCCGAGATCACGCCCATGCCGCAAAAAAGCGCAATCTTCTCGCCGGTTCCAAGATCGGCGGCACGCGGCACGTACCACAGCATGCCGGCCAACAGCAGGGCCTGCACCGGAAACCAGATCAGCGTGACCAGCCGGTAAAGGAACAATGCCTTGTCCGGTGTGGACGGGTCAGGGTTACGCTTCTCCCGCCCGGTCAGGGCATCCAGCGCCATGAACAGTCCCCAAGCATAAAGCGGCAGGGCAAGGATGGCCCATCCGCCCATGTACATCGCAAACAGGGCCACCGGCACTGTGCCAAGCGACAGCCAGAACGGCAGCGCCGCGGGCAACCAACCCCGGGTCTCGACGGGCGCTTGCGGGGTGGGGGTGACGCTCATGCGGCAGATCCGATCAGTCTTGCAATGCGCAGCATATGACGGACGGTTGTGAACTCAACGCGGCGAAATGACGACTGACGCAAGGTCATGTGCCTTGCGCATGAGTGTTGGCAGATCGGCAGGGCGAAACTCGTCGCGCAAGTGGAACCTGCCGCGCAAGGGGACAGCAGCCCCCGACGCCTCGGTCAGCAGGATGTCTAGGATCAGGTGAAAATGGGTGAAGGTGTGGCGCACCTCGCCCAGCCTTTGCCAGTCGGCCTCCAGCGGCGCAGGCCCCCCCGCGCCGTCCCAGCCATCGCCCGGAAAGCCCAGCATCCCCCCCAGAAGCCCGGTGTCACGCCGCGTTTCCAGCAGCCAGGATCCCGCCTTGTGCGCGAGCCAAAGACGCCCTTGCCGCACCGGCTTGGCCGTTTTGGGCGTCTTGGCAGGCAAACTGGCTGCATCCCCTGCCGCCCGCGCGGCACAGGGTTCCCTCCACGGGCAGATGCCGCACACCGGATTGCGCGGCGTGCAGATCGTGGCACCCAGATCCATCACCGCCTGCGCATGATCCCCGGGCCGGTGCTGTGGGGTCAGGGCTGCGGCATGGGCCACCAGCACAGGCTTGGCGGCTGGCAAGGGGGTGGTCACGTGATAAACGCGGGCCATCACCCGCTCCACATTGCCATCCACCACGGTCGCAGGTTCGTCGTGCGCAATCGCTGCAATCGCCGCAGCAGTATAGGGCCCGATGCCCGGCAGCATCAAAAGCCCCTCCCGCGTGGCGGGGAAAGTCCCGCCATGATCCGCCACCACCGCACGAGCGCATTTCAATAGGTTGCGCGCCCTGGCGTAATAACCAAGCCCGGCCCATTCCCCCATCACCTCGGCATCCTCTGCCGCCGCCAGATCCTGCACCGCAGGCCAACGCGCCACAAAGCGGAGAAAATATGCGCGCACCGCTGCGACCGTGGTCTGCTGCAGCATCACTTCCGACAGCCAGATGTGATAGGGATCGGCCTGCACCCCGCGCGCCCGGTCTGCAGGCGGGATGCGCCAGGGCATGACCCGTGCATTGCGGTCGTACCAGTCCAGAAGCGTCGCGCTCAGCCGCTGATCCGCCTCACCATCCGCGTCACGCAATCTTTATGCCCCCTTTGCCACTGGCCACTGGCAGTGGCCGCTGCATCGCGTAAGATCGTCTCCGACGCCAGCATGAATCCACAAAGCCCCCCCGATCCGGACCCAGATGAGCCGACCGCCCCTTTCCCCCTCTGCCAGCCGCAGGATGCGGGGCTTCGAGCCCGCCGCCGGGCTGGTGAAAGAGCCGATCCGCCACGCGGGTGAGCGGCGCGGCTTTGCCGTGGCGCGGCTGCTGACGCATTGGGCCGATGTAGTAGGCGAAGAGATGGCCGCCGTGACCCGCCCCGTCAAGATGGGTTACGGGCGCGAAGGTTTTGGCGGCACGCTGACGCTGCTGGTCGCCTCGGCCCATGCGCCGATGGTGCAGCTGTCGCTGCCGCGGCTGAAGGATCGCGTCAACGCGCTTTACGGATATAACGCAGTCTCGCGCATCGTCCTGACCCAGACCGCCCCGACCGGATTTGCCGAAGGCCAGGCACAGTTCACGCCTGCGCCCGTCGCGCCGAAAGAGACGCCCGCCGATCCCGTGATCGCCGCAATCGCAGCCCTTACTGCCGAAGGGGTCACCGACCCCGCTCTGCGCGCGGCCCTGGAAGGGCTTGCCCGCAATATCCTCACCCGCCGCAAGGCAGAAGAAGGCAAGACAGAATGATCCATCTTTTCAAGACAACTCTCGCCGCAGCCACCCTGGCCGCCGCTGCATGGTTCAGCCCCGCCCCGGTGCTGGCCCAGGATGCCCCGCTGCCCGAGGTGATGGATATGTCCATCGGCAGCCCGGATGCAAAGGTCAAGATCGTCGAATATGCCAGTTTCACCTGCCCGCATTGCGCCGATTTCCATAACGGCAACTGGAAGCAGTTGCAGGCCGAATACATCGACACCGGCAAGGTCCAGTTCACCATGCGCGAAGTGTATTTCGACCGCTATGGCCTTTGGGCTGCAATGATGGCCCGCTGCGGAGGCGAGTTGCGCTACTTCCCGATCGTCACGACGCTTTATGAAACGCAACGCGACTGGGCTGCGTCGGAGGACCCTAATGTCGTCGTGGGCAACCTGCGCCGCATCGCCATCGCTGCAGGAATGGACGCGGCTGTCGTGGACGCCTGCATGAAGGACGGCCCGATGGCCAAGGCGCTGGTCACCCATTTCGAGACGAACTTTGCTGCGGACAAGGTCGAGGGCACGCCCACTCTCTTCATCAACGGCGTGAAGAATGGCAACATGGCCTATGCCGACCTCAAGGCCCTGATCGACGCCGAACTGGCGAAGTAGGCGATGGGGTCTCCGCTGGAGGGCATCCGCGTCATCGAGCTTGCGCGCATTCTTGCAGGCCCCTGGGCCGGGCAGACTCTGGCCGATCTTGGCGCTGACGTGATCAAGGTGGAGGCGCCGGAGGGTGACGATACCCGCCGGTGGGGGCCCCCCTTCATCGACCGGGATGGCGAGAAGAGCGCCGCCTATTTCCACGCGACGAACCGCGGTAAACGCTCGGTCATCTGCGATTTCCGCACGTATGAAGGGCAGGCGACGGTGCGCCGACTGGTCGCGGACGCCGATGTGGTGATCGAGAACTTCAAGGTGGGGGGTCTTGCCAAATACGGGCTCGACTGGGAGTCTTTGCGCGCGGTGAACCCCCGGCTGATCTATTGCTCGATCACCGGCTTTGGCCAGACCGGGCCTTACGCGCAGCGCGCGGGGTATGACTTCATCGTTCAGGGCATGGCCGGGCTGATGAGCGTGACGGGCGCCCCGGACGGACAGCCGCAGAAGGTGGGGGTGGCGGTTGCCGACATCTTTACCGGTGTCTATGCGGCGACAGCTATCCTTGCCGCGCTGGTGCAGCGCGGGCGGACGGGCGAGGGGCAGCACATCGACATGGCGCTTCTGGATGTGGCGACCAGCATCATGGCCAATCAGGCGATGAATTACCTGACCACCGGTACCCCGCCGGGGAGGATGGGCAACGCGCATCCGAACCTCGCGCCCTACGCGGTATTCGACTGTGCCGATGGCTGGATCATTCTGGCCACCGGCAACGATGGCCAGTACCGCAAGCTGTGCAGCCTGCTCGGGTTGACAGACATGGCCGATGCACCAGAGTACCGCACGAACGCCGACCGCATTGCCAACCGCGCGACAATGACCACCCGCCTCACTGGCGCAACGCAGACCTGGGCGATGGCCGACCTTCTTGCCGCCTGCGAGGCCGCAGGCGTGCCCGCAGGCCCGATCAACGACTTGGCGCAGGTTTTCGCCGACCCGCAGGTTCAGGCGCGCGGCCTGCAGATTGCCCCCGGCGGATTGCCCGGGGTGCGCAGCCCGATGACATTCTCTGCAGCCACGCTCGCGCTCGACCGCCCCGCCCCGCGTCTGGGGCAGCACCAGAGCGAGGTTTTGGGCAAGGAGTAGGCGGTCTAGTAACGCCTTCCATCCAAACCGAAATGATTGAAGGACGACAGGTTCACAGACCCAGCCTGTCCAGATGTGCATCAAACCCGGCCCAATCCTCTACCTGCAAACGCACCACAAGCGTCATGACCCGCGAGCGGAAGTGGGCGGGCAGGCGGGTGGCATCCTTTTCGGTCGTCACCAGTTGGGCGCCAAGGGAGGTGGCCTCGGCGTCAAGCCGGTGCAGAAGGGCGTCGGGCAGTTCTGCGTGATCGGACAGCGCCTCTGCGCGCAGGACGGTGGCGCCTTCCGCGCTCAGGGCCGCAAAAAACTTCTCCGGATAGCCGATCCCGGCGAACGCAACGACCCGGGTGCCGACCCAGTCCATGCCGGTGCGCAGCGGCCCGATCCGGCCTACGAGATGGGGCAGGGTGATCTGAGTGCCCCAAACGTTCCGAAACCGGCCTTGCGCTGCGGCATCTCCGATCGACAGAAGCAGGTCTGCGCGGGCGAGGCCTGCGCCCACCGGTTCCCGAAGGGGGCCTGCGGGCAGGCAGCGCCCGTTGCCGAAGCCACGTTCGGCATCCACCACGACCAGGCTCAGGGATTTCTGGACCGTCGGGTTCTGAAAGCCGTCATCCAGCACGATCACCCGCGCCCCTGCGGCCTCGGCGGCCATAACCCCCGCCGCCCTGTCCTGCGATACCCAGGTGGAGGCGAAGGACGACAGAAGCAAAGGCTCGTCCCCGACTTCGGCCGCGCTGTGGCGAGCGTGGTCAACGCGCAGCGGCCCGGCAAGGCTGCCGCCATAGCCGCGGCTTACGACATCGGCCAGGTGGCCCCGGGCGGCCAGACGGTCTAGCACTGCAATGACCGTGGGCGTCTTTCCCGTGCCGCCCGCGTTCAGGTTGCCGACGCAGATCACCGGAATCCCGGCGCCATACCCCGGCTTCGCCATGTTCCGCGCCGTCTGTGCGGCATAGCCCCAGCCGAGGGGCGCGAGCAGCCTTGCGGCGAGGCCAGGTCGATCGGGCGGGTTTTGCCAGAAGACGGGAGGGCGCATCATGCGGCACCATCCATCGCGCTGCGGATCAGGTCGGTGATCCGCTCGGTCACCTCAGCCCCTTCGGAGGCCACAGCCCAGGCAGCCTGAGCCAGCCGCGCGGTGCGGTCAGGGGCCAGCAGATCGCCAAGCGCATCTGACAGATCCTGCGCCGAGGCCACGAGCCGGGTAGCCCGCGCAATTCCCAACCGCGCAAAACCCGCCGCGTGCGCCCCGTGCCTCGCGCCATGCAGGATTGCCGATCCAAGTGCCGCCGCCTCTTGCGGGTTGCGCGAAGCGCCTGTGCCAAAAAGCGTGCCGCCGATGAAGGTGATCGGGGCAAGCCGGTACCACAATCCGTATTCCGCCGGGCTGTCCACCATGTAGACCTCGGTTTCCTGATCGGGTTCCTGATCGCGCCCGCGCAGGGCGACGACCCATCCTGTGTCTGCCTCAATCCGGGCAACAAGCTCCTTTGCCCGCGCAGGCTCCAGCGGCGCCACGATCAACAGCAACCGGTGCGCAAGGCGCAGCGCCTCACGGTGCACCTCGATCACTGCGGCTTCCTCGGCTTCGGGCAGGCCTACGGCGAACCAGATGGGCCGCGCGGCCAGTGCCCTGGCAAAGGCGGCCCGCTCGGTCTCAAGGCAGGGGAGCGCGGCACTTTCCTCCTCAAGCCGTCCGGCAACGCTGACGCGCGACAAGGCTGCGCCACCCTTGCGAAACGCCCGCGCAGCTGCCTCGTCCACCGCCGCAACGTGGTAAAAATGCGCCAGGGAGCTGCGCATCAATCCGGGGAACCAACCCTCATGGCCGCGGGGAAATCGGGGGTGATGGCCGTCCACCATCAGAAGCGGGATCTTGCGGGCCACGGCCAATTCGATCAGGGCCGGACGCAGCTCGCCTTCCGAAAAGACGATCACCTCGGGTTTCCAATGGTCCAGAAAGGCGCCAACTTCGGGCTGGCTGTCCGGGGGGGCCGTATCCGGGATCACGCCATCGCGCGCCGCAATCGACCCCGGCGCGCTGACCACGACCGACACGCCGTCCTCCTCAGCCAACCTGCGGGCAAGAAAGACGATACCGGGCATGGCCGCGTCCGTCGGGGCGATCATCCACAACAGCCGCCCCGGGGGCCGCGGCGGGCGCTTTGGCGAAGCCTGCGCTTCGCGAGGCTGTCGCAACATGTAAAGCGTCATCCCGAGCGAACGGGGCATCATCCGCTCCGGCTGGCCCCGGACTGCATTTCGAAAGTTGGCGAGCCGGGTTCCGCCTCATCGCGCAAGCGGTGGATATGGGCAATGAAATAGCGCATGTGGGCGTTGTCCACCGTCCTTTGCGCCTCTGCCTTCCAGGCCGCGAAGGCGGTTGCATAGTCAGGGAAGATCCCCACGGTGTGGATATTCGAGGCATCCTTGAATACGGTCGACTGCGGGTTTTCCAACTCGCCGCCGAAGACAAGGTGTAGACGTTGAGGCATACAGAGAATCCTGACGAATGAGGCCGCGCCACAGGGTAGCGACCGGGCTTGCGAGGTCAAGCAGGCTAAGATTGCCATAACCCAAAACATTTCCTGCGATCTGTAAACTCTGCCAGAGCGATTTGCAAAGCTTCCCGACCGGTGAATGAAGGCGTTTCGGCACCTCTTGCGACGCTATCGCTGGCCCGGCTTTTTGCGCTTGGCCAGCCGATCCAGAACCTCGGCCCGACCGAAGCTCAGGGCTGCAGCATCGCGTTGCGCCATCCATTCGGCGGTCTGCCGTGCCAGCGTCAGGTTCAGCTCCGCCCGTCGCTCGTCGGCCCAACAGCGATAGGCGAAGCGGACCTGTTCTTCCACCAGGGCGGGCAAGTCTGTGGCTGGGCTCTCCCGGTCCAGCGCGGCGATCTGTGTCAGGCTGTGGTCCCGCGCAAGGGCGGCGCTGGACAGATCGGTCAAAGCGAGGTCGCGCTGCAGGGCGCTGATCTGTTGCAGTCGGGTCAGTCTTTCCTTGTCGCTCATCGTTGAGCCGTTGCCTTTCGGCGCATGGCTTCGGCAAAGCGGATGGCGGCGGCAACCGCACGGTAATGCTCGCGCCGTATCTCGTCGCCAATTTCGACCGTGGCAAACAGCACCCGCGCCGTGGCCGGGTCGCTGTGGACAGGCACGCCCGCCTCGGCGGCACGTTCGCGGATGCGTGCGGCGATCTCGTCCGCGCCCTTGGCCACGCACACGGGCGCGCTGCGGACCGCCCGGTTCCACTTCAGCGCCACCGCAAAGTGGGTGGGGTTCACGATCACCACATTCGCCTTGGCGACATCCAGCAGCATCCGGTTCGTCGCAATCTCTTGCGCGCGTGCGCGACGTTCGGCCTTCATGTGCGGGTCGCCCTCGGACTCGCGGTACTCGTCCATCATCTCCTTGCGGGTCATGCGGTTACGGCGCGCGTGCTGGGCGCGTTGCCACAGATGATCAACCGTGCCGATGACCAGAGCCACCGCGAGGATAATCACGACGAATTCCAGCACCAGACGGAGCATGAACGTCGAGGAGATCGCGGCATCCAGCCGCTGCGTGGCCAGGATGTCGGTGGCATTGCGCATGAGGAACCACCCAAGCAGGGCAGAGACGATCACCAGCTTGACGAAACTTTTCGCGAAATCAAACAACCCCTCGCGGCCGAACTTGTGCTTTGCCGTAGCAACGGGAGAGATGCGATCCAGCCGGAAGTTCAGTTTCTCGGGCGCAAAGATCAGCGCACGGGTGGCGAGCAGGGTGGCAAGCACCGCCGCTGCCGGTACGAGGAACCAGGGCCAGAAGGGCCAGACCATCGCCATCAGGATGCCGCGCGTCTCGGGCGTTGCCTCGCGCATCATTGCGGTGGAGAGCCGGTCTGCCTGGCCCAGCATCACCATCCCCGCCCTCCCGGCCGCCTCGATCGACGCGGCACCAAAACCGAAACCCGCGAGCAAGAGCCCTCCGTAGGCCGCAGAGGTCAGCACATCGGGGGAACGTGCGATCTCCCCCCGTTCGCGTGCCTGATCAAGCTTGCGGGCAGAGGCTTCATGCGGTTTTTCATCGCCACTTTCTTCCTCGCTCATCGCAAGGTTCCGAACGGGCTGAGGAAGAACCCGTCGAAGGCAAAAAGCCACGCTGCCAGCGCCGTAGGCCCGGCCACGGCCATCAAGACCATCCCTCCCAAGGTCAGCGCCGGTGCCCCGACAAAGGACACCATCAGTTGCGGCATGGCGCGATTGATGACCCCGAGCGCCAGATTGTAGACCAACGCCGCGATCGTGAAAGGCGCGGCAAGGGTGAAACCCAGCGAGAAGGCATGCGCCACGCGGTCCAGTCCCCATTCGGCAACATCCGTCGCACCGGGCATCCGCCCGGCCGGCAGGATGTCGTAGGAGAGGATCAAAAGCTCTGCCGTCTTGACATGCAGACCCGTCGTGACCGCAAGGGCCAGCCCTGCGACGACAAAAAGATGCGACATGGCGGCTTGCGGCTCGATCCTTGATGTCGCGAAAAGCTGCGACAATGATGTGGCCTGGGCCACGATGGCGCCCGCAATCTGCAGCGCCCAGACAAAGAGACGAAGCCCGATACCCAGCACAAGGCCCGCTGCCGTCTCGGTCGCCAGCGGCACGGCCAGAAGGCCCTGCAAGGGCGCCACGTCCTGCGCCACCGCAGGGGCCACGATGGCGGTGAAAGACAGCGCCAACACCAGTTTGACGCGCACGGGAATCGTGAGTTCTCCGAATGCGGGCAACAGAGCCATCATCGCCCCGACCCGCAAAAAGACATAGAGCCCGGTCCACAGCAGTTCGGTGCCGAGCCCGGTCAGCCGGGTAAGGCTCGCGATGATTTCTGTCATGGGGGGACCTGCCCCATCAGGGCGGGCCGCGCCTCGACCCCGATCTCTTCGTAGGACAGCACCGGTGCCTGCAGCCCCCGCGCAACGACGACAGTGCGCAAGAACCGCCGCCGCAGTGTGGAGGTGACCACGGCCGGGAAGGTCCCGTTTTCTGCGGCGCGGTTCAGCTTCTCGGCCAAGGCGTTGGCAAGGCGCGAGAAATCCTCAGGCGGCAGGGCCACATCGCGGTGGCCGCGTTCGTTTTCTATCTGATGGGCGGCAAAGGTACGTTCCCACTCGGGCGCGAGCTGCACGATCGGGATCGACCCATCCTCACGCTTCAGTTCGGCCACGATCTGGAAGCCGAGCCGCTGGCGCACGTGTTCACACACCGCCTCGGCCGTGCCGAGTCCGCGTGCCTCGGAGATTGCCTCAAGGATCAGGGGCAGGTTGCGGATCGACACGCGCTCATCCAGCAAGAGCCGCAGCACGGTCAGCAGCATGTCCATCGGCACCTTTTCGGGCACCAGTTCCTCCAGAAGCCGGCGGTTCGACGCTGAACGCACAGGGTCGCTCAGCGTCACGAAATCGTCCAGCAGGCGGCGCAGGCTGCGCAGGCTGAGCAGGCGGGCAAGGTTCGTCTTCATTACCTCGAGCAGGTGGGTGGCGAGCACCTCGGCGGCCGAGACGACCGTGAGCCCCGCGAGCGCCGCGTCCTCCTGATGTTCGGGGCGGATCCAGCGGGCGGGTGCACCATAGACCGGCTCGCGCACGTCGATTCCTTCGGGTGCCACGACCCCATCGGTGAGGAGCGCCAGCACCCGGTCCGGCACAAGGCGGTCCTTCACCCGTTCCACCCCCTGCAGCCGGATCCGGTAGGTGCCAGGCAGCAGCGCCATCTCGTCCGTCAAGCGAATTTCTTGCAGAACAAGCCCGAAATTCGACGCGATATGCGTGCGCATGTTGTTGATCCGCGCCTCTAGCCCGGTCGCGGGGTCAAGCACCATCGCTACGAGGTTCGGGGCGAATTCGATGTGGATGTCGTCGAAATCCAAGAGATCGCCCATCAGCTTCGGTTTCAGGCCCAAGGCTTCGGGTACGGGAACCGGGGCCATCTCGCGTTGACGCTGCGCCGACAAGTAGGCAAACCCGGTAAGGGAGGCGGCCGCCAGCATGAAGGGGATGAAAGGTATCCCCGGGACGACGGCAAAAATCGCCATCAGCACAGCCACAGTCAAGAGTGCACCGGGATAGAACCCGAGCTGCCTGAAGAAGGACACATCCGTGCTGCCCTTGTTCCCTCCGCGCGAAAGCAGCAAGGCCGCCGCGACCGAGATGATCACGGCGGGGATCTGGTTCACCAGCCCATCCCCTACCGTGAGAAAGGAATAGGTCGCGAACGCGTCGGCTGCGTCCATCCCATGGACGAAGATGCCGTTGATCAGCCCGACGACCAGGTTCAGCAGGGTGATCAGCAGACCGGCGACCGCATCGCCCTTGACGAATTTGGATGCGCCGTCGAGCGAGCCGAAGAACGTCGTCTCTTCCAGTTCCGTCTCGCGGCGGCGGCGGGCTTCGGTATGGTCGATGGCGCCCGCGGACATGTCGCTGTCGATAGCCATCTGCCGCCCCGGCATCCCGTCCAGGGCAAAGCGGGCGCCCACCTCGGCCATGCGGCTTGCGCCCTTGGTGATGACCATGAAGTTAACGATCAACAGCACGACAAAGACCACGAGGCCGAGGATGATGTTCCCCTCCATCACGAAGCTCGCGAAGCCTTCGATGACATGACCCGCGGCATCGGTGCCCGTGTGCCCCTGGCCGATGATCAGCTTGGTCGAGGAGACGTTGAGCGACAGCCTCAGCATCAGCGAGGCAAGCAGGATGGTCGGGAAGGCCGAGAAGTCGAGCGGCCGTTCGATGAACAGCGTGACCGTCAGCATCAGGATCGCCAGCGCGAAGGACAGCGCAAGACCAAGGTCGAGCACCCAGGCGGGAACCGGCAGGATCATCATCATGATGACCCCCATAAGCGCCAGCGCCAGCAGGACCGTGGGCCTGAAGATCATCTGCAGCGACATGGCGGGATTACGATCCTCCGATCAGGGGGCGGCCTGCGGGCGCGAGCGGCACCAGTGAGCCCTGGCTTGCGGGCGTACCGGCCTGCAGCAGGGGGAAGGTGTTGGTCCGTGGCGGTGCATCTGCGACCGCGCCGCCGTTGATCAGCCCCGCGTAAATCGCGGCAAACCGCTCGCGGTAGCGGTCGGCATGTTCGGGGGAGCGGGAATGATATTGCGCCGCTGCATCCGGCCAGGACCCTGTCTGGTCATAAAGTTTCGAAAGAAAGTCGGCGGCATAGGCCGCATTCGTCGCGGGGTCGATCATCGCGCGCAGCGAAGTGAAATTCTCGCCATGCCAGCGGTAATTGATCTGGAAACACCCCAGATCAAAATTGCTGCGCCCTTCGGCAAGGGCCGCCTCCGCTGTGGCGAGGCTGTCCTCGGCACTGTTGAGCCAGAGGCTTTCGCCGTTTATATTCATGGCCCAAGGCCAGGGACGCAGGCTGCCTCCGATCGAACGCCCGGTTTCGGTCAGCGTGACTGCAAGCAGCACATCGAAGGGCACACCTGTATTCTGCGCGCTCTCTGCCGCGGCATCGACGCAGATCTGTGCCGGGTCGAGCGTGGCGGAAGAGGCGAAGGGGCCGAATGCGGGGCCGAGGGCCGCGATCAGCGCAAGGGCGGCAAAAAGCCCTCTCCGGCCAAGAAGGCCAGACGATGCGGGGCCCTTGGCCTCGTTCATTCTGCGCGCCATGCGGGGCATTGGTTCTCCGCCGGTTGGACGGCTTCTGCCGCCAATCTCGTCGGCCCAATCTAGGGGTTGGTTCTTTCTGAAAAGTTACTCATGCCGGGTTCTGGCGCGTTTGGCCTGAATTCTACCGTCTGTTCGCGGCGCAGCGGTTGCCTTGCGACGTGTTCACCGAACGCCGGGCGCGCCTTCGTGCGGCAGAAACCGGGGCTTGCGGCGGCTCCCCGCCAATTCTCCCTTGCAGGGCGCGCTCGTCTGGAGATTTATGGATCATGGCCGATCCTGAACCCCCACCGTTCCTCAGCTTGCGCATCCGATTTGGCGAAAAGGCGATGCTTGGGCCGGGCAAGGCCGCCTTGATGGAGCGGATCGCCGCGACCGGCTCTATCGCGGCGGCCGCGCGGGACATGGGGATGAGCTACAAGCGGGCCTGGATGCTGACCGAGACGCTGAACGCCATGTTCGATCAGCCGCTGGTCGAGTCTGCGCGTGGAGGCCCTGGGAAGGGCGGCGCTGTGCTGTCGGACCGGGGGCGGGCCGTACTTGCCGAATATCGCACCGTGGAACGGGTCGCGGCAGAAGGTGCGCAGGCATCGCTCGCGGCACTGCAGTCCTGGCGGCGCTTGCCGGACGGCGGCGTTTGAAGGACGGCGGGGCTCCGGAAGGGGATTGACTGGGCGTGCAATCGTCGATGATATGTACGGAGGTACATATCAGCCGAGGTCTTGATGTTTGCTCGTTGCCTTGCCCCGGCCCAGTGCGCTGCCCGGACTGCTTTGCGGGTCATCGCGCTGTTCCTCGCTTTGCTGCTCGGGCCTTTGCGGCCCGCGCACGCGGCGGATCCGCCGGTTATCGCCGCCGCGTCCGATCTGCAATTCGCGCTGGAGGAGATTGCCGCACAGTTCACTGCGGAAACCGGCCAGATGGTGTCGCTGTCCTTTGGCTCCACCGGCAATTTTGCGCGCCAGATTCGCGAAGGGGCGCCGTTCCAGATGTTTCTTGCGGCGGATGAATCCTTCGTTCTGGACCTGACCCGTGACGGCTTTACTCGTGACGGGGGCGTGCTTTACGGCGTGGGCCGGATCGTGATCCTCGTGCCGAAAGGGTCACCTGTCGCGGCGGATGGCTCGCTTTATGGATTGCGGGCTGCGCTGGCGGCGGGACAAGTCAGCCGGTTTGCCATCGCCAATCCGGAACATGCCCCTTATGGGCTGCGGGCCGAGCAGGCACTGCGCCATGCGGGCTTGTGGAACGCGATCCAGCCGCATCTGGTGCTGGGCGAAAACGTGAGCCAAGCCGCGCAGTTCGCACTTTCGGGCAATGCCGAGGGTGGAATTGTTGCCTATTCGCTGGCATTGGCACCCAGGATTGCAGCACAGGGCGGCCACGCGCTGATTCCGGCTGACTGGCATGCGCCCTTGCTGCAACGGATGGTCCTGCTGAAGACCGCAGGACCGGTC
>Ga0105048_10002640_pt1 | contig 29182 bp, 23 predicted proteins | sample MAT05_FD_78382 | JGI IMG/M metagenome (GOLD analysis project Ga0105048, IMG submission 78382) | Freshwater microbial communities from Lake Fryxell liftoff mats and glacier meltwater in Antarctica - MAT-05 | ecosystem: Environmental > Aquatic > Freshwater > Ice > Liftoff microbial mat | place... | reverse complement strand
GGGATTGATTGAATAGTAATATAAATTATTTTATTTTTTGATCTTTGCGAAAAACCTTGTCTCATGTTGTCTTACCAAATTCTAAACACTAATGGCACAAAACTAACCAGGCACTTACAATTATACTTTCTTGACCATCAGAGAAAAATTATTTAATGCTTCTAGAGCATTCAACAGCTCAGTTAACAATTGCATTTTATCCAAAGTTATTTTCCTTTCTTTGACTACTAATTTCACCTTTAAAAGATAATTACTCTTAGTATTCTTGATGATTTCGCTTTCTAGATCAAAAAAATCGTTGTTAATATTATTCTTGAAATCAGCGCTATTGGTGATGTTGCCTGAGGTATCAAAATCCAGTAGAAAATTATATGAATCGGTAAAATCAAAATAGAAATAATAATCGTGCGTCGACAATTTCGGTAGGGTTTGTTTGGAAATAATAAATGAAAACCAATTTTGTAAATTTAGTGTCTCATTACTAGCCAATGAAATTTTTTCGCTGCAATTAAACGTGTACATAAACGGAAAATCAGAAATGCTTGACGATAATTTTATTTTTACAGCTGAGGCATTTGGTTTTTCGGTGCACTTTTTAAAATAAAAAGGCGCAATCGTTGAATCTGTATGTTCGTTCAAATAAATATGCCTTAAAACAATTGACAGCTGGCCAGAAAGACTTTCCTTTATCGTGAGACCGGCTTAAACTATCCATTAAAATCTTAACTGTAGCATTCTATGTTCTTGTATTTTCATTGTACGTTCCTTTATGCGTTTTAATAAATTTAAAAAATTTCTTATTTTTATTTTCAACATTCTGTTGAAAATTTTCTGGTGAAAGAGCTGCCATGCTTCCTTCGAAATAAAAAGGCAGTTCGTTTAGATGGTATTTTAATCCATAGTACCGCGACATGAAATAAATATATGAAGTTTTATAAGGAATAGCGATCAGAGAGTTTTCGTAGGCATAGTGCGACCTGTTTAAAACACTATGCTCGCCACAACGCCTGCCTTGTATGTTGACGGTGTAATAAAATATTTTTTTATCGTTAAAAATGTCTTTGTACAGCTTCCAAAGTAAGGGTTCAACCAATCTTCTCTTTAATAAATGATCGCCACTGTATACATCAATAAGATTAGATTCGTTATAAAACACATGATTGGAACTGATAAACCTGAAATTATTGGAAGTATCGCAAAGCGCTTTAAAAAATACTTTGTTGCTCGAGTCTGAGCCGGTTGCTGGTAGGGTAGCCACAAATTTTCTGATGGAAGCAAACTGTTTGTCATAAATTTTAGTATAGGTATTATTGGCATCGGCAAAAATCATCCATTCAAAATTGCGAGGTCGCACAATATCAACATCATATACGCGCCCACCATCCACAGGATATGAATTATTGAAGATTCTATAATACCTAAAATCTTTAAAAACATGGGGCAGCTCTTTTTCTTCGAAACTGTTACTGCCGTAATTAATAGCTGGCAGATTAAGCAGACTTATTTTATCTACTCTTATGAAGTCTTCCTTTTGCTCAGAAAAATCCTTTTTAACAAAGCTGTCGGCGATGTTTATAGGCTTTACAAATTCGTATCCTGCAAATTTTTTACTGCCCTTATAAATAAAATCATACTCACAACTTAATTTTAGATAAACGCTATTAAAATAAAATAGGTTTGAACCGTAATTTGCGTTAAACACCGATTCATAATAAATTTCTAGAACGTCTCCAACAGACAGGTTCAAAAACTGGAAACAATTGAGTTCATCGTTCATAAACTCTCCATTTTTCTTTATCCAACGAATGGTTTCGTATTTATTTTTAATAACAACCTCGGTTCACCTATTGGCTGAAAATTTTCTGGCAGCGAATCTATTTACATGGTACTCTGTAATGAAAAGCGCCTTAATTTTCGCTAATCTTCACTGTTTGTGCAAATTGGCGTCGTACGCATTGTCGAACGATTCGGGAAGTTTATATTTTTGAATTAGTGCGAGACCATTTTCATTATTAATTCGAACGATCAGTTTTCTCACAATTTTTTCGTTGTTCGTGGCGTAAAAATAGAATTCAGTTTTGTCGTTTAAGATGACAAGATCTGATTTTAAATATTTTTCATAACCCGCTGGTATAACATATGGATTGTTATTTTCCCATACGATAGGCTCGTCCCCGAAAAAAGCTTTTTGAGCATAAGTATTTTTTGCGCAAAGCATCGTTAAAAAAAGTACGGTAACTTTTGATCTTTTACAAAAAAACGTAAAAACTTTCACAATGTTATTTAAAATCTAATGCAACAAAAAAGCCGGCGAATCACCGGCTTTAGTTTTTAAAAAAATAATGTCTTTTACGCTAATCGTGTTTCAAAGTCTTTCATTACATCTACCAGTACTTTCACGCTCGCCAAAGGCAATGCATTGTACAACGATGCCCTGTAACCACCAACATCTCTGTGACCACGAATTCCACTGATGTTTGCATTTTCCCAAGCCTTATCAAATTCTGGTTCTAATTCTGTTTTATTCAATAAAAAACATACATTCATTTTGCTTCGGTCTTCTCTTGCAGTAATGCCAACAAATAAACTATTTCTGTCAATTTCATCGTACAGCAACTCCGCTTTCTGTCGGTTAACTTCTTCGATCCACGAAATTCCTCCATTCTGTTTCAACCATTTTAAAGTCAACATCGTTACGTAAATAGGAAATACCGGAGGCGTATTGTACATCGATCCGCCCTTGATGTGCACATTATAATCCAGCATTGATAACATTTTTCTACCTGTTTTTCCCAAGGCTGATTTTTTAACCAAGATCATAGTGCTTCCAGCCGGTCCCATATTTTTTTGAGCACCTGCATAAATCAAACTAAAGTCTTTAGCATTTACTTTTCTGCTGAAAATATCAGAGCTCATATCGCAAACCAATGGCACCTTGCTTTTTGGAAATTCCTGCATTTGTGTTCCGAAAATAGTATTGTTGCTAGTAATGTGCAGGTAGTCTGCGTCGTTAGGAATTTCGTAGCCTTTTGGAATATAGTTGTAATTTTTATCTTCTGACGAAGCAATCACCCTTGTATTTCCAATGATCTTTGCTTCTTTGATGGCTTTGTTAGCCCACACCCCTGTATTTAAATATGCCGCATAGCCGTTATCAGATAAAAGATTGTAAGGAACCATTGCAAATTGAAGGCTTGCACCTCCACCAAGATATAACACTTCATAGTCATCCCCTACTTCAAATAACTCTTTTACTAACGAGCGCGATTCGTCCATCACGCTCTCGTAATTTTTGCTTCGGTGAGAGATCTCCAATAACGATAAATCCAAGTTATCGAAATTAATGCAGGCTTCGGAAGCTTGTTTTAAAACCTCTGCGGGCAAAATACCCGGACCGGCGCTGAAATTGTGAACTTTGCTCATGAGTATTGTTTAAGATCGTAAATTTAATAAATTGTTTAATCGTAAAGTAATTTAATTTCTCCAGTGTTTATCGTTATAACAAGCAGCCAAGGATTTATTACCTGTGCGCTTTCAATGTCGGCATAAACAATTTTTCCTTTGTGATTGAGGAGTTGCTTATAGCCATCGTTCATGAGATAATAATGCGCTGATAGCTTTTCAATTGCATAGTCTGATGAAAGGATTTCGGTACCCGACTGATTGAGCATCACAAATTTTGTTTTCGCCTTTGCTAGGGCTACGCTATCAGTAAAATCAGTAGCCTGCTGGTATTTCAACGGAATAATCATTGAAAGTTTTTTGTCAAGGTAGCCATAACGTGGCTCCTTTTTAACATCTTTTCGTACACGCATCAAACCGTCGGAAAAAAAATTGATCTCATCGTAGGTATCAAAGGTGATAAGTGTTTTACCATTCTTGTCTATTAAAGATTGTCCGCCTTTTTTAATAAGTTTAAAGTATTCGCCGTTGGTATAAAAGTCCGCAGGTTTTTCTTTTGAAAATTCGTAAGCCACCAAGCTTAAAAAGCACCCGTCTGAACTAAAAAAACCGTAGGTGTTGTTTTGTACAACAATAAAAACGGTGTTGTTTGTTTTTATAACTAGGTCGTAAATGGGCTCAAGCATCTTTTTACCCGAAGCATTTACCAGACCATATTTGTTATCTTTTTTAATAACTGCAACATGTTTTGTATTAAAGTCTGAGATCCAGTCGAATTCGGCTTTGTGCTGAATGCCTGAGCGGGATACAAAGCCGTATTTATTATCCTCGATGTAATAAGCATAGTCGTTTTTAAAATCTCCAAGTTTTGCGAATTTAGGTTCAATAATAATCTGGCCAAAGTTGTCAACAGCGCCGTATTTTTCTTTGGCTTTAACTACATATACAGCATTAGACAACTCGCTGATTTCGTCGTAATTTTTTGAGATAGACTGCCCAAGACGATTGATAAAGAACCATTTGTTATTTTGTTTAACTGGCGCGATTCCGTTTTTAAAAGTAAAGGCCTCAGAATAAACTCTGCTAAAAGGATTTGTATTTTCTTTATTGATAAAAAACACAGTGTCGTTTCTATTCACCACGGCTAGGCCTTCGTAAAAATCGCTAACTGCATCATATACAATAGGAATTAGCAGTTTGCCTTCGGTATTAACAAAACCTGAAAGTTCTTTTCGTTGGTAAGGAAACAAGGCTATATTGTTTAATTCAAGTTCTTTAAGTATTGAATTTTTTAGGGGAAAGGAAGGGTAATCTTGAAGGAATTTTGTAAGTTCAGAATTTGAAAATGATTTTACCGTTAGCGAAAACAACAATTTCCAAGCTTCGAGGTTTTGAGGCGCTTTGGGATAGTCGACTATAAAAGATTTAAATCCTTCGAGATCGGACTTTTCGCGGTAGATGTCGAATAATTTTTGATAGGCGGTATTTTGCAAGGCGTTACCTGGATACTTTTTAAGAAAATATTTAAAAGACTCTGTTTTATTGCTGTAAGTAAGTTCATCGAAGATTTGTCTTTCGCTGAGGAGCGTGGCTTCAATAAAAAAATTACTTTGTGGATGTGTAACCGCAAATTTTTTGCTGGAATCGCTTTTATTTGCCACCATGGTCTCGTTGAATTCTAACTCGTCGCGCAAATAGACTGCTTCACTGATTATTCCGCGACTTGCGAGATAATTACACAGGAGAAAAATATCAAATTTCGCAACTGTACTTTCTTTTTTAATAACCTGAAGCTGCCTGTCGGCAATCGTATCTGCTAAAGCCAAAATTATTCTGCGGTCAATATTAAAACCTTCGATTTTCTCGGGTTTTACAAGACCGGAATACAAATTAAAAGCCAAGCTTACATATCTTGAGGCGCTATCGGAATTAAAGAAAGGATTATCGCTTCTACTATAAATCGACGCGAGGCCAAAGGAAGCGAAAGCATCAGCTTTTTTTTCGTTAATTTCTGAAAATATTTTTTTTGCTTTAAAATAATCGTTGTTACGCAGTGCTTCAAAACCTTTATCAATTTTGGAAGCATTGACGCCTAAAAAAGAAAAAATTAAAATAATTGTTTTTAAGAACTTACTTATGTTTGTTTGGGAAGTCATGCAAATATTACGCGAAGTTTGTTATATTTTTTAAAATATACAAAACCTAAAAACATTTTTATCGAATTTAAAAGTTAGGATGAAGAATTTTACAAATCTTGTATTAAAAGTCTAGGGTTTAAAGTTTGAGCAAATATCTAAAGGTGCCGAACTCGATTGTTGTGTTTTTTAGCTTTTTTAAACTAAAAAAATTGATACGCTATCGCAAAAAAAGTTTTTGTTCGCCCGTGGGGCTTTGCCGGCAGCCATAAGTGAAGTAAACGCATAAAATTAAAACGTTTTACTCCTGCCCTTCGCCCGGCTGAATAATAATTTTTATAATGTTTATCGTTATATTTGCAATATGTTTACCACGGGTCGTTTAATCTTTGTCAGTATATTTGTAATTGTTTTTTTAGTTGGGCTTATTTGGAGCTACAGAAAAGAAAAAGCGGTATCTGCTATCCATTTTAAAAAAACTTATAAGGTGCTTATCGCTTTAATTTTGTTCATAATTCTACAGTTTATTATTGTTAAAATGCGTAGTATTTTCTAGGATTTTTGGGGAAATTCTGTAAATTTGTTTACCCATATTTCTTAAAATGAAACTTTACTTTATAGCCGTTGTTATGCTTAGCACAGCCTTGTCCATAAAGGCCAAAACGCTTGTTATTGAAGGCAAATATCAGAATAAAAATATTTACGTTCAAAATGCTGTCGGGAATAATGGAGTCGGTTTTTGCGCACGCGAAGTCAAAGTCAATGGTCACATTACCAGTGATGAGACTAATTCAAGTGCCTTCGAAATAGACCTTGCCTCTTTGCAATTAAAGTACGGTCAAAAGGTTGTTATTGAAATTATTCATACCGAAGGCTGCACGCCACGGGTTTTGAATCCTGAAGATTTGAAACCAAAACCCTCGTTCGAAATTTTAACCATGACAGTCTCAGACAACGGTTTGTTAAAGTGGAATTCTAAAAACGAAACCGGTTCATTGCCCTACATCATCGAACAGTTTAAATGGAATAAATGGGTTCCGGTTGGCGAGGTTCAAGGCTTTGGTACCCCCGATCCGCATGAGTATTCTTTTCAGTTGGCTATGCACAGCGGTCAAAACAAGTATCGCCTCAGGCAAAAGGGTTTAGGTGCTGTTTCAAGATATTCGCAGGAAGTAATGGCAAAATCAGTCATTGATAAGCCCTCGTACGCCATCTCAAAAAACAATTCAAGCATTGATTTTAGTGACGAAACTGGTTTCGAAGTTTACGATATTTATGGCTCTGTGGTTAAAAGAGGTTTTGGCAAACAAGCCAAGATCGATAATTTACCAAAAGGTAAATATTATCTTTGTTATGACGATACAATGACTGAAATTAAAAAATAGGTCTGATTATTTCCCTCAGCTCGTTTAAGATCATCGCCGTGGCGCCCCATATTTTATAAGTGTCCACATCAAAATAGGGCGCATCTATTTTAAAATTATTGGTTCCTTCAACTTCCATCCTGCCGCTGCTAACGATAGAATTCGCAAGGAGATTGTTGATTTGTAGCCTAATGATTGCTTGTACTTCTCGTTCGCTGGCTACAAAATTTGGATCTTTTATTTTACAAATTCCCACAAAGGGCGCAACAAGGTAGCCACTCACCGGAATATGAAGGCTGGTGAGCGAGCCAACAATCTCTACATCTTCTTTGATGCCTATCTCTTCGTAACACTCGCGTCGGGCTGTTTCTTCCAACGAAAGGTCTGCCAAGTCCGCTTTACCTCCAGGAAAACTGATCTGCCCGCTATGAGCGCCTTGATAAGAAAATCGTTGGGTCAAGGGGATAAACCACTTGTCGTCTTTGTCTAAACAAAATAAGATCATTACTGCGCTTGACCTATAGGCTAGAAATGCTTGCGCTGCGTAATCGTTCTTTGTGCGACCTAGTGGTGCCATCTTATACTGTGCGGCCTCTCCAGGTAGCGTTTTTTGAAGTTCAGCTTTTAACTTTTTTATAACCAGTTCCAAAACAAAAAGAAAAATTGAAGGTTTAAATTAAGTAAATTTGCACAATTATTATGAACGAATTCAAACTAAATACGATCGAGGAAGCTCTTCAAGACATCCGTGAGGGCAAAGTGATAATTGTGGTGGACGATGAAGACCGAGAGAATGAAGGAGATTTTATAACAGCGGCCCGTAATGCTACGCCAGATGTGATCAACTTTATGGCCACCCATGGACGCGGTTTGATTTGTGCGCCTTTAACAGAAGAAAGGGCGCATGCGCTAAAACTTGATATGATGGTGCCTGCAAATACTTCTTTACACGAAACACCGTTCACCGTGTCCATAGATCTTTTAGGGTTCGGCTGTTCCACTGGGATTTCCACTTCGGATCGCTCAAAAACGGTTAAGGCACTGGTTGATCCAATGATTAAACCTTCAGATTTTGGAAGACCCGGTCATATTTTTCCTTTAAAATCTAAACCAGGTGGTGTGTTACGCCGCACAGGTCACACAGAAGCAACCGTTGATATTTCGGTGCTCGCTGGTTTCGAACCATGTGGTGTGTTGGTAGAAATTCTCAATGAAGATGGCACCATGGCACGTTTGCCGCAATTGATGCAGATTGCTGAAAAATTTGATTTGAAGATCATTAGCATTGAAGATTTAATCTCTTACCGTCTTGAAAAAGAAAGCATCGTTAAGCGGCAAGTGGAAGTTGATATGCCAACAGAGTGGGGCAATTTTACTTTGATCGATTACAAATTAGAAACCAATGGCCAAGAACATTTGGCATTGATAAAAGGTGAGTGGAATAAAGATGAAGCTATTCTTGTCAGAATGCACTCTTCATGCGTTACTGGCGATATTTTTGGGAGCTGCCGTTGTGATTGTGGCGCTCAATTGCATCAGGCAATGGAAATGATTGAGAAAGAAGGAAAAGGCGTAATTGTATATTTAAACCAAGAAGGAAGAGGGATAGGTTTATTAAACAAATTAAAGGCTTACAAGTTGCAGGAAGAAGGTTTGGATACAGTTGAAGCCAACGTAGAGCTTGGCTTTAAGGCCGATGAAAGAGATTATGGTGTGGGCGCACAAATTTTGCGTGACCTTGGCGTAAGAAAAATAAAATTGATGACCAACAATCCTAAAAAGCGCGCGGGATTGATTGGTTACGGTTTAGAAATTGTTGAGAACGTAAATATTTCGATAGGATCAAATCCGCATAACGAAAAGTATCTGCAAACGAAGAAGGATAAGATGGGACATTCGATTTAATTCTCCGGAAACGCTTAGATCGATCCCAACAAAGTCCCAACACATTCTCCAAACCCCACTCTCATTCCATCTTTCTCACAATGCCCCTTGATTGTAATCGTATCATTATCGTTAACAAACTTACGTTCGCTGCCGTCTTTTAAATTCATGGGTTTGGTTCCACGCCAGGTTAACTCCATCATACTGCCATACTCTTTTGGATTAGGACCACTAATGGTGCCGCTGGCCATTAGGTCCCCTACATTAATATTGCAACCGTTAACGGTGTGGTGCGCAAGTTGTTGTTCCATCGTCCAATACATGTATTTGTAATTGGAAGCACAAATCAAATTATCTTCGCCTTTTTCTGGCGTTAAATACACTTCAAGTTTTATATCAAGATTTCTATCGCCCTTGTATTCAAGATAAGGCAATACTTTTAAATCCTGAGTATATCCTTTTGTTCTGAATGGCTCTAAAGCTTCCAGCGTTACAATCCAGGGTGAAACAGTGCTTGCGAAATTCTTAGATAAGAACGGCCCAAGTGGCACATACTCCCAAGTTTGAATATCACGCGCACTCCAATCGTTAAACAACAACATACCAAAGATATAATCATCTGCTTTTTCGGTAGAAACAGATTCGCCCATATTGGTATTTTTGCCAATTACAAAAGCGGTTTCTAACTCCATGTCGAGCGATTTGGTTGGACCAAATACAGGACTATCAGCGTCGGCCGACTTTTGTTGGCCTTTAGGACGATGAAAAGCGTGTCCACTTACACAAATGCTGCTTGCACGTCCATGGTATCCAACTGGCAAATGTTTCCAATTTGGCATAAGGGCATTTTTTGGATCACGAATCATGGTGCCAATATTAACCGCATGATCGATACTGCTATAAAAATCAGTGTAGTCCCCTGCTCTTACGGGTAGAAGCATTTTTACCTCAGAGTGCTTTTTAAAAACTTTTTCGAATACCGCACTGTCAGTTTTTAAAACAGATTTTTCATTGCTCAACAATTTGATAATTTCTGCTCTAAGTGCGTTGGTTACATTCTTTCCTAACCCAATAAAATCATTTAAAAACTGATTTTGTAAAGTACTTGCATCAATCTTTATAAGTTTTAATTCAGCAAGTTCAAAAAGATCAATGATGTAATCTCCGATTGCAGAGCAGGCACGGTGTTTCACGTGTTTGTGGGAATAAATCCCGAATGGAATATTATGTATTGAGAAGTCTGAATTATCTGGAATATTCATCCAGGATTTTAAGTTTTTATCCAACATAATTAATTAAGTCTTGCATTAATATTTTTAACCAAAGCGTCAATTAAAGCAGTGTTTGGACTTTTTGATTGCTGAGCGATCTCAAGTGCACTCTTTAAAACCACCTCGTCAATAACAGGTTCATCGTTATATTCCACAACAGTTAAAGCTTCCATGGCGAGTTTAAAATTTTCACTGCATGCTAACTTTGCAAAAAATAAAATATTGGATGAAAAGTCAAGACCACATTCCCAACAGGCCGAAGTAAGAATTATTTTTTCTTCAACACGCTCAGCAATCTCTATGGCGTCAACCAATAAATTTTGCGATTTCATTTCCTTTAATTTTGAGAAAATATCCTCACTTTCAATCCTTGTAATATTTGGATCAAGCAGATTTTCTAGTAGATCAGCAGTATTGTTTTGTTTTTTATTAAAACCGTCGCGATCTATTATCAGCGTATTGTATTCCTTTTCGTTAAATAACTTTTTCGGGTCAAGTGCATCGTCGTCCAAAAGGTCATTCACAATATCATCATGCGTACTCATGCGTATTACATTAATTGTTTAATAATATTCTCTACAGAAACACCTTCAGCTTCTGCTTTATAATTGACAACGATCCTATGTCGTAAAATTGGTGTTGCCACCGCGCGCACATCTTCAATATCGGGGCTAAATTTTCCATGAATGGCAGCATGGCATTTTGCGCCTATCACCAAATATTGAGAGGCTCGTGGCCCTGCTCCCCACTGCAAGTATTTTTTGCTCACCTCTGCAGCGTATTCGCTATTGACCCGTGTTTTATGAACAAGTTTCACCGCGTATTCGATAACGTTATCAGCTACCGGAATTTTACGGATCAGATCCTGGAAATACACAATTTCTTCAGCGTCCAATACCTTATTTAATTGGGCTTTGGTATTGGTTGTGGTTAACTTTACAACTTGTAACTCTTCAGCAAACTTGGGATAATCTAGCCAAACATTAAACATAAAACGGTCTAACTGTGCCTCAGGCAAGGGGTAGGTTCCCTCCTGCTCGATCGGGTTTTGTGTTGCTAATACAAAAAACGGATTCGCCAAAGGATATTTTTTTCCAGCTGTGGTGATCTGTCTTTCTTGCATCGCTTCTAGCAATGCTGCTTGTGTTTTAGGCGGCGTCCTGTTAATCTCATCAGCGAGAATAATATTTGCGAACAATGGGCCTTTTATGAATTTAAAATTTCTTTGTTCATCAAGAATCTCGCTTCCAATAATATCACTGGGCATTAAATCGGGAGTAAACTGAATGCGGTTAAAAGATAAACCAAGAGCATCAGAAATAGTATTTACCAATAAGGTTTTTGCGAGGCCCGGAACGCCAACTAAAAGGCAATGGCTCTTACTGAAAATGGAAATCAAAACATTTTTAATCGTGTCTTCTTGCCCAACAATTACCTTCGCTATCTCGTTATTTAACTGCTTGTATTTGGAAACAAAAGCTTCAATGGCTTCGGCATCGTTATTAAAATTCATAGTTGATAAAGATAAGAATTAATTTTATTAATAATTTTCGTTAGAATTATCGTTTAAAGCGGCCCGTTTCCTGTAAGTCAGGTAAAAATAATTAAGAAGTTCATTAATGTTTTCCTGTTCGTTTTTTGTTTTGTCAACAGTAAAGTTAGAACTCACCACTTCCATTTTAGAAGTAATTGTATCCTTCGAATTATTGACAAAGGCTGCCGACCATTGTTCATCTTCTGATCTTGACTTTGAACCTTTATAAATGTATAATTTACCTTTTTGATATTTATTGTGCGCGTCAACTATTTTAATCAAAATCAAACTATCTTTTTTGTTTTTATTTTCATAGGTATAAAAATTATTTAGTTGTTTACGGCTGCTTAACACAGATTCTACAAGACTGTTTTGGTTAAGATAATTCTTATCGAACTTTTCGGTTTGTTTTTCCTTTTCGAGTTCACTGTAAAAAAAAGCCCTCGTGATTTTGTTTTTAGAATAAAATTCAACCAACGTATCATTAATTACGATATTTTGTTTTATTAAAGTAATGGCAACTGGCATGGCTATGTTTTGGGCTTTGATCTTTGAAATTTTCGCAAAAAACTGCTTTGTTTTCTCGTCAGTTTTATAAAATGGTGATAATATGTAAGCAAAATTAACGAGGCCAGGACGTTTGTATGCCTCGTTATTATTGACGTAACCTGTACTTTTATACAAATTATTATTTGCTAAACCTTCAAGGTTAACCTGTATGCTTTCAGCAAGTTCTTTTGCTGATTTTTCCAAATAATCAAAATTCGTATTTTCACCACCAATAGCTACATTTGGTTTTGTTCCAGCAGAATTAAATCGTTTTAAAGCAAGATTGGCGTCTCCCAAAATGCCGTCTTTTTGCAGCGTAAATACTTGAGGCGCAAGTATTTTTTGATTAACAAGATCTGCCATTAACGAATATACCGGTTCTCTGTATTCGTCGAACTTTGCCAAGGATAACATACCCGGGAAAAATTTCTTACAAAGCTCCAGCGAATCATGCAAGGCCGTAAACACGTCCCCGATCGTGTTTTCAGCACCCACCAAAGGTGTTTCCATCAATACAAGATTGTAAAACGCGTCGTAGGATGCCTGTGTTTTTTGGTAGGCCAAACCTTTTAGCAAACATAATTGCAGGTAAAAACTATCGGTATATTGCTTGTACAACTTTTTATAGGGTTCAATGATTTTATCGCTTTCGAGTGTTCCACCATTTACAAATAACTGTGCCCTGCTCTCATTGGTTACCAAAGATAATTTATCTCCCGAAATAAAGCTGATAAACTCTGTAGTGTAGGGGGGTTGCATGCCAATTGTGCCTTGAACAGAATTATCAGCTCTTCGCTTAACTGTAGTATCTTTACTTACCAGATCATTCAATAATAACTTGAATTTATTTTCAAAAATATTTTTACCAATCACCGTGTCTTTCGGAGAAAAACTATCCATAAAACCTTTGGCCCAACCTCTAAGTCCGTAAACGGTATCGTAGGGTGCACTGATGTCATACCTTATACCGTTTTTGATAAAAATCTTTAGAGCAATGGCCCTATTGGTAGCGGTGTCTTTTAAAATGCTTTCAAAGGTATATAAGCCCTCTTTATGACTCGATTTTATCTGCGTAGAATTGAGCCCTGCGAAGTTTCGGATGTTCTTTATAGTTTTTTCCTGAAGGTCGCCCACCACCAAGTAATCATAATCATTATATTTTTCATAAGTTATGTTTACATACTCGTTGCTGGAGGGTGAATAATAAAATTTGCTTCCGCTGCGATAGTCGTAATCGTTTTTAATGGTGTCTTTTTTTGTTTTGGTCGCTTCATATGCTCTTACATAAGCTTCGTTAAAACGACTTAGTGCATTGTCGGTTACTTCGTCTTGCGCTTTAAAATAAAATTCGTGATCGGCGATTTCCTTAAGCGGGTTCACATAAGTAAAATCAGATAATTTAAATGATGTAAAAAAGTCATTCTCTAATGAGCTTTCTTTTACTGAAATTAAAAATGCCAGGTAATAATGAACACCTTTGATAAATAATTTTCCGTAAAAATTGGCGCCAACTTTATTTTTACCTTTAAAATTAACGCATGGAAAATTTTGTTCTACAGTGTTACGATAAGAAGGCGATTCTTTAAAATTATAATTGATTAAAATATTTTTAGAGAACTGGTTTAATTCGAAGGTATCTTGTTCTAAATAGTTAAAATCGTTGTAAATGGCTTGCTTAACGCCATAAATAGTATTTCGAGTTTTACTGTAGGCAAACAAATCTTCAACAACACCGATCAAAGAAGAGCCTTCATTTTTCACATAGGTGTAATTTGCGGGGAGCTTTACGGTGAAACCGCTTGTTTTAGGGCTAAACGTAATAAATGTCTCTGGCTTGCTGACAAACTGAATTGAGTTAAAAAATTGCCTGGCCTCGCTGCCTGTTGCATACTGGTTTTTGCCGCCCAGTTTAAACATAATCATTTCAAGATCGGTGAAATAAATCTGGTAATGTTGCTCGTCGCCGCGCCTGGTTTTATTTACTACTTCTATACCTTTTAAACCATTGTTTGACATGATCTCTTTTTTTGAAGTTATCTTACCTGGAATGTATTCGAACAAAAGACTGTCGATCTTCTGGTTCATTTGCAAAGCGCTAACATCAAATAATGGTCCAAGATATTTTAATCGCACGATGGTGTAAAAACTGCCATTCACCATATCGGCATAGATATAATATTTTAAATTCTCGAGATTAACGATCTGCGATAACTTGCCGGGTAAGCTCACCGAGAAAACCGAATCCACAACGAACTGTTTTCGGAAGGCAACTGGCTTTACTTGCGCGTCCAATCTCGAGATCAGGTTATTACTTTTTTTCGACACCTTTGAGAAAACAGCTTCAACAATATAACCTTGTTTCCTTAAAAGTTCGATTACCCCTTTTTCTCCCGGCAAATGCGCTGCACCTACACCACTAAAAAGAGATTTTGTTTTTAAGACAGAGTCTATCGTGTTCACAAAAAAAATATTCCTTTTTTCGATCAGGTACTTTTGTGTGTTTTTACTGCTTGATAACTTACTTAAACTATCAAGCATATCGAGATTACCATCCCTGTAAGCGTCTTCAATTCTTTGAACGCTAGCGCTATAATCCTTATATGAATTTTCCTGCTCACCAGAGTTATTTTCATCGGGCAAAGAAGATAATCTTGCCTGAATCTCCGACTGAGCAAAGTCTTCGAGACTGATCAATTCTTTATTTAACTTGGATGCCGTTTGAAAAATAAAAAGATCGATATAGGTGTTTTCTTCGAAGTTTTCTTTAGTTCTGTTCTGGCGGTACAACAAGCCATCGATAATATCGGGATCGTATCCTAAAATACCCTGCAACATTTTTTTTTCGGGAAAAGAAACTGAAAAAGCAGAACGGTAAAAATCTTTACTATAATATTCGGAGCCTCTGAATTGGCTCAGTTGATTGAGCTCCCCCGTTTGCTCCATATTTGATAGCCATTCGCCGGGATTGGTTTCTAAGCCTACCACATCAACACTCTTCAAAGCATCAAAAAACTGTTCAGATAGATAGTAAGCAACGCGATTGCTCACATGCATTGTACCATACAAATAAGATGGTTTTTTGAGTCCGTTACCACTTATTTTCCAAAGAAGAGAAGGGTATTTTTTTGAAGATTGCGAAAAAACGAGTAGCGGTAAAAATATAATTAAAACGAAAAGTTTCTTCATGCCATGTATTATATAACTAGTTAAACTTAAGGATTTAATTTTGCTTCACGGACTGTAAAAATCGATTTTAATTTTTTTTGGGTAAAAAAAAAGTCACCTTTTTAGATGACTTTTCTTAATCTAAAATTCTATTTTTTTAGTGAATTCCTGCTTCTGCCATATACCTTTCAGCGTCCAGCGCCCCCATACAACCGCTGCCGGCGGCCGTAACAGCCTGCCTGTATGTTTTGTCAGCACAATCCCCTACTGCAAACACGCCTGCAATATTGGTTTTTAAACTTCCCGGAATAACCTGCAAATAACCAAGCTCATCCATGTTTAACTGGTCTTTAAAAATATCGGTATTTGGTTTGTGACCAATAGCTACGAAAAAACCTGTCACAACAAGTGTTTTTAATTCACCAGTTTCGCTGTTTTTTACGATTACACCTTCCACAGCTTCTTTGCCTAAAATATCGATGGTTTCGCTGTGCCATAAGATCTCGATATTGGGCGTGTTATTAACACGGTGTTGCATTGCTTTGCTGGCGCGCATTTCACCTTTACGCACAATCATATAAACTTTTTTGCACAATTTAGAAAGGTAAGTCGCTTCTTCCGCCGCGGTATCACCTGCGCCAACAATGGCAACATCCTGCCCTTTAAAAAAGAAACCGTCGCATACTGCACAGGCGCTTACACCACCGGCGTTCAGCCGCAGGCGCGTTTCATTTGGCAAGCCCAGCCATTTTGCGCTGGCGCCGGTCGAAATAATAACCGTGTCTGCGGTTACTTCGGTAGTTTCATCGATCCAAATTCTTTTTGGTGTCGCATTGAGATCAGCCTTTGTGGCCATTCCAAATCTCACTTGCGTATTAAAACGTTCGGCCTGCGCCTTTAGATCTTCCATCATCACCGGCCCTGTGATTCCGTTGGGATATCCTGGAAAATTATCTACTTCCGTGGTTTCAGTTAATTGTCCGCCTGGAACTAATCCTGTATAAACAACAGGTTTAAGATCGGCACGTGCGGCGTAAATTGCAGCTGTGTATCCCGCTGGCCCTGAACCAATGATAAGGCAGGGAATATGTTCATTTGGTTGCATAATTATGAATAAATCAGAATACGAAGTTAAGCTTAGTAAAACAAAAACGATTTTATTGGAAGGCGATTTTTTAACAATTTGTGAATTGTCTCGAAAATTATGGTCACAAAAAAACATCCTTTGAACGAAGGGAGTCTTTTTGTGAAATTTAAATCAATAATTACCGCCGCCAGAAGTTCCTGCTAAGATAGTTGAATCGTTTACAAATAAATCTTCAGGCTTTATGGCAACCACTGGAATTTTGCTTAAGTGAATAACTTGCTGTGAATAAGGCCCTAAAAAGAAACCACTTAATTCAGCGTCTTGGTCTGTCATGATAATCACTAGGTCGGCTTTCGATTTCTCTACTTCAGCAACAGTTGCGGTAGCGCGGTTTTTAACGTCCATAATCACCTCCGAATCGTATTCAACGCCTTTTTCTTTAGCCAATTTTTTGATCTGGTGTAAGATTAACTCCATTGCTGGTTTTTCTGATTCTTCGCTGTGGGTTAATAAAGCGATCGCGTGAACAGAAGATCCGAATTTTTTTGCAAGTTCTAAGGTATAATTAACTTTTTGACGCGAGTTCCCACTCGTATCGATGGGAATTAAGATTTTTTTATAGCCATTGTGCTTTGCAGCTGCGCTCATTGCCATTGTGGGACACGGTGATTTTGTAATTACTTTAAGCGCGTTGCTGCCAATTACGAGTTCCTCCACAGGTGAATAACCATGAGTTCCCATCACGATAATAGAGGCGTGAATTTCTTTGGCCACTTTGCTAATTTCGTTGCTTGGAGGACCAACCTTAATCATCGTTTGCACATCAATTCCAAATTCGACCTTTACATCGGCGGCCAACTGGGCTAATTTAAAGTTAGCAACATCCTCAATTTTACTTTGATCCTGGATGTTGACTACCGGTAAAAAAATATCCTGCGACACGTAATGCGCGTTGATAACGTGTAGTATGTGTACACTAGCACCGGTGCATTTGCCCATATAAGCGCCATGTTTAATAGCCAATAGGGAAGTGTCGCTGAAATCGACAGGAATTAGGATTTTTGAAATGTTAAAATGAATCATAAGTATTGGTTTTAGTTAGTTTTTAAATATAAACATAAATTTTTATGAATTCTCAACGCTAAACCGCCAATTTTTTGTACCGCGGTCTTTTCGGTTCAACATTGCCTAAACGTTTTTTGCGATTCTCTTCATATTCGCTGTAACCTCCTTCAAACCAATAAACAGTACTATCGCCCTCAAAAGCCAGAATGTGCGTACAAACCCTATCTAAAAACCAACGGTCGTGACTAATGATTACGGCGCAACCGGCAAAGTTTTCGAGACCTTCTTCCAAAGCACGTAAAGTATTTACATCCAAATCGTTGGTAGGCTCATCCAGCAACAGCACATTTCCTTCTTCTTTTAACGCCATAGCCAAGTGCAAACGGTTTCTTTCGCCACCAGATAATACATTCACTTTTTTTCCCTGATCGGCTCCCGCGAAATTAAAACGCGAAATATAAGCCCTCGAATTTAATGGTCGGCCGCCAAGAATAATATTGTCTAAGCCACCGCTGATCACGTCATACACTGTTTTATTTGGCTCGAGTTCTTTGTGATTCTGATCTACATAACCTATTTTCACCGTGGGACCAACTGCAAACTCACCGCCTGTTGGTTGTTCTTCTTTCATAATCATTCGGAAAAGCGTTGTTTTACCCGCCCCGTTTGGTCCAATAATACCAACGATTCCGGCTGGAGGTAATTTAAAATTTAAACCTTCATACAACAAACGGTCTCCAAAAGCTTTAGAAACATTATGCGCCTCAATCACTTCATTGCCCAAGCGCGGACCGTTAGGAATAAAAATCTCTAGGTTGTCTTCCTTCGACTTTAGATCTTCGTTCATCATTTTATCGTAATTATTCAATCTGGCCTTTTGCTTTACGCCCCTTCCCTTTACACCCTGGCGAATCCAATCGAGCTCCCGCGCTAAAATTTTCTGACGTTTACTTTCAGTTTTTTCTTCTTGCTTTAACCGGGCACCTTTTTGTTCCAGCCAGCTGCTGTAATTGCCTTTCCATGGAATACCCTCTCCTCTGTCTAATTCAAGAATCCAGCCAGCCACGTTATCAAGAAAATATCTATCGTGCGTTACGGCTATAATGGTGCCTTTGTATTGTTTTAAATGCTGTTCTAGCCAATCAACACTTTCGGCGTCAAGGTGATTGGTTGGCTCATCAAGCAATAAGATGTCTGGCTCTTGCAATAACAAACGGCAAAGCGCTACGCGGCGGCGTTCTCCACCCGATAAAAATTTAACGCTGGCATTTCCTTCGGGAGTCCTAAGCGCGTCCATCGAACGTTCTAACCTGCTGTCAAGGTTCCAGAGATCATGTTGATCAATTAGCTCCTGCAATTGTGCCTGGCGGTTAATGAGTTTATCCATTTTATCAGGATTATTTAAAATTTCCTCATCACCGAATTTATTGTTTACTTCTTCGTATTCATTTAAAATATCGACGTATTTCTGAACTCCCTCGCGTACAATTTCAATAACGGTTTTGCTTTCATCGAGCTTTGGTTCCTGCTCGAGCATACCAATAGAATAGCCGGGAGATTGATGAATCTCACCAATGTAATCCTTATCCATGCCTGCAATAATGCGTAATAAGGTAGATTTGCCAGAACCGTTTAAACCTAAAACTCCTATCTTAGCACCATAATAAAATGAGATATAAATATCTTTTAGAACTTGTTTTTGTGGCGGATGTATCTTCGACACATTTACCATGCTGAATATGATTTGACGTCCTTCGGGAGTTGCTGACATGAGTGAATTAAATTAAATTAAGCTTTAAAGTTACGCATAGTTTAAGAATTAAAAAAAGCACCTCGCCTAATTTAGCGGCGAATTTCACTAATTTTTCGAAACAAAACTCGGTTGGTCTAGCCACGCAGCAACTGGCAATGATGTTCTGGAAAAATGAGATTGCCGTAATTAGTGTTTGTCCGAAAACTAGTTGTTTGGATGGAAAAATTCAGTTTCGAGGCGTGTAAAAAAAAACGATTGTGAGGTTTACTAGAATAAATGAGCGATTGTTTTTTGACACAACGACGAAAATGGAGTTTTCGGCCAAACATTAATTAATAAACTTTGTTTCCATTAGACCCGTGCCATTGTTTCCAATTCGAGATCGGGTGGAACCTTTTTAAAATAAAATACTAATTCATATTCAAACATTTTACAAAAACAGTTTTAAGTGAAAATTTTTATAATTATTGGTCAACCGCACAAATGCTTCGAGATTACCCATTATAATAATTAATACTTAACTTTGTGTGGCAAAACACCGATGATCAAGCCGCTTTATTCAATCAGTAAAACTTCTTTTTTAAAATTTGAGCAGTGCCAAAAAGCCTTCTTTCTTTATAAAAATCACCCTTATTTAAGAGACAAATTAAGCATCGATAAACAATTGACATTCAAGCGGGGTCACGATGTCGGTTTTTTTGCCCAGCAGCTATTTGCAGGCGGGACTGACGTTTCCAGACAAATTAAAAATTCGTCAGAAGGCGTTGCCATTACGAAAACATTGATTGAAAATAAAACACCCGTTGTTTATGAGGCCACGTTTGTGCACAACGGTGTTTTAATCATGATAGATATTCTTTGTCTTGTTCAAGGTAAATACATCGCTTACGAAGTAAAAAGCTCGTTGAAAGTGTCTGATAATTATGTTAAAGATGCTTGTTTGCAATATTACGTTTTAAAGAATAATCTTGAGAACATTGAGGACTTTTTCTTAGTAACGCTTAATGGAGATTACGTTCTTGATGGTGACATGGATCCTAAAAAACTTTTCAAAAAAAGAAGCATTAAAAAAAGGGCTGAAGAGAATTTTCCATTTTTTGAACAGCGGATAGCCGAAGCGCATTCGGTTCTTGAGCAGAACATTATTCCCAATGTGGCCATAGGTAAACACTGTTTTAAGCCTTATCCCTGTGATTATTTGGGTAGCTGTTGGAAGGACACCCTCACGCCAACTAGTATTTTTAACTTGCCTATAATAGATAAAAGTAAATTATTTGAATGGTACGAAAATGGTGTTAGAAACATAGATGAGTTGGACGAAAAGCTTATTGAAAAAGACGTTTTTAAAAAAATAAAAAATGCTTTCGTCAATAAAAAACCCATAATTGACAAAGACAAAATAGGTAATTTTTTAGAGAAAATTAAATCGCCGGTAACGGCGATGGATATGGAAATTTGGGGACCAGCCATTCCTCAGATTGAGGGCACAAAACCTTTCGAGCAAATTCCTTTTTTGGTTTGTTTTTATGCTGAAAATAAAATCGCCCATTTTTTCGCAGGTAATCAAAAGGACGACAGAAGAGAATTTGCCGAACAATTAATTAAATTATCGGAAGAATACGCCACCGTGTTAGTTTACGATAAAACGATGGAAGTGTTGGTCATCGATAATCTTTCAAAGAATTTCCCGGAGTACAAAGGCGAACTCGACCATTTGAAAACAAAATTTGTAGATGTGTTTGATGTTTTTCTTAGCCTAGCGTATTATCACCCGGACTTTCAAAATAATTTTTCACTAAAATCTGCATCGCAGTTTTTGCTGAAAGACGTAAGCTATTCAAAAATTTCGTCGGGGTTGGAAGCGATGAATTATTACGAGCAGTACAGGCTTGAAAATAACGAAGTAGAAAAACAGAACATTAAAAACAACCTAATAACTTACTGCGACACCGATACATTTGCTACTTTTAAGCTGGTGGAATTTTTTAAAAACATGAAAGCATAAAAAAACCCTTAGCAATTATGTTAAGGGTTCTTTAGAATGATCTAATGCTTAGTGTTTTTTGCCACCTTTATGGTTAGCGATTGAATCAGCTTTGTGGATAGAATCAGCTTTCATTTTTTCTATGTTAGCAGTTTCTTCAGCCATACGAGCGTTGTCAGCTTCAACAGCAGCGATAGAATCTTGCTTAGATTTCTCTACAGCGGCGATAGAATCAGATTTTTCTTTTTCGCGTTTTTCCATTTCTTCTTTTGATGGACCACAAGATACAAAGGCAGTTGACAATGCAGCAACAGCGATGATTGATAATACTTTTTTCATTTTAGTAGGTTTTTTGTTTAAAATTTAACGGGTTAAAAATACATTTATTTATGGGATAATACAAAAAAACATAAAATTTTGTCAATTTTTATTTAGAGTATAATAATCTGCTAGTTCGCATAATTTCTTTTAAATTTATGTTCTAATTATGTATCAGGTCTTAAAATCATTTTTGTTCCGCCTCGCACCCGAGAGAGCGCACCACCTAACGTTTTTTCTATTAAAAATTCCCGGATTTTCTTTTTTTGCCAGCCGAGTTTACGCAATATCCCATCCCTATCTCGAAAAAGAAGTTTTTGGCCTCAGATTTAAAAATCCGGTTGGTTTAGCGGCAGGTCTCGACAAAAACGCCCTTGCCTTTAACGAATTGGGGGAAATTGGCTTTGGCTTCATCGAAATTGGCACGGTTACACCAAAACCTCAACCCGGAAACGACAAGCCGCGCCTGTTTCGTTTGCCGAAAGATGAGGCTCTTATCAATCGCATGGGTTTTAATAATGAGGGTGTGGTTGAAGCTGCGAAACGCTTGAGGAACAGAAAAGATAAAAGCGTGATTATTGGCGGTAACATTGGGAAAAATAAAACGACGCCAAATGAGGAAGCAGTAAACGATTACATTATTTGTTTTACCGCTTTGTTTGATGTGGTCGATTATTTTGTTGTAAACGTTTCTTCGCCTAACACTCCAAATTTGAGAGATCTGCAAGAAAAAGAACCCTTAACCAAGTTATTAAATGCCTTACAAGAGCTCAATGCTAAAAAAAATAATCCTAAGCCCATTCTTTTAAAAATAGCGCCTGACCTAACGAATTCGCAACTCGACGATATTATCGACATTGTGAGACAAACAAAAATTGACGGGATAATTGCCACCAATACCACTATTAGTCGCGATGGTTTGTCGTACGATGCAAGTGAAATAAACAAAATCGGCATGGGGGGATTAAGCGGGAAACCACTTGCAAAAAGAAGCACGGAGGTGATCAAGTATTTGAAACAAAAATCAAATAACGCTTTTCCTGTAATCGGAGTGGGAGGCATTCACAGTGCTGAAGATGCTTTGGAAAAAATAAATGCCGGCGCAGACTTAATTCAGCTTTACACAGGCTTTGTATATTACGGGCCAAAACTTATAAAGGATATTAACGCAAAACTGGTAAAAAAATAAGATGATTAAAATTACCGAATGTCCCCGCGATGCCATGCAAGGCATTAAACAAATGGTTCCATCAGAATTAAAAGCTGAATACATCAACAGGTTATTAAAAGTGGGGTTCGACAGCATAGATTTTGGAAGTTTTGTATCGCCCAAAGCCATTCCACAAATGCAAGATACGGCAAGTGTTTTAAAACAATTAGATCTGTCGACATCGAAAAGCAAACTATTGGCCATTATTGCCAACGAGCGCGGCGCTGTCGATGCTTGTGCTTTTGATGAGATTTCCTACCTTGGTTTTCCTTTTTCTATTTCAGAAACTTTTCAGCAACGTAATACTAATTCGTCGATTAACGAATCACTAGCACGTGTAGAAAAAATTCAAAAGCTCAGCACAAAACACAATAAAAAATTACTGGTGTATATTTCAATGGCCTTTGGCAATCCATACGGAGATGCCTGGCATGCCGATATCGCTATTAATTGGTGCAAAAAATTAAATCAGTTGGGAATTCACGACCTTTCTCTGGCTGATACTATTGGTTCTTCAAATTCGGAGTCAATCACACAATTATTTAGCGCCCTGATCCCTGAATTAAAATCGGTGCAATTAGGCGCGCACCTGCATTCTACCTCTGCGAAATCGCAGGAAAAAATTGAAGCGGCTTATAACAGTGGCTGCAGGAGTTTTGACGTGGCTGTGCACGGCTTCGGCGGTTGCCCAATGGCAGCCGATGAGCTTACCGGTAACATTGCTACCGAAGATCTCGAAACCTTTGCGACCAACAATAATATTCCTTTGAATCTAAACAGTTCCGAACTTTACAAAGCTTACGAAGAGAGTTGGAAAATTTTTAATAATTTTCACTAATTTTAAAATCTAAACAAAAATTTTAAGTTGAAAAACACCTTCTTCTTTGTTTGTATTTTATTGCTTATAGCCAGCGTTGTTTTTGGCCAAAACGAATTCAATAAATACGGTCCTTCGGGCAGTGAGGTGTTCACTGATCTTAAAGAAGCGCTTGGCTCCGATAAAAAAGTGTATAAGGTTGATCTTAGCTATTCGAAACCAGATCCGAAACTTTACGAAAAACTTTACAAACTTTCAGATTTACAGGTTCTGCGTTTAAGCACCAATGAACTCACTGAGTATCCGAAAAACTTGGATGGCTTGTTCAATCTCGTGTATTTTTCGACCTACAACAATAAGTTCACACAGTTCCCCCCTAATTTAAAACCCTTTTTTAACTTACATTACCTCGAACTTCAACATACATCTATCGACAGCATTCCCGCCCAAATTGCTTACTTAAATAAGTTACAAAGTTTTAAATTTGGCAATACCGACGATACGTTAAAGCTTCCTGTTACTTTAAAGTTCCTTAAAAATCTTAAGGATATTAGTATTGAAAATTGCGTGATGGATAGTTTACCAAAACAACTTTTTAAGTTGTCGGGACTTTTTTACATGAATCTGTCGAATACCAACACTCATTATTTATCCAAACATTTTGAGCGTTTACAAAATCTTGAAGTGCTGGTCGTAGAAAATAATCAATTGAGAGAAATTCCATTTGAGATTTACAAAGCCTACAAATTAAGAGTGATATCTTTTAGAGGAAATAAACTGTACCGCTTGCCAGATAGTATTTCTCAGCTCGAAAATCTAACCTTACTCGATTTGAGAGGAAATAATTTTGCTCCAGAAGAGATCGAGAAGTTGAAGATCTTATTGCCTGGTTGCCAGATCAAACCCTAAGCAGTTAAAAAAGTCGCCTTTTTCTCTCGTTGTTATGCGACGACGAAGTAAGCGATCTCATGACCTTTATTAAACCTTGATCTTACGTCCCACTTTTAATTTAGTGGTTTCTTTAATGCCGTTCTTACGACAGATGGCTTTAATGGTGGTGTGATGGCGTTTAGCGATTTTACCAAGACTATCACCTGCTTTAACCTTATAAAATTTACCGTTTTTAACACTTACAGACTTGTAAGTACCAAGCGCCATTCCCAAATCATTTTTGTGGCGGGTATGTAAAGATCGTAGGTCGTACTTGTTGTCAACATCAGATTTTCTTACTGTAAAACAATTTGATTTTAGTTCGCCTTTTTCAAAATCTATAAAATCCTGGGTATCTAATGCCTGTCCCAAATAACGGATCTCAAAGTGCAAGTGGCTGCCAAAAGAATGCCCCGTGTTTCCACCCAACCCTATTAACGAGCCGGCGGTAATTACCTGTCCAGACTCAACCAAAACTTTCGACATGTGGGCGTAAACTGTTTCAAGGCCATTTTTATGACGAATGATCACGCAATTTCCATAACCCTGATAATATTTTGCAACGCGCACCATGCCGTCAAAAGCCGCTACAATCTGGTCGCCAGTTTCTAAATCAATGTCGGTACCATAATGAGGGCGGTATTTTCTCCATCCAAACAAACTGGTTAAACCGCCTTTGAAAGGAAGCACGAAACCACCGTCGCCTTCTTCGGTAAGCGTTAATTCAACACTATCGGTTTTAAAAGCTTCACTAAATTTGTAAGGATGCGCTGCCGTTGTATCCCAGCTGGCGTAAAGGTCATGGCTCGGGAAAAGAACAAGATTTGTATCGGGTGTTTCTTCAAGATCTGATAAATTATCTTGATTGACAACTAAACGTGTCGTATCGTCGCGTTCTTTTTTCGCTTTATTTTTCTTGTCGTCGCCCCCGACAGACGAACTAGATGCATTTAGGCTAACAAATGATATCCAAGTAATTGATAATATGTAGATTAACTTCCTCAAATTTTTCGAACTTGGCAAAGATTGTTTTTTTTTGTAAAAAAGCAAACCCCAGGGTGAGGTTTAGCCCCCAAAGTTATTAACAATTGTATTTTGGATCGATAAATTTTGGCTGAAATTCGGCAAAGCTGCAATGGAGTACCGAGAAATACCAAAACGAAAAATAATTTGGGTCAATTTTTTTCCCTAATCACTTCGATAATTTATACTGATCTGGGTGGACAAAAACCGACACAGATTAGCGAAATTTGTGTATTTGTGTCTTATTTCAACTCGGGATTAGGTTAAAAACCAAAAACAAAATCCTTGTCTGGATTCGTTGCCTTAAAGCTTTTTTTTGTGTTATTCACTTCCACCTGAACGATATTGGTTTGCTCGGCGATAGATTCGAATAAGATCGAGTTAAGAACTTCCACTTTTTTGGGAACATCGCATTTTTTAAATTCAAGATATAACCAAATCGCTTCTTCTTCTCTTTCAAAACCTACAAGCTCAAAAATCTTAACTTTCCCGTTTACTTTTAAAATTAGACGGCTGCTGAGGTAATTTTTAAGCATGATTTTTGTCTGACTGCTGTCTTTTATATTTACCAGGTCAATCGTTTTGTTATTAATTTTTTTCAAGGCGCCTTCGAGATCATTCACGAAAATTTTTACTGACCCCTGTATTGCTTTATCTTTGGGGTTATACTTTAAATCGGTAACGCTTAAATAAAAAGGATGTTTGAAAGACACCAGAAAAAATATGGCAGCAACAAATAAAAGTTTTCTCATAGGATATATTTATTTTGTGGGCGTAAAGACTAACGCGAAATTACTAAAATGAATGAATTTTGGGTCTGGTTTAGCCTCGGCTTGAAACATATTTTGGATTTTGCCGGTTACGACCATATATTGTTTGTAACCTTGCTAGTGCTCACCTACAGCTTCAACGAATGGTCTAAATTACTCGTGTTGATTACCGCTTTTACAATTGGGCATTCAGTTTCGCTGGCTTTAAGCGTCACCTCCGCAATTCATCTTCATCAGCCGTTTACTGAATTTCTTATCGCTTTAAGTATTTTTATTTCAGCGTTATACAACCTTTTTAATTATAACAACTCAAAATCTAAAAAGCCTTGGTTGCTTTATCTTATTGTTAGTTTTTTTGGTTTGATTCACGGAATGGGGTTTTCTTACCTTTTAAAATCGATGCTAGGCCCCGGACAAAATGTACTTGTACCACTGCTCTATTTTAACCTAGGTTTGGAGCTAGGGCAACTTATAATTGTGTTGTTTGTTATCATTTTTTCTTTACTTTTAACGTTCTTATTTAGATGCCCATTTAAAATTTACAAATTAACACTCGTATGCTTAATCGGTTTAATTACTTTACAAATATGCGTGTCGCGCTTGTTACAACTTTTTTAATTTTTTTAGCGCCAACTGTTCGGGCGCAGAATATCCAAAATAATCCCCAATCAAACCACGGTAATAAATTTGAACAGCTGGGTACAATTCTCCCAACACCTACCGAATACCGCGCAGCTTCAGGCGCGCCGGGTTCAAAATACTGGCAACAACGGGCAGATTACGACATCGATGTATTGTTAGATGAAAAAAATCTTTCAGTGGTTGGTACTGAAACAGTCACTTATTTTAACAACTCACCAGATCAATTGCGTTATATTTGGTTACAGCTCGATGAAAATCAGCACGACCCAAAAAACGAAGTCAATTATTTTGATGAAAATAAAGTAAATGAGCCTTTAACAGAACAGGCTATAAAAGGACTAAAGACTAAACAAAATCTTGAAGGACTCGGCGATAAAATTGATGCTGTAAGTGACGACGCCGGTAAACCTTTAAAATACACCATTAACGGCACCATGATGCGCATTGATCTTCCAAATGGCCTTGCTTCAAAATCAAAACTCAAGTTTAAAATAAAATGGCACTACAAAATGATTAACCGCATAGAGTTTGGGGGCCGCGGTGGTTATGAGTATTTTCCTGATGATGGCAACCACTTATTTACAATGACGCAATGGTACCCGCGTATGTGTGTTTACAGCGATTTTCATGGCTGGCAAAACAAACAGTTTACAGGGCGGGGAGAATTTGCTTTGGTATTTGGCAATTATAAAGTAAAAATGACCGTTCCTTCCGACCATGTGGTATGTTCAACTGGCGAATGTCAAAATTATCAACAAGTATTAACGCCCGCTCAATTTAGTCGTTGGCAAAAAGCACAAACAGCAACAGAGCCGTTAGAAATTGTACTGTTAGAAGACGCTATTGCCGCCGAAAAAAATGCTTCAACAAGCTCGGCATCAAAATCGACAAAAACCTGGTTTTTTAAAGCCGATAGTGTTCGGGATTTTGCTTGGGGAAGTTCACGTAAATTTTCGTGGGACGCAATGCCAGTAATGTGCGAGGGCAAAAAAGTAATGTGTATGAGTTTTTTCAGTAAAGAAGCTTATGGCTTGTACCGAAAGTATTCTACTAAAGTGGTTGCGCATACCATAAAAACTTATTCAAAATACTCAATTCCTTATCCCTACCCTGTTGCTCAAAGTATTGAAGCCGCTAATGGCATGGAATACCCTATGATTTGTTTTAATTTTGGAAGAACAGAAAAAGATGGAACTTACACCGAAGGCACTAAGAACGGGATGATTTTAGTCATTATTCATGAAGTTGGCCATAATTTTTTCCCGATGATTATCAACAGCGACGAACGCCAATGGAGTTGGATGGATGAAGGATTGAACACCTTTTTGCAATATTTGACCGAACGTGAATTTGACGTCAACTATCCCTCGCAAAGAGGTCCCGCCTATAAAATGGCTGATTACATGCGTTTACCAAAAACGCAACTCGAACCTATTATGGTAAACAGCGAAAACATCAATAACTTTGGTGCCAACGCTTATGGTAAACCGGCCACCGCGCTTAATATTTTGAGGGAAACGGTGATGGGACGCGAACTCTTTGATTTTGCCTTTAAACAATATTGCACCCGTTGGGCTTTTAAACATCCCGAACCTTCAGATTTTTTCAGAAGTATGGAAGACGCTAGTGCTGTTGACTTGGACTGGTTCTGGAGAGGCTGGTTTTACGACATTGATCCGGTGGACATTTCTCTTGATACGGTAAAAGCTTATAAAATCAATAAAGGTCAAAAAGTACCGATAAAAATGGACACCGTAAATATTTTCCCGAAACCTAATGACCCTTCTTATTCCTTGCAAAAAACACCTTTTGAGTCGATAACAAACATTAGAAACCGCGAAATTGGCATGAAGTCTTTAGTAGATATTGATACAACCCTGCGCGACTTTTATTATCACTACAAACCCGACAGGGCTTACACCAAAGAAGTAAAAAATAGATATGAAAATATCGAAGAAATTTCAGATACTGCTTTTGCAAAATATAACGAGCAATATATTTACGAAATCAAATTTTCGAATAAAGGCGGCCTTGTTATGCCTTTAATTATTCAGTTTAACTACACGGACGGTAGCAGCGATATCGAGCGCATTGGCGCTTATATCTGGCGAAAAAATGAAAAAGAAGTAACTAAAACTTTTTTAAAAACTTCGAAAGTAGTTTCTATTTTGTTAGACCCTTACAAAGAGACGGCAGATGTAAACGAAAGCAATAACAGTTGGAATTTAAAAGCCGAACCTTCAAAATTTGAATTGTATAAATCTAAAAGTGCTGCGACG
>Ga0105048_10002639_pt1 | contig 29190 bp, 30 predicted proteins | sample MAT05_FD_78382 | JGI IMG/M metagenome (GOLD analysis project Ga0105048, IMG submission 78382) | Freshwater microbial communities from Lake Fryxell liftoff mats and glacier meltwater in Antarctica - MAT-05 | ecosystem: Environmental > Aquatic > Freshwater > Ice > Liftoff microbial mat | place... | reverse complement strand
TCGCCAAAACCAATGCCGTGCTGCCGCTGCTCGTGCGCAGCTTCCAGCGCCTCACCGTGCGCTCGGTGAAGTTCATCCGCTGGCTAAGGGTGCAGCTCTTCGCCCGACCTCGCCACGACCCCGGCATCGCTGCCCTGCGCCACCTATACGCCAATTTGTAGGTGGAAACTTGGACACCGTTGGCCCCGGGGGACGCTTCAATTCCCTTTGACTTTCGGGAATAGGAGTAGGAGGAGGACCACCATCAAACCTCCTAGAATGAAAACGTGTCGATTGTTACCACTGCTTGTTATATTGGCCTCGTGCTACAGGCGGCCGACAAACACCCCCCCCCATCCAATCGCCCGTCCCTGAACAGGCTAAACCATCTAACGGCGAAGTTTATAAGACAATTGACGATAGCCAAGTAATTACCCTTGTTTCGCCGGACGAACTCGAACTTCAACGACAGCACACGAATCCAATCTGCAAATACACCAAGCAAAATGACACGCTTCGTGTCGTTGCAAACATTGCGGGGACCCCCCAAGCCATTTATTACAAAGTAACTTCGGATGGGTTGCGCGCTAACGACGGAACTTTATTCTTATCGCCAGCGAAGCACGCGCAGGGAATGGAGCAGATGCGGTTAGCTCAAAAAAGAGAAGAAGACCTGCGCCAAGAGCTGACGGCACAATCTGCTCGCGTCCGCCAAGAAACACACCAAATCGAAGACGTTACGCTCTCGCCGCACAATGACTCGCACGCAAACCGCATCGTTGTAACCGACACTTCAGCGAAGATATACGTAACCAAATTCCAAAACGACGACGTTTTCCGAGGTAGAGCGTACACCACAATTTTTTTTGCTGATTTTGTTGAAATCGGCCCGATCCACCCGTACGCCTCTGTCTATTCGTTTTTGATAAGGGGAAAAATCAAGGATATGTCTTGGGATCCCTATCAGACGGAAATAAGTTGCCGGACCGAGGCTGAAATTCAAAAGGTGCGTCGAGCAATTTTGAAGGCATTTGCGGACTGGAGTACAAGGTTTCCAAACGCAGTTCCTAAAGTGCATATCGGCCCATCTTAGAAAAGGAACAACGAGAGAACGCGGGGATTCGGCGCAAGGGGAAGAATAGCACATTCTTCCAGTTCCGACACAGGGTCTCGTTTTTCGAGTCCGTGAGTCCGAGTCCCTGCATCCAGACTGCCTCGGAAACTTCAAGGTGCTGAAGCCTTGAATTACTTTCGGCTGCCGCCGCCCTACGCCCCCACCATCACACTCACCGTCGCGCTCCACAGGCCGACTTGCATGTCATTCACCCGATAGATCGCGCGGTATTTCCATTGCGTGGCGGTGGCGGGGAAGGGCGTGTTGTCGGTGTAGCCGGGGGTGGTGTCGAAGGCCAGGATGGTCCAGCCGGTGCCGCGGTCCACCTGGATTTCGAGCTGGTCGAGGAATTTGCGATGGCCCTGCCAGCTCCAGCCGAGATCGACATGCGTGCCGCTGATCCTGGCGGTGAGAATGGGCTGGAGCGCGCCCGTGTCGGGCGCGGTATCCTCGGGGCCGATGAGGCCGAGGTCGGTGCCGATGGGGTCCGAATAGGTGTCGGACTCGCGGATGTCGCCCACGAGGTCGAAAGTGCGGGTCAGCGCTCCGGCGGGGCGGGCGAGCACGGCATGGCAACTATTTGTCTGTCACTCTGCTCTGGTCCTATCGGTGGAACGCGGAGGCGACCGAAAAATGCAGCAACCTCGGGGATGATGTATCCCCGAGGTTGCGTAAATACCCGAAGCCTGTCGCTCGGATCAGACTGCCGCGTCAACAGTCTTGCGCCGCGAGAAGCCAGCCATCAACACACAAGCGACACCGAGGAAACCCAAGGTTGAGCCGTTGTCTGGAACCCCACCACCACCACCACCAATAATTACGTCCCCGACCTTGACGCCATATTTGTCAATCCTACCCCCGACGAAGTCCGCCGCGTAGAGATAGGTGCCGTCGAAGGCCAGATCTTCGTAGCGCGAATTGGCAAACGACGCTTCAGCGAGGAGGGTTCCATCCAGCTTCGCAACCGACAGACGACGAGGGCTGAAGGCGTCATTGACGACGACGAGGATCTCTCCAAGGGCAATGTCGTTGATATACTCCACGCCGGAGAAACCCGCGCCAGGAGGGATCGGGATGCCGGCTTGGATGAGAGTTCCGGTGGCACTGAAACGGTCGACCGGACCAACATCCCTCGACCACCAAATTTCCCCACTCGGGCCGATGTCGAGTCCGTCAACCAGGCCCGCGGAGAAGGGGATGGTCACCGACCGCTGGTTCGCACCCGTGGTTTTGTCAAAGTAGGTGACCTGATTGCCTTGGGCGCCAACCAATTGGGTCCCATCCCATGCCAGGGCTGACCAACCCCGCGGGTTGGTGGTGGTGTTGCCTGTCGCAACACCGGTATTCGGATTGATCTCGGTGATCAGGCCACTCGAAGTGCTGACGTGGAGGTTCGTCCCATCGAAGGCCAGCCCAAAAGCGCCGGAGAATGAGAAGGAGTTATTCAGCGTGAGCGTCAGCACATCGGCGTTCGCTCGAGTGGCGGGGATGACGACCAAGGCAACTGCTGCCAAGGACGATAGGAACTTTTTGGGATGTTTCATGAATTGTGGTTGTTTGGGTTGATTGTGAGGTTAGAGCCGGACTGGAAGTCCAGCGTGATGACTTTCTGACAGGTATAAACATTAGCAAGGACGGTGCCAACATCGCGCAATGATCTGAATGGGATGCTTCTCCAGAGTAAAATATTCTTTATCATTGATAGGTTAAAAGTAACAACCGTCTCAATTCCCGAAAAATGTGTAAGGCAGAGCGACATTTCCTGGACCGGCCTCGCGGATTGGTCGAAATCAACGGATGCAAGCTGCTAAAGTGGAACGCATTGTACTCCTCGGCTCCGGATTTTCTGCTGTGTAAAGATTTCCGACGGTCAGAATTGAAGGCGAGCAGAAATTGCCAGAAGAACGTAACTGGCGTGAGCCCCGCTCTACCACCCAACTACAATTGCGTAGAGAACAGAGTGACAGAAGAATAACAAGTAGAACAGGCGCATCTCCCCAGTTTGGCTGCCGTTTACCTCAGTTCGGGCATGCAGAGCACTGGTGGCATCCGGCCTTGCGGTTTCAGCAACTCACGGGAACCAGCTCAGCGACAGGGTTGCCCGGTGGCGCACCTCCAAACCGGACTGTTTCACGTCGATCCTTATAGGATTTATCCAGACTGATTGCCTGAAAGCAGGGGGGCGGTGGGGTTGCGTAGCGTAGCTCTCCAGAGCTGCGCGAGTGGATCGGCGCGTGCAGCCTCGTGTTGCGCAGCTCCGGAGAGCTACGCCACTTTCCAGTCACGCGCCGCCATCTGGCAACAGGACCTTACAAATCGTATTACTCTGCGTCCGTCCATACTCTGCGGCCGTCTGCACCGAAGATTCCGAATCCGGGATGGAAATAGGAAATCCCGTGCGAAGTCGGGTCACGGCGAACGCTGGCGCGCATACAACGCGATTCAGTTCCTGCGGGACATTTTCGCGCCGTTCCGCCCGTTTTTTGCCCTTCCGCGGAATGCCTATTTCGCGGCGGGATCGGGCTTGGACTTCTTTGCCTTGGGTGTGTCGTCCACTTCAAAGCCGAAGTCGCCCAGTTTGCGCATCTCGGCGCGATAGACGCCGGAGAGGATGTCCTTTGACGAACGCACGAAGTCGCCGAGCGGATCGACGAAGTTGTTCCGGCGCTGGATGAGTTTCTCGATCTGCTTGCCGAGCTTGTCGATCTGTTCCTGCACTTTCGCCGCCTCGTCGATCTGCGGTCCGGTCTTTTCCCATTCGAGCAGCGTCAGGGGCGAGCTTTTCGCCAGGGTGTCATGCTGCTCCTTGATCGCGCTGGCGAGATTGATGAGTTCTTTTGGAGCAGTGGGGATGTCGATACGGGGCTTGGGCATGGTTTTTGGATGTTTGATTTTGGTTTTGCCAATCTGCGGTTGCCCAAGAAATAGGAAGTTCTGTGCCAAAGAATATTCGAAGTGCGATCGGGAGATTCTTTTTCGCTTTCGATGCTTCGTTTTCCATCATCGAACTTCCCATGCGCGACCCGGAGCATCCAAATCCGGCTTTTGCTTTCCAAATCGGGAGTTGCACGGAGAGAAGGCGGGCGCGGGTGCTCCGGCACTGGGCAATGGAACTTGCGGCGGGCGGGAGTCCGGCCGAGGGCTCGTCCTCTGGAGGGAAAGTCCACGAGTGGCCGTCCGGTGGTGTGGGCATTAGGCAAAGGGGGCGTCGAGGGTGCTCCGCCGGGCCATCCCGCCGCCTCCGCCCGTCCCGCCACGCCGACGGGTCGTCGGCGCCACATTCTGCCCGCGACTGCTTTGCAGGTTCGGACTTGGAGCGATGTCCGAAGACCCGACAGGCCTTGAGGCTGGCCTGCGGCAGGGCAATCGTATCGAAAGGCTTGGAATTCATTTCAACTCCCAACTCCCAACTCCCAACGCCCGACTCCCAACGCCCAACGCCCAACGCCCAAGGGAAGCATCTGACCGCGCGGCGTCGCTTGCTCTGGAAGTTGGACGTTGAGCCGCCGCATGCGCCTCGCTACTCGCAACTACGCGTCATCTCGATCCGACTGCCCTGCGGCCCGCGGGCTACTCCGTCCCGAGCGTGCGGCTGCCGGCGGTGGAGGTGAGCAGCACGCGGTTGTTGCCGTTGATCTGCTGGATGGCGGAGACGAGTTCGCCGGGGCGGTGGCCGGGGCGCAGGCAGATGTTGTAGCGCAGTTCCGTCATCATTCCCGCCTGGATGGATTCCACGGAGATGAGGTCGTGCGTTTCAAGATAGCGCCCGAATGCCTCATTGAACGCCTCGTCGTAGTTGATGTCGTTCGTCACGCGGATGCGCAGGTAGTGGCTGGCGCGATTCGGTGCGAACCAGTCGCGTCGCGAGAAGAAAAGGATGATGGCGCAGATGACGACGGTGGTCGCGGCGGCGAGGCCGTATTGCCGCGCGCCGACGGCGAGACCCGCGGTCATCGCGAGGAAGATGAAGCCGATGTCGCGCGCCTCCGAGAGCGAGGTGCGGAAGCGGATCATCGAAAACGCGGCGAACATGCCGAAGCCGGTGGCCATCGCCTTTTCGCTGTCGCCGCCGCGGACGACCATCACGATCACCGTCACGACGATGCCGAGGATCATCAGCGTGTGGACGTAGTCCTGCGAGAGTTTCGCGCCGCGAAAGGTGGCCTTGTAGAGCGCCGCGATCAGCGCCGTGAGGCCGAAGCTGAGGAACGTGGCAAAGAGAATCTCCGGCAAGCCCGGTTGCGCCTGGCCGAAGCCGAGCGTCACATCGAAAAGCTCCACCAGGGGGCGGCACGCGGGAAAGCTGTGCAGTGCATTTAGCAAAGGTCCGAGCCGTTCGGGAGCGACCTGTGGGGACTGCGCGAGGATCTGCGGGAGGAATGAAATCGGGTCTGCCATAATGTTCTCCAAAATCGGAAGCTCTCCGCTCAGCCGCCGAGCGTCCCGCTGGCGGTCGCCACCGCTGGCGTCCGCCGCGCGGCGACCGTCTTCTTTTCGTGGCTGTTCCCGCCGGCGATCCTGCTCTGCCATGCGGGCGCGAGCATCGTATGCAGCACGGGATCGTTCCGTTCGAGCGCGGTCGAGTACTTCGAGTGACTCTGCAATCTGCATCCCGCCGCTGAAATCGTCCGGCTGAGCCAGTATGGAATGCAGCCGGTGATTTTCACCTCCATGACCGCAGTTCCGTCCCCGTGCATCTCAACGGCAGAGTCGAAACGCCGGTCGTCCGGCTCGGGAATGAGGCGATCGAACCGGCTGCGTATCCCGGTGTCGAAAGTCACGCGCAGATCGCTCCCGGGATCTGTCGCCGCGTAGGCCTCGCGGTCATAGCGCATCACCATCACCGGCTTGAAATTTCTCCGCCGGACCATGTCATGCACTTCCTCGATCACGCGCCGATCCATCTCACCGGGACGGTCGCCTGTCGGCCATAGCCCATCGCCCACCCGCAGCGCCTCCGCGAGCGGCAGCGCGACGCGCCGCTTCACACCGCGGCCATCGCACTTGTGCTTCACCTCGATGAAAGTCGTCGCCGGCACGCAGCCGTCGCGGCTTCCGTAAACGCGCACCCGCAATTTCCGGCGGCTCGCCAGACCGCGCGCCTTTTCCCAATAGCAGTCCCGCTCGTCGCTGTCGTAGTACAGGCTCACGATGGGATAGGAGGCACCGCCGCCGGCGTTCGCATCGGGCCGCAGGTGCGCGTCGAGTTTCTCCATCAGCGCCGCACGTTGCGCCCCGGTGACGACGAACTTCATCTCAAAGCGATCAATGCGAAGACTCACGGTCCGGGGCGTCGGTTCATTTCTGGTGCAAGGGCCGTGTTTTTCGTCGCGCGCTCCGCGCAAATCAACCTGCATTTTCGACCGGCCATGGAGCGCCGTCCGTCCCGGCGGCCACCGCGGCACCACGCGCAGCGTCACTTCTCCCCACAGGTGTCCAGCTTCATGCAAGCGCCGCAGAAAAGATCAGGCCTGCGGCGCAGTCCGTGGCCGGCGGGATGCGCGGCGCTCCTCGCGTCGCTCGCGCTCACTCCCCGCCGAAGAACTTCCGGAACGACCGCAGAATCCCGCCCCGCGGCGGCTCCGGCTTGCGCAGACCTCCCTCCTCGCGGCTGCCGCCGTCATTTTTCACCACCGGAGAATCCTGACGCACCCGCGCCGGTGCCATGCCCGGCAATGCCCCGGCGGGATACTTCTCCGGCGACGCCTTCTTCATCACATCCACCCACACCGGCAACGCGAGCGCCGCGCCGTAGCCCTTCGGGATGATCTTCGCCGGCTTGTCCAGCCCCACCCACACGCCGCACGTCAGCGAACTCGTGTAGCCGACGAACCATGCATCGTGATAACCGTCCGTCGTTCCCGTCTTGCCCGCCGCGGGTTTCGTCCAGCCGAGTGACTTCGATGAAGCCGCCGTCCCGCGCACCATCACCTCGCTGAGGATGCCCGTCGTCGTCATGCAAGCCCCCTTGTCGAGCCCGGCCACATTGATATGCGAAGCGCGGAAAAGGATCTCCCCATCCGGCGAATCGATCCGCTCGATCACGTAGCCCTGCCGCCGCAGCCCGCTGTTCGCGAGGACGGAATATGCCAGCGTCACCTCCTTCGGCGATGCGCCGAAATTCCCGATGTAGCTCTGCGCATTCACGGGAATTTCCGGCAGTCCCGCCTTGGTCGCAAACTCAGCCACCTTCTCCATCCCGGCGCGATCACCGACCCGCACCGTCATTGTATTGCGCGAATGAATGAGCCCCTCCTCCACGGCGCGCATCCCGCCGAACCTGTCATCGCTGTTACCCGGATGCCAGCCGCCACCGTGGGCGATCTCCCCCGGCTCGATCGGCCCGTCGCTGATCTCCGCATCCGGCGACAGCCCCTTCGCAAACGCCGCCGCATACACGAACGGCTTGAACGTCGATCCCACCGTCCGCCGCGCGTCGATCGCGCGGTTGAATTTGCTCTCGCGATAATCGCGCCCGCCCACCAGAGCGCGAATCGCCCCTGAGTGATTGTCCACCACCACCACCGCGCCCTGCAAATACTCCGTCGGCAGCTCCTCCTTCCGCGCCTCCTCGGAATACGCCGCCTTGCGCGGATGCTCATAGTCCTTGCGCTGCTCGACCTTCGTCAGCGCGCGATCCAGCGCCTTCTGCGCTTCCTCCTGCAGCACGGGATCGATCGTCGTATAAATCTTCAGCCCGCCCTGGTTCTCCTGGTCATCGTCGAGCAGGATGTCCAGCTCCCGCATCACCACATCCATCGCGTAATTCTCCTGCGTCGTCGTCCGCATCGCCACCGCGATCTTCAGCGGCTGCTTCCGCGCCGCGGCGATGGATGCCTCCGTCATCTTGTAGCGCTCGCGGATCCACCCGCACTCCTCGCGCAGCAGGCGGTCGAGCACCATGTCCCGCTCCGCACTTGCACGCTTCGGATTCGTAAAAGGCGACGCCCGCGTCGGCGCACGGATGATCCCCGCGATCATCGCCGCCTCGCCCAGCGAAAGATCGCGCGCGGCTTTTCCAAAATAAACCTTCGACGCCATCTCGATCCCATACACACCGCTGCCGAAATAAATGCGGTTCATGTAATGGCTCAGCACCTCCTCCTTGGAATACTTCCGCTCGATCCGCAGCGCGACGAACAACTCGAGCAGCTTCCGGTCGATGCTCTTGCGCTGGCCGAGTTCGTCGAAGCTGTTCCGCGCAAGCTGCTGCGTGAGCGTCGAGCCGCCCTGCTGCTGTCCCTGCGCCGTCCGCACCACGGCGCGCGCCAGCCCTTTCCAATCCAGCCCCGGGTGCGAAAAAAACCGCGCATCCTCCCGCGCCAGCAGCGCCCCGACAAAATACGGCGACACCTCCCCCAGCCCCACCGGCACCCGGTTCTCCCCCTGCAGCCGGCCCCACACCTTTCCATCCATGTCATAGACCGTGCTCCGCTCCCGCATCCGCTCCACCTGCCCGACATCCAACTGCGATGCCCTCCACCAATAGATCCAGAGCACGACTGCCACGATGGCTGCAAAAACGAACGCCCACTTCACGAAGAACGCCTTCCACCGAAAACGAGAGCGGGCCTTGTTCTGCTTGGGGCGCGATCGGCGTGCGGACGAATTGGAAGTGCGGCGGGACAACTTCAGCGTTTTGGTGTTCGCCGCGATTAAAGGTCGGATGCGATCCACAATCCAGCGAACATTCCAGCCCGGGCGTGATTCATCTCCTGTCCAATAAAGCGTGGTGGCGAGATCAAGGAGGGGCGCGTTGAAAGCGCCCTCTCGATGCGGTCGCTCCGTGCCGCATCGAGCCAAAAGGGGTGAGCCGCTCCGAGGAGCTGCGGGATCCGAAGAACCTCACGCACGGCCACGCTCCTGGCTGGCAGCGGCGCGGAGCGACCGTTGCCAGAGGGCGCTTTCAAAGCGCCCCTCCTTGCGGCTGCCGGGATCTGCACACTTTCACTTTGGACTCGGATTCAATCACACCCTTCCAGCCCGTGAGAATCGACATCCTCAGCCTGTTCGCCACCGTCGCCAGCTCCCTGCTTCCCGGCCTGTTGGCGTTCCGCTCCGCGCATCCCGCAGCGAGGTTTCGGACCTCGCCTACTTTACGCAGCCGCCTTTCACTCCACGAATTCCAGCGCCCCGAGTTCCGGAAGGAAGCCCATCTGCGTGGCGCGGCCGAGGAATTCGCGGATCGCGGCGCGGCCGGTGTCGCCGTAGTCGAGCGTGTAGTCGTTCACATACATGCCGATGAATTTGTCTGCGAGCACCTCGTCCATATCGCGCGCGAGCGGCATCGCGTGGGCGACTCCGGCGGCGCGGTGATCGAGGCCGTAGCGGATGCTCTCGAAGAGGATGCGGTTGATCTCCGAGCGATCCGCGGGCGCGATGTCTTTGCGGATGACGTTGCCGCCGAGCGGGAGCGGGAAGCCGGTCTCCGTCTTCCACCACGCGCCGAGGTCGAGCACGAGGTCGAAGCCGTCGCGCGCATACGTGAGCTGACCCTCGTGGATGATGAGGCCGACGTCCGCATTTCCCTCGGCGAGGAAGCTGAAAATTTTGTCGAACGGCACGACGACGTGCATCGGCTCGGTGTAGAGGAAAAGTTTCAGCGCGAGGAATGCGCTCGTCATTTTCCCCGGCACGGCGATGCGCTGGTGGCCGAGCCAGTCGCGGATCGCGCCGAAGTCGCTGAGGTCCGGCAGCGCCTTGCCGCGGCGCACGATGAGCATCGGGCCGTAGCCGTCGCCCATGCTCGCGCCGCAGGGGAGCAGCGCGTATTTGTCCGCCACGCTCGCGTAAGCATGGATGCTGATGGCGGAGATGTGCAGTTCGCCGCGCGTGGCGCGTTCGTTCAGCGTCTGGATGTCCTGCAGGATGTGCTGGAAGCGCCAGCGGCCCGTGGGGATTTTCCCCTCGGCGAGGGCGAAGAACATGAAGGCGTCGTCCGGATCGGGCGAGTGGCCGAGAGTGAGTGTGGTCACACTAAGTTCCGAGCGGCGCGTCCGCCGCAGTTTCGATCCGCGCAATTTCCGCAACGCTGATCCGCTGCCCGGCGTTGCTCTCGAAGACGTAGAGCACCGCGTTGTTGGGTGTGAGCCACACATAATCGGAGTGCGGAACCCGATGCTTGGATCCATCGGTCAAATGAACTGAGAATTGCCGGAACTGCGGCGCGCGCAACAGGGCTTTGATTTCGTCCGTAATCATGGAGGCAGTATTGCGAAGAAAAACGACCTTGCAAGCTGCGCGCTCACTGCCCGAGCCGTGCGCCGAACGAATGCCCGAGCCACACACTGAGGAGGCTGAGCACCATCGAGAGCGCGACATTTGCGGCAGCGAGGCCGGGATTGCCAGCGCGGTAAAGTTCGAGCGTCTGCAGACTGAAGGTCGAGAACGTGGTGTAGCCGCCCATGACGCCGACCATGAGAAAGTAGCGGTCGAAATCGCCGGGGCCGTTTTCGCGGAGATTGCCGAGCAGGCCGATGAGGAAGCAGCCGGTGACGTTCACAAACAGCGTGCCCCAGAATGGCGCGCCCGCCTTCGTGCCGATGACGCCACCGAGCCAGAATCGCAGCACGCTGCCGAGCGCGCCGCCGAGGGCGACCATGAGGTAGGTCATGGAATGACGGATGACGGATGACGAATGACGAAGGTCGCCATTCCGAATTCAAATTGGGTGTCCGCCGGTTTCATTCGTCATTCGTCATTCGTCATTCGTCATTCGTCATTCGTCATTCGTCATTCGTCATTCGTCATTCGTCATCCGTCATCCGTCATCCGTCATTCGTCATTCGTCATCCGTCATCCGTCATTCGTCATTCGTCATTCGTCATTCGTCATTCGTCATTTCCCCATCAGCCCGCGCGCTTTCAGCCATAGTTCCGCGCGGCCGGGCCAGTCGCCGGGGGCCTGCGTGGCGTTGGGCCGCATTCCGAAGCCGTGTCCGCCGGTGCTGTAGATGTGCAGTTCAGCCGAGACCTTCGCCTTTCGCAGCGCGAGGAATGCGAGCGTGCTGCCTTCGGCGAGCGAGCCGGCATCGTCGTAGGCCTGCGCGAGGAATGTCGGCGGCGTCTTCGCGCTGATGTGGATTTCCGGCTTCAGCTCGGTGAGCGAGCCTCCGGCGAGGATGTGCCACGCGTAGCAGAGCATGAGGAAATCGGGACGGCAGCTCACCTTGTCCGTGTCGTCGGCGGCGGGGTAGAGGCGCGACTCGTCGTTCGTCGTCGCGATGAGAGCCACCTGCCCGCCGGCGCTGAATCCGAACAGGCCGATGGTATCGGGCTTCACGCCAAATTCGCCGGACTTTGCGCGCAGCAAACTCACGGCGCGCTGCGTGTCCCATGCGGGAAATTCCCACGGCTTCGCCAGCTTGTTCGTCGGGCAACGGTGCTGCAGCACGGCACCGACAAAACCACGATCGCGAAACCACTGCGCAAGATCCGACCCTTCGTGCTCAGACGCGAGAACGCCGAATCCGCCGCCCGGCACGATGATCACCGCCGCGCCATTCCCCTTCCCTGCCGCCGGGAGATACAGTTCGAGGCGCGGATCGGCGACGTTAGTGAGGCGGGAGATGGGCGTCTTGTCCGTCGGCTTCGGCCCGGTGAGCGTCTCGGGGCCGGGCACGGTGAAATCACCCGGCGGCTTTCCATCCCAGAGCTTCAGGACGCGGTCGGGCTTTGCGGGTTCGGCGTGGATGACAGCGGTGAACAGCGCGAGGAGGGCGAGGGCGATTTTCATACGACGCGAATGGAGCGCACAACTGCGCGGGTGCGGCAAACATTTCCGCCGCGCGGACTGGGAGCGGCGACATCCATGTCGCCGTGTTCGCCCTGTGCGGGAGTGTGGCGACAGGGATGTCGCCACTCCCAGCGCACGAGCGTGCTTGGCAAAAGTGCGCGGCTCCAATTCCATGCGCGCATGAGCAGCACTCCCCGCCGACAATTTGCGAGCGACAACTACGCCGGCTGCACGCCCGAGGCGTGGGCGGCGATGGACGAGGCGCGCCACGGCCACGCTCCGGGCTACGGCGACGACGCATGGACGGCGCGCGCGGCGGACATGGTGCGCGAACTGTTCGAGACGGACTGCAGCGTGTTCTTTGTCTTCAACGGCACTGCAGCGAATTCCCTCGCGCTGGCGAGCTGCTGCCAGAGCTACCACAGCATCCTCTGCCACGAACTCGCCCACGTGGAGACAGACGAATGCGGCGCGCCGGAATTTTTCAGCAACGGCACGAAGGTGCTGCTGCTCCCCGGCGAGAATGGCAGGATCGATCCCGCCGGAATCGAGCGCACCGTGAGAAAGCGCACGGATCTCCATTTTCCAAAGCCGCACGCCGTCTCGGTCACGGAGAGCACGGAGGTCGGCACGACTTACAACCCGGACGAACTCCGGGCCATCTGGGCAAAGACCAAATCGCTCGGGCTGCGGCTGCACATGGATGGCGCGCGCTTTGCAAACGCCGTCGCGAGCCTCGGCTGCGCGCCGAAGGAACTCACGTGGCAGGCGGGGGTCGATGTCCTGTGCTTCGGCGGAACGAAGCAGGGCATGGCGATGGGCGAGGCGGTGGTATTTTTCAACCGCGAGATGGCGCATGAATTCGAGTGGCGCTGCAAGCAGGCGGGACAGCTCGCGAGCAAGATGCGCTTTCTCAGCGCGCCGTGGGTCGGGATGCTGAAGGACGGCGCGTGGCTGAAGCACGCCGCGCACGCGAATGCGATGGCTGCACGGCTTGAGTCGGCTCTGCGCGAGATCCCCGGAATCCAGCAGCTTTTTCCGCGACAGGCGAATGGCGTCTTCGTCGAAGTGCCGCTGCACGCGATCGAAAAGCTCCGCGCTCGTGGCTGGCGATTCTACACGTTCATCGGCGCTGGCGGCTGCCGCTTCATGTGTTCGTGGGACACCACGCCCGAGGATGTGGATGCGCTTGCGGCGGACATCCGCGCGGCGGTGGGCTCGTAGCCGCGCCCGTAAAAGCGTGGGCATTTCTTGCGACGATGCCGCAACCTCGTCTCGCGATCTGCGGGAAGATCCGCCCGCTCTCCCACGAGCGCGGCTACGGAGTCCGAAATTCGTCCGCTCGTAATGCACGCCCGCGCCCTGCGGTCTTCGGAACAAATTTCAGCCTGGAAACGTGAATGGGAGGCCCGCGAAATACGCGAAAGAACACCAAATGAAACAGATGCGATCGGAACGGACTTTCACCGTACGGATGAACGCATTGGTTTGCGGAACGGCTTCCTTTCGTGTCTTTCGCGGGCACTCCGATCACGGATCTAAGTTCAGGCAAGCGGCGAGGAACCGGAGAAACGAAAATCCGCGTCTCCACGTTCTGCCAGATGGCGAAAGATGATCCATCTTACGTCCGCACGCCGGATTTCCCGAGCTGCCTCCCGGCCTGGACGATCTGGTTCAGCCTTTCACCGTCGATATCCGTCTTGATCTGCACCCAGACCGGGAAGTGGTCGGAAAGCTGGAAGGTGAATTCGTCCCGGCTGAGCTTCTCGTTTGGAAACAGCTCCTTGATACGGGCGTCGCTGATGTGGAAATCGACCGCGCCGCCCTTGTTGCTGAACCGCTTCGCGACAGTCGGCAGGTGCAGGATCTGGTCGTAACGCGCGTCCTTTCCCAGGTTCGATCCCGCGATGGCCTGATCGCCGACCTTCAGGTTCTTGAGGACATCCGGAATTTGCAGCCCGCGACTGGTCAGAGCGTTGAACAGACTGTCGCTGATCTTCGGGATGTTGAAGTCGCCCATCACGATCAGATCGGTGTCTTCGACGGCCTTCGATTCAAAGCGCTTCTTGATCCAGTCCGCCAGCATCTGCAGCTCGGACTGTCGTCCCTTGATGCTGTCGCCCCAGCGCGTGTGCGTCGCCATCGCGAGAAAGTCGAAGTTCCCCGAGCGGAAAGAACACAGGTAGGGCGCACGCCAGAACGATTGCTTGGCGAGATATTCGGTCGCCTTCTTTTCGCGCGGTGGGTCCACCTCGGCGGCGAGCCCGTTGAACGTCACCGCACGGCGATCGTAGAGGAATCCCGTCCGCTCGCGGTTGCCTCCCGCATCCTCGATCCAATCCGAATACACCACCTGCCAGCTCGGCCCCAGGATGGGCAGGACTTTCGCCAAGTCGCAGAGATTATCCCGCAGCTCGACCAGCGCCACGAGATCGAACTGGCCGAGAATCTCCGCGATGTAGTGGAGGGATGCCCGCCTGCGCTCGACTTTCCCAAACTCGCGGATGTTCCAGACGGCGACGTTGATCGTCTCATCCAGTTTCGACGGCGGAATCTTCGCCGCGTCGATGCGCTTCTTCAGCGCGAGAAGGCCGGCGGCGATGTCAGGGGTGATGTCTCCGTGGTGCATGGTGATTGGTGGGTTGAGGTGACATTGACTCCCGGCGAGCCGGGGTACGACAACGACAAAGATGGCGGAATGCGTTGAAGCTCGCGACCGGGCGCGGTGATCGGGTTCAGATGGCCGGTCAATTCGGGGCAGATGAGGCCGAGGTGCATTGGGGGAGTTGGTGAAGAGATCTGGGAAGCAGTAATGCACAGCCATGACGAGCAGGACCGTCAAAAAGAGGACCAGCCCGAGGATGTTCGTGCGGTCGAGCCAGCGGAACTGCTCCGGGCCGATGTAGTCGCGGCGGCACCACAGCAGGGAGGCTCCGCAGAGAATCTTCCACACCCACAGCCACGCGGGAACGAGGCCGTGCGTCGGCGCTTCGAAGTAGTCGGACACGCCGAAGACAACAAATGTCACGGCAGCGCGGATGATGATGGGGCGCTTCTCAACAGGAGAACGACGAAACCAGAATGGGAGGACGATTCCGATGGTGTTCCACGTCGCGCACTCGAAATGGTTGAATGCCTCGCAGGAGGAAGGAAACACGCGGCTGACTCGGTCCAAAAGGGAACTTGGATCGAAAGTGGTGTTGCTATCGCTCATCAGCACAGTGCTTTTTAATGACGCCCGTTCATGCGTGCCGTTTTGGATCTTACCGACGCTGTTTCACGGTGCCGCTTCAGCGCGAGCCGAAGTAGAAGAGCATCAGCGCGAGGGGGAGCGCCGCGATTTTGTCGCCGTACGGAATCCGGTGCTGCCAGCCTAAGATCTGCACGACGATCACAAAAGCGACTGCAACAAGAGTCACGATTGCCTTCACACCGGAGAACCACGCCGCACCCGCGCCGGGCTTGCCTTTCGTCCACCACGACATGATCGCGCCGAATCCGATGCCGAGAAAATACGCGCCAACGCTGATGAACACGGGAACGGCCACCGGGTCGAACAACCGGTGCTCCCGCCAGAGGTAATAAGCGAGTCCCACAAACGCGATCACGATCAGCGTGCGCAATGAATGCTTCGGCAGATTCAGCGGGTTTGTCCCGTCGTCGATCAGATTCTCCTGCCGCAGCTTCTCGCGCACTGCGGGAGATAGGGCGACGAGACGCCGGTGCGCGAAGTAGTGTGCCAGGACGATCATGAGCGACTCGAACCACAGCAGGCTCACCGTCACGCCACGCGCGGTCTGCACGACGATGAAGCCCACGGTCATCAGCGTGAGCAGCGCGCGGATGCTGCCCGGTGGCAGGCCGAGGACGTTCCGAGTTTGCGGCAGCGATGGGGGCGATTCGGGAGTGCTCATCGCCTGAACGAGGCGATGGGGGTAAAGGGCGCGACGGAAATTCCCGGTGCACCGTCACAGCGCTAGGCGGGGGGAGGCGGGGTGCCGGCCGGCGTATCACTGCCTGCGTTGCCTTCCTCATCCAGAAGCGTGGCGCGCTGGTGGAGGATGCGGTCGAGCTTGTTCCAGTGGAAGGTGAGGCCGACGACGTTCTCGTAGCGCCTGATCACCCGCTGGTGGTTGTCCACCGCCATGAGGCCGCCGCCGCCGAAGCCGGGCAGCGTCCCGATCATATCGCGATATTTCGTGACGAAGCGGAGGCCGGTGCGGTGGGTGAGTTCGGAGCCTTCGCCGAAATAGTATTCCGCGATTTCGTTGGGTCTGAATTTCTTCTTCCTGTCCAGCGCCATCTCGAAGAGCGAGGACACCCACGGGATGAGCAGCAGCCAGCAGAGGACCGACACGGTGCCGGGGTCATGCCGAGGGTCCAGATTCTTGAAGTGCCGGAGGATCGGCCCGAGGATCATGACGTGCCGAAGGCCTTCCACATACTTGGCAAAGAGCCGCAGCACCGCGAAGACCAGCGTGCAGAGCACGAGCTTCTTCAGGCTCATGTCGCAGAGGATCGCGAGCAGGAAATAGAGCAGCGTGAAGATGAAAATCCACGCGCCAGCCTGCGGGGTGAGGATCTTCGTCGGCACGAGCAGTCGCAGCACGAATCCCATGGCGATCACGTTCCAAAGGAAAAACGCGGGCGGCGCGGAATAGACGACGACCTCGTCGATCTTCGATTTGCCCCGGACGATACTGCTCACCGCCACAAACGGCGCGGCGATGACGCGGCAAATTTTGGTGACGATGCTGACTTTCACAGGCGGGGGCTGCTGCGATCGCCCTGACGGTTCTTTTCGATCGAGTGATTCAGCCACGACGGGTAGCACAGCGGTCAGAGGAGGAAACACGCTGGGGCAAGCGAAACGCGGCGAGACGCGGCGCTCTCGAAACTCACGGGCGTGGTCAATTCCCTGTTCAGGAAAGCGTGGTGGCGAGATCAAGGAGGGGCACTTTGATAGCGCCCTCTCGATGCGGTCGCTCCGCGCCGCAGCGAGCCCGAGGCGTGGGCAACGCTGAGACCGCGCGAAGTTCGAGAATCCATTTGCATTGCCACCGTCATGGCTGGCAGCGGCGCGGAGCGACCGCTGCCAGAGGGCGGTATCATACCGCCCCTCCTTGCGCGTGGCGCGAGATCAAGGCGGGGCGCTCAAAGCGCCCCCCTCCTTGTGCCCACCACGATCCGCACACTGTCGCTTTGGGCTCAAATCAAATCATGCCCGAAACTGCCGATCCAGCTCAGGTCGAAGGGAACCAGCGGTAGAGGAAGAAATAGACGAGCACGCCGGTGACGCTGACGTAGAACCACACGGGGAAGGTGACTTTCGCCCAGCGCCGGTGTGCTTCGTAGCGGGCCTTGAGCGCGTGCTGCATCGTGATGATGGCGAGGGGCGGGACGCAAATCGCGAGGATGATGTGCGAGATGAGCATCGTGTAGTAGATGGTGCGCCACGCGCCTTCGCCGCCGAATGGGGTGTGGACTCCGCGGACGAGGATCTTGTGCCAGACGTAGCAGACGAGGAAGACGCACGAGACGACGAATGCCGCGCCCATGAGGAGTCCGTGGGCTTTTTTTGCTTCGCGCTTGATGGCGACGATGCCGCAGATGAGCAGCACGCCGGCGCAGGCGTTGAGGGTGGCGTTGATCGGAGGAAGGTCGGCGGCGGTCATTTTGGGAAAATGCCCAACTGCCAAGGGCGTTGTCGCACGCCCGTTTGCGCACTTGGAGTCTGGACGTTGGGCGTTGGAAGGTGAGCGTTGGAGTTCATTCGGCAAGAAGTCGCTTGATGTCGGCAATCAGGCGGGTGCGGTCTTTCTTCGCGGTCTCGCCGATGCCGTCGTAGTAACCGCGAATCCAGCCGGCCTTGTCCACGAGCACGAGCTTCGTGCTGTGGATGAATTTTTGATCGGCAATGATCGCATCGGGCTGCTCGACGAGCGCGAGCTTGAAGCTCTGGATGCTCAAATCGAACACCTGCTCCTTCGGGCCGACGACGAATGACCAGCGGCTGTCGGCACCGGCGAAGTGCTGCTTCGCGTAGGCGCTGAGCGCCTCGGGGGTGTCATTCCTGGCGTCGGTGCTGATGGAGACGAAATGCGCCGCGTCGTTTCCAGCAAACGCCTTGTGAACGCCGGCCATCGAGTTGTTCAGCACGAGGCAGGTGCCGACGCAGTTTGCGAAAAAGAAATCGGCGACCCATACCTTGCCGCGCAGCGTGGCGGAGTCGAACGGCTGGCCGCTGCGCTCGGTGAGGGTGAACTGCGGGATCTCGAATCGCTTTGGCAGCGGCTGCGGGGAGGGGGTGCAGGCGGTGAGGAAAAGGAGAAACATCCAGCATCCAACATCCAACATCCAACGTCCAACTAAGCGTCCGCCGCATCGCTTGCGCAGTTGAATGTTGGATGTTGGATGTTGGATGTTGGATGTTCTGCTCATTCTTTGGTGAGGACCATGAGGGTGAGGATCAGCGGGAGATAGAGGATGCTGGCGAAGAAAAGCCGGCGGGCGACGGGGCGCGATCGGTCGGCGCAGAAATGGAGGGCGGCGAGGAAGAAGAGGCTGTTGATGATGAGTCCGCCGCCGAGGAAGATGCTGCCGCTGAGACCGGTGTTGAAAGGCACGAGGGTGACGGCGGTGAGCAGCAGGGTGAAGCCGAGCGAGGTGATGGCGGTGGGCAGGCCGGTGTGATCGTCGCGCTTGAGCATGACGAGCCCGGCGCTGCGATACTGGTCGCGATACATCCAGGCGATGGCGAGGAAGTGCGGCATCTGCCAGGTGAAAAGGACGCCGAAGAGAATCCATGCGCCGAGCGAGAGGGATGGGTTCGCCGCGGCCCAGCCGACGACGGGCGGGATCGCGCCGCTGACTGCGCCGACGAGGGTACACCACGCGGTGCGCCTTTTCAGCGGAGTGTAGAGCAGGACGTAGATGACGATGGTGCTCGCGGCGAGGATCGCGCTGAGGCCGTTCGCGGCGAATGCGAGCCACGCGGTGCCCGCGATGCCGAGCGCGAGGGCGATCCGGAATGCCGCGCCGCCGGTCATGCGGCCGGCGACGATCGGGCGCGATGCGGTGCGGGGCATGAGGGCGTCCACTTTCACTTCCCAGAGCTGGTTGAACGCGGCGGCGCTCGCGGCGCAGAGCGCGGTGGCGAGCATGGCTTGCACGAGACGCAGCCAGTCGATTGCGCCGGGAGCACCCATCCAGTAGCCGACGAATGTCGTGATGAGGACGAGCAGATTGAGGCGCGCCTTCGTGAGATCGAGCAGGTCCGCGAGGATGCCGGGCTCGGCGTTTGCGTGCGGGACTGTTTGGGTTTCGGTCACGAGGCAGAGTGATTGGCAATGAGTGCTCAGTTTGACGTTCGGCGGCGACTAATCACTAATTACAAATCACTTTTCCCTCGCCTCCCTGCAGCCGCCCGGCGCGGGCGAAGACGAGCGCGATGAGTGCGATGAGCAGCGCACCGAGGACGACGTGGGTGTTGGTGATGTGCGCCTGCGGGTGGCCATTCGCAGCGCGCGTGGCGAATGCGAACATGAGCACGCCGAGCGCGAACTGCGCGACGACGGCGGCAATCACCCACAAGCCGAGCGGCGCGAGCCGGGTGCCGGCGGCGCGCTTGAGCGTGCCGATGCCCATGCCGAGCAGGTGGCCGGCGAGCAGCACGGGCAGCACTCGCGTGTGGAGAAAATGAATGCCGACGGCGTGCGACCATGCGGCGGGCAGCCAGCTTCCGCCCGCGCTGAAGCCGGGATCGCCCTGCGCGGCGGGCCAGCTCGCGATAGCCTGCCAGAGGCCGGGCCGATGGCGGAGATAGGCGGCGCACGCGAGTTGGGCGAAGTATAGGATCATGCCGATGATGGCCATGCGGCGGATTTTTGCAGCGGCAGGATGCGGCCCGCTGAGAGATTGCCACACCGGCGAGAGCCGCGCGGCGAGGATCACGATGAGAACGAGGAATGCCTGTGCGAAGACTCCGTGAAACGTGCGGATGTTCGTGGCGAGCGCGAGGTTGCCGCCGGTCTCGATCTCGACGCGCAAGGTGCCGAGCGCGGCCTGGATGCATGCGGCGATGTAGCCGACGAGCGCGAGCTTCGCCTCGACGCCCGGTTTCTCCCCGCGTCGGCGCGCTCCGACGATGAGGAGCGTGACGAAGAGGACCATCGCCGGCCACACCCGGAGTTGCGCAACGAGCACATCGCTGAGGCCGAACTTTCTGCCGATTTGCCCGACGCCCATGAACGCGACGGCCACGGCGAATGCGAGCCAGTTGCGCCAGAGCATCGCGCACAATGCGCCGATCCCGAGGCCGACCGTCATCGCGGCGAGGCGGTGGGAATGTTCCTTGAAGAGCGCCGGATCATTGTACCAGGCACCGCCGGTGAGCGGGCTCACGGGGTTGATCAGAGAGCCGCCGACATGGGGAGCGTTCGGCGCAGCCATGCCGGCACCGGCGGTGGTGACGATGGCCCCGATGAAGATGAGGAAAAGCGTGGCGATGACGCAGACTTTCGCCAGCGGCGCGGCCCAAGGGTTGTTCGGCGATGAGTCCATGCGGGCAGTAGATTCTATTGCACGGAACGAACGCGGGAAGGCGGCAGTTGCGGGAAAGAATACCTGCCTCCTGGTGCCGCCGGCCACGGGTGCGGAGAGATGCCGCTGCCCGGACGGGAAATCAGTGGGCCTTCTTCTCGCCGTGAGCGGCGGGTGCCGGCTCCGCGGCTTTTTTCGCGAGATCCTCGGCCTGCTTCTTCAGGAAGCCTTGGGTGTACTCGATCTGGCTTTTGTACCAATCGTCGAAAGTTTTCTGGTCCTCGACCATGTATTTTGCGGCCATGCCGGAATGTCCGGCTCCGCAGAGCTGCGCGCAGATGATCTGCCATTCGCCGGTGGAGACGGGGCGGAACCACTGCGGGACTTCCGTGCCGGGAATGGCATCCTGCTGGATGCGCATCTCGTGCAAGGCGAAGCCGTGGATCACATCGCGCGAGCTGATGCGGACGACGGTGGCCTTATAGTTGATGAGGTGCATTTCGCCGGTGGCGACGATGTCGTCGGCGGCATCGGGATCGGTGGGGTCAAGGCCGAGTACGTTCGAGCCGGTGACGAAGCGCACATGCTGGCGGCCGAATTTCCCATCGGTGCCGGCGTAGTGGAAGTTCCAGCCGAACTGATAGCCCATCGCGCGGATCTTCAGGGCGTCGTCCTGTTCACCCAAGGGGATTTCATTGACCCGCTTGCCCCAAAGCGGAAGCCCGAAGCCGAGGAGGATGACAGCCTCGACGATGACGACGCTGGCCTCGATGTGGGTGGAGACGTGGTTGCGCACGCCGTGGTAGTCGGCGCGCGGATTCCGGCGCTTGCTGAAGCGCCAGACGGCGTAGAGGAAGTAAGAAAACCAGCCCACAAAGAGGATCAGCATGAACCAGTGGCAGAAGTTCAGCATCTGGTCGATCTCCTTGCCGTGCGCGGAGTGGTTCGGCATCATGCCGCCCAGTTTATTCAGGTCGAAATAGTCGGAGATGGCGGCGAGCAACATATCAGTCTTCCTCGGGTTCGGCGGTCAGGTTCTCTAAAAACTGGATGTGCGGCGGGATCGGCATCTTCGAGCGACGCCAGAGGTAATATGCAGTGCATCCCGTGGAGATGAAAATGAACCCGACCAGCCCCATCAGCGTCCAGAGCACGCTGTTCGATGCGATGGCGAGGTTGGAATTCGGATCGCCCATGCAGACTGCGCACGCGGAGGCGGATCGGGGAAAGGCTGCAACGAGCGAGAGCAGGATACAGCGGTTCATAGGATGAGTTTGCGCGTCTTGCGCAGGAACCAGACCCCGTAAACCGGCAGGAGCGCCGCGGCCACGAGGAAAGGCACAGCGTAGAGCCGCTCCACACCATTGGCGAAACACCACCAGGCAACCCCTGCGCAGAGCAGCGTGCTGACGATGATGAAACAGATGTGGAAGATTTTCAGCGACATATCAGTGCAGTGGGTGACTCGTTGTCTGGATCGGATCGGTGTAGGCGAGCAGGCAGAGCAGGAAGAGTCCGAGGCAGAAGAAGAACGTGAACAGCAACGGCCGCCAGATGGTGCCCTTTTCCTGTTTCAAGTGCATGAACCACGCGCCGACCAGGCAAACTTTGAACGTCGCGACGGCCATGCCGATCTTGATGTTCATCCCGTGGCTGTTGAAGAGGTGGTCGAAGTCCACGTAGGACAGCGCCACGGTGATGCCGGTGAAGATGAACAGGGCCGCGCCCACCATGAAGTAAGGCCGGGCATGCAGCAGGTAGCTGCCGTGGCCGTGGTCCGTGGATGCGTGAGCCTGGCTCTCGGCGGCAGGTGCGCTGGAATGTGGATCGGACATGTTACAGGAGATAGAAGATGGGGAAGACGAAGATCCAGACGAGGTCCACCAAGTGCCAGAAGAGACCGGCTACTTCGATGCGGTTGCAGAGCTGCGGGTGGTTGGTGTGGTAAAGGAGCGAGCCGCCCTTGATGTTGAGCCAGAAATAGATGAACACGATGCAGCCACCGAGCACGTGGAGACCGTGCAGACCGGTGATCATGAAGTAGCAGGCGAGGTAGGTGTTCAGCTTCGGGTAGAAGGGGCCGTAGCCGTAGATGAGATCGGATTTTTGCAAAATCACGGGCTCGTGCATGTGAACCGTGTCACGCGGAATGAAGTGCGCCCGGTCATGCTCGGGCGATTTCGGATTATTGCCATTCTCCTCGTCCAGCGCGTCAATTTGGATCGTCTTGACCGACGGATCCTTCAAATCGGCCCACGCCTTGTGCTCACGCGCTTTGAACTCCGCTTTACTTTCGCCAGAATGCTGATGGGTAAGATGCCCGCTGATGAAGAGCCGCGGTGCCAGACCGCGGAAGAGGCGGCCATCGGGGCCTTCATTGCCGAGGAATGGCTCGTACTTCTCAGCAGCTTCCTTTTTGATGTATGCGCCGAAGTGGTTGAACTTCGCCGGCCATTCATAACTGAGTTTCACAGCGAGGAAGAGAAGGCCGCAGATCCAAGTGAGGGCGAGCCACACCTTGTACGCCTTGTAGTTCCGCATCTTCAATGCCTCCCAGGAGAGGATGATGGTGACCGATGAGGCGATGAGGACGAAGGTGTTGAAGGTGCCGACGGGAACATTCAGCCAGCCGTGCGGCCACATCCACGGCTCGGCACCGAGTCGCATGAAGATGTATCCCGCGAAAAGTCCGCCGAAGAGCATGACTTCCGAGGCGATGAAGAGCCAGATGCCGAGCTTCGGGTTCGCGAGGCCGGTGTCGGGACGCGGCCGGACTGTGTAAGGAATTTCCATTTTTGGCGAAGAGGAGACGGCTCAGGCATGCGCAGGCACCGCAGCGTGGCCGGGGACGGCGGCTGGCGTGCCGGCGGGCGGCTCGGACTGCGGGGTGAAGTCCTTGTCCGCGCCGGGAACGCTGTATTCGTACGGCCCGCGATAGACGGTGATGGGCTTGATGAAGTTGCCGTGCGGCGGCGGGGAGGGCGTGTCCCATTCGAGCGTGGTGGCATCCCAGGGATTGTCGTTTGGCACCTTGCGTCCGCGGAAGATGCTCCAGAAGAAATTGAAGACAAAGATCATCTGCACCGCTCCCAGCGCCCATGCGGCGTAGGAGATCTTCAGATTCCAATCGAGCCAAGGCCCGACGGTGGCGGAATATGCGCCCGCGCCGCCATCCCACCAGCGGCGATGCACGCCGCCCATGCCTTGGAAGAACATCGGCATGAAGAGGAAATTCATGGAAACGAGCGAACCCCAGAAGTGCAGTTTGCCCAGCGTCTCGCTCATCATCCGCCCCGTGGCCTTCGGGAACCAGTGATACACTCCAGCGAAAATCGCGAAGATCGTGCCGGGCGCGATGATGTAGTGGAAATGCGCGATGATGTAGTAGGTGTCGTGCAGGTAGAGATCGACCGCATTGAAGGCGAGCGGGATGCCGGTGAGCCCGCCGATGCCGAACATCGGCAGGAAGGCGGTCGCAAAGAGCATCGGCACATTGAACCGGATCGAGCCGCCCCACAGCGAGAGCAGCAGCGCGGTGAGCAGGATCACCGATGGGATGGAGATGATGATCGTCGTCGTCTGGAAGAACGCGGCGACCTTCGGTCCCATGCCGGTCATATACATGTGGTGCGCCCAGACGATGAAGGAGAGGAAGGCGAGGGTGAAAATCGCACCGACCATCGCCTTATAACCCCACAGAGGTTTCCGTGTATTGCAGGCGATGATCTCGGCCACCATCCCGATGCCGGGCAGGATGAGCACGTACACCTCCGGGTGCGCCAGGAACCAGAACAGATGCTGCCAGAGCACCGGGCTGCCGCCGCCGGAGAATTGGAGCGGCTGACCGTCGAAGCCCAGTCCATTCACCATCAGACCGGTCGGCATGAAGAAGCTGGAGCCGAACACGCGGTCGAACAGATTCATGATCGCCGCGGACTCGAGCGGCGGGAAGGCGAGCAGCAGCAGGTAGGCGGTGATGAATTGCGCCCAGCAGAAGAACGGGATGCGCCCCCAGGTCATCCCCGGCGCGCGGAGCTGGATGAAGGTGGTGATGAAGTTCACCGCGCCCAGCAGCGAGGACGTAATGTTGAACACCATGCCGATCAGCCACAGCGTGCCGCCGTTCATGACCGGGTGCAGAGCGGGGCCCGTGTCGGCCACGCCAGCGAGCGGCGGGTAATTCGTCCAGCCGGATTTTGCGGCGCTGCCCTCGACGAAGAAGCTCCACACCATGATGACGCAACTGATGAAGAACGACCAGAAGCTGGCCATGTTCAGCCGCGGGAAGGTCATGTCGATCGCGCCGAGCTGGAGCGGCATGACGAAATTGGCGAAGCCCGCGAATGCGACCGGGACGATGCCGAAGAACACCATGATGGTGCCATGCATCGCGCCGAAGACGTTATAGCCCTGCGTGGAGAGCGAGTAACCCGTGACCGCCTTTGTCTCAGAGTTCACGACCTTGTCGAAAACGGCGTCACCGAAGATCGAATGGAGGAATGATCCACACCACTCGGGGAGGGCGGCAGCGCCATGGGCGATGCTCCAGCGCATCACCATCATCAGCCCGAACCCGAAGAGCAGGAAGGCAAGCCCGGTGGTGAGGTACTGGATGCCGATGAGTTTGTGATCGGTCGAGAACACCCACTTCCGCCAGAACCCGAGTTCGTGGTGGTCGTGATGCTGGTCGTCGTGACCGTGTGCGTCGTGCGCGTGTGCTTCAGCTACGTGAGCCATGGTCGGTTGCGGTTATTTCGCCGGGAACGCCTTGGCGAGATCCTCGGCGTTCCATGGCGTGGTGCGATCCTTGAATTCGTCGCGAATCTTCTGGATGAAATCGGGCGTGACGGCCGCGTCGGCCTTGTTCGACCACGCGGTGCGGATGTAGTTCAGCACGTCGGCGAGCTTGGCGTTTTCCTTCAGGATCGGGAACTGGGTGTCCACGGCGATCAGGATGTTGTTGAAGTTCACGCCCTTCACGGTGATCGGCCCCATGTAGCCCTTGATGACAAGTGCGACGAGACGGCGTGTGTCGCCAATGACGTACTCCGAACCGTCAAACGGCGGGAATGCACCCGGGATGCCGAGTCCGGTGGGCTGATGGCAGGCCATGCAGGTCTGCATGTAAACAGCCTTGCCGCGCTCGGCGGAGGTCTTCAGGTCGTCCTCGGCGAAGGCGGCTGCGGAAAGGACGACGAATGCGAGTGCGATGAGTTTCATAGGTTGCTGTTACTTGGCGGTTGGGAATGCTTTTTCGATGTCTGCGGCGTTCCACGGTTCGGCGCGTCCCTGGAGTTCGTCACGCATTTTTTGCACGAGCTCCGGGGTGACCGGTTCGCTGCTCTTGTTGCTCCACGAATTGCGGATGAAGTTGAGCACGTCGGCGAGCTTGGCGTTGTCCTTGAGCAGCGGGAACTGCGTGTCCACCGCGATGAGGATGTTGTTGTACGGCTGCCCCTTCACGGTGATCGGTCCGGCGTAACCCTTCAGCACGATCGCGACGAGTCGCTTCATGTCGCCGATGACCCACTCCGAGCCGTCGAACGGCGGGAATGCGCCGGGAACACCCGTGCCGGTCGGCATGTGGCAGGCCGTGCAGGTGGTCATGTAGATCGCCTTGCCATTCGCGACGGAAGTCGCGAGGTCGAAAGTCGGCGTAGCAGTGGGCGGCGCGGGCATGGGTGCCGGAGCAGGAGCGCCAGCGGGTTTCGCCTCGGCCACCGGCTTTGCGTCCGCTTTCACGGCGGTGCTGGCTGGAGCGGCAGCGCCTTCGAGCTTGGCGTCGAGCGGGATCTGTTTGATTTCATCGGCGGTCCACTGGTCGGCGCGCGAGGAGAATTCCTTCTTGGCCGCCACAACCTGGGCTTCCGTAATCTCGCCGCCTTTGTTTCCCCACGCCTGCCTCACGTAGGTGGTGACGGCGGCGATTTTCTTAGGATTGAGCTGCTGCTCCTGCGCAGGCATCTGGTTGTTGTACGCCACGCCCTTGACGGTGATGGGACCCTTCAAACCCTTCAGCACGATTGCGACCAGTCGCTTCTCGTTATACTCCGAGCCGTCCACCCATTCCGAACCGGCCAGCGGCGGGATCTGTCCGGTCTGACCGAGGCCGTTCGGCATGTGGCAGACCTGGCACACTTCCCGGTAAACTTTCTCGCCCAGTGCCAGCGGCGTCAGTTCCACCACCGCGCCCGCGCCGCCGATGGACTTCTGCGGCAGCGGGAAGAACGCCATCGGGCTGCTCTCGTATTCGTTGTACACCTTCGGGTCGAAGCCGCCGTGGAAAACGCCGACATACGCTCCGGCCCAGACCATCGCGACGGCGCACACGAGGCTCAGCCAGGTGGGAATCGGCGTCACATCCGCGCTCGGCTCCGCGTGTTCGCGCGCGATCGCGGCGTGGACCTCGGTGATGTCCGCGGTCTCGATGTAGTCGAGGCGATCCTGTCCTTCGCTTGGCTGGCTCATTTCTTCGCGGCCTCCTGTGGTTTGTTGGCGGCGGGCGCTTCTTTCAACTCATGGCTGCGGTCGAGCGACAAGAGATAGGTCGCAAGGTTCTCCGCCGCGAGCGTGGGCACGAATTCATATTTCCCGTCCGTCTGCACGGCGTTCGGCGATGGCTTCTCGCCGATTTCCTTCCGCTCAAAAAGGAACGGATAGGGCGGGCATTTCGAGTCGGAGAAAATCGCGTGCGGATTGAACAGATGACGGTAAACCCACTGCTCATTGCGTTCGGCGGGCTTCTTCGGATCGTTGTCGTGCTCGTTGCGCCACAGATGCACGGTTTTGTCCGTGCCGTCCTTCTGCGTGACCTTCGCGGTCCAGCCGAAATTGGTGAGGTCCGGCCCGAGACGCATGCTGCCGGTCAGCGGCACTTCCTCGTGGATGTAATCGCGGGCGACCGTTCGCCGCGGTCCCCAGCCGCGCTCCATGTCCGGACCAAACTGCGGGTCGCGGACCTGCTGCGAATGGCAATAGAAACATCCTTCGGCGACATACACTTCGCGTCCGGCGATGTGGCGCTTCTGCGGATAGACATCCGCCGGTGAATTTTGTCCCTCCTCCCAGAGCACCTGCGGCTGGAGCGAGGCGAGCTGGCTGTGCGGGATGAGCACCATCGCGCCGCACGAGAGGGCGAACGCGCCGAAGATGCCGGTGAATAGCGTGCTGGGTTTCTGCATTTAGTGGCCCTCCCCGTGTGCTTCGAGCAAAGTGGGCTCGCCTGCCGGCTGGCCGATTTTCAGCCGCATGAGCAGGAAGTGGAATGCGAAGATGATCTGCGCCAGCCCGAAGAGTGTGTAGCCGACGTAGGTCTTCACCGGCATGTAGGCGTTGCCGATGCCGTTCACGTTATAGAATGCCATCTTGTCCGCCGTCGGCTCGTTCAGGACGAAGCCGGTCGCCAATCCGCCGAACAGGAACAGCCCGATGATGGTCGCCGCTCCATACGCGGTGCCGAAGAAGTGCAGCTTGATGAATGTGCGGCTGAGCCATTCGCAGCCGGTGAGCCGCGGCGTGATGTAGTAGATCGCGCCGAACATCACCATGCTGAAGAAGCCGAGGGTGATGAGGTGCATCTGCCCGTAGCTCCACGCGGTGAAGTGCGTGAACTTATCCACCGAACGCAGGGCCGACAGCACGCCGAGCGCCGCTGCGATGCTGAAGAAGATCGTGCCGACAAAGGTGAACCGCAGCGTCGGCGAAGACGCCATCATTCCTGTATGTCCTTTCATCGTCCGCGCGAAGTTCACAGTCAAAGTAACGACCGGGATGATGAGGAGGATGCTCGCCGCGATGCTGATTGTGACGAGATACGCCGGCACCGGGCCGCCATTGAGGCGCGTCATCGCGGTGAGGCCGCCGAGGAAAATCCAGGACCAGAATCCGATCGACGCGAGATTGTAGCTATAGATGGGCCGGTTGATGACTTTCGGGATGAGGTAGTAGGCAGCCGCGATGCCGATGCAGCCGAGCCAGAGATTGAAGATGCCATTCTGATACCAGGCGTTGACGATGTTCTTCATCACGCCGGTGAGCGGCATCGCGCTCAGCACTTCGGTCGTGCCGAAGAACCACGGGAAAAAGAAGAACGCCGCGGCGAGATACCACACTGAGATGTATGGCGCCGACTGCCGACGATAGCGGAACAGGATGAGCCCCCAGATGCCGACGAAGAGATAGCCGACGAAGAGACACACGCGCGCCGCCCGGTGCATCTCGAAGTATTCGAGACCGGTGTTGTAACCCGAGAGGATGGTGACGACGGCGACGGCGACGCCCGCATTCCAGAACAGCGCGCCGAATTGCAGCACGGCAGGCGCTTTGATCGAGACCCGCGTGAGCCGTCCGATGAGCCAGGTTGCGACGCCCATTCCCGCCAGCGAACACCAGCCGTAGATGAGGGCCGTGGTGTAGGCCGGCCAGACGCGCCCGTAGGTGAGGTGGTCGAAAATCCACGCCATGATGCCGTGGACGTGCAGCCAGCGATAGAGGAACTCAGGGCCGAGCATCCCCGTGGGATCGTGCAATTTCTTCGACGCGATGTAACCGAGGACCGACGACACCAGCAGCCAGAAGATCGCCGTGGTGAAAAACGTCAGCACGGGACCGCGGGCGGACTGGTCGATGAGCGCGCGTTCGACGTGTTCGATGTCGCGCTTCGTGACCTCGCCCTGCGTGGCGGATGCCCCGCCCTTCGTGGCGGTCGTAGGTTCGGTGGTGGCGTTCATTTACTTGGATTCGGGCCAGTTGAGGAGCGGCGGGCGATCCGGCGCGGGAGGCGTGGCGGGCACCGCGGACGCAGCAGGCGTAGGCGGAGCCTG
>Ga0105048_10002638_pt1 | contig 29192 bp, 22 predicted proteins | sample MAT05_FD_78382 | JGI IMG/M metagenome (GOLD analysis project Ga0105048, IMG submission 78382) | Freshwater microbial communities from Lake Fryxell liftoff mats and glacier meltwater in Antarctica - MAT-05 | ecosystem: Environmental > Aquatic > Freshwater > Ice > Liftoff microbial mat | place... | reverse complement strand
CAGGTCGTGAGTGGAAAGGTTGACAGCAAGGCCGAGGTGGTGGCCCATGCCGCGCAACCGCTGCAGCTGCGCCGCAGACGCCTCCAGCACCTGATCGGTGAGCTGCTTGATGAGGCCGGTCTCCTCCGCCACCGGTACGAAATCCTCCGGCGCAACCCAGCCGCGACGGGGGTGCGCCCAGCGTGCGAGCGCCTCCACGCCGATCACCGTGCCGCTCGCGAGATCGAGCTTCGGTTGCAGGAAGACCTGCAGGTCCAACCGCTCGAGCGCATTGCGCAGGTCGCCCAGCATCGAGAGACGTGCCGGTGTACGTCGGTCGATCTCCAGGCTGTAGAGCTCGTAGCCGCTGTGGCGGCTCTTTGCCGTGTACATCGCGATGTCGGCCTGGCGCAACAACGTGCTGGCGTCGCGAATGTCGCCGGTGACGGGAGCAACACCGACGCTCATCGTGACCACCACGTCGAGGCCATCGATCACGAATGGTTGCCTGGCCTCGTCGACCAACTGTTCTGCCATCACATGGATGGAATCCAGGTCGCGAAAAGCCAGCAGGGCGAACTCGTCGCCAGCCAGGCGAGCGAGGACGTCATGTGGCCCCAGCAAGCCCTTGATGCGCTGTGCGAAATGGTTGAGCACGATGTCTCCGGCGTGGTGGCCGAGCGTGTCGTTGACTTCCTTGAACCGGTCGAGGTCCATCATCATGACGACGGCCAGCTCGTCGGTCGCTCGCGGTGGGTCCACAGCCAGCTCCATCTCGACCATGCGCTCGAACGATGAACGGTTGGGGAGACCGGTGAGCGCGTCGTGTCGCGCTTCGAACTCGATGCGATGGTGCATCAGCGCCTTGCGCAGGTTCGGTGCGATCTGCTCCGAGAGCGTCTGCAGGCGCTCGACGTCGGTGGCCTGGAAGTGCACTTGGGCGCCCACACGTTCAGCGACGACGATGAACCCGACCACGCTCTCGCCGTCGCGCACAGGGGCGCAGAGCACGCCGCCAATGTCGGCGAGCCCACCGAAGCCGAGGGCCGCGCACTCTGGTGCACCCAGCCGCTGCGACCGATGCGCACCCAGCACGTCAGCCCAGCGCAGATCGTCGGCGACCATCGGCAGCTCCGGAAGCTGGGCACCGAAACTGGACATCAGTGGACGATCCGATCCGAACACGATCACCGAGGCGCGCCCAGCGCGCAACAGGCTGGCGATGTCGCTGACGGCGGCGGCCATCACCTCCTCGAGATCCAACGAGCGGCCCACGCGGCCGACGAAACCGTGCAGATCGTCGAGGTCGCGGAAGCGTTGCTCGAGCCGGCCATAGCTCTGCATGAGTCCCCAGAAGGCGACGATCGGGGCTGCAGAGAGCAGCACCAGCCACGGGGAGATCAGGGTTGGGGCAACAACGGCTGCAGCTACGAGCGCGTTGATCGGTGCCATCCTGATGGACAGTCCCAGCTCGTTCGTCAAACGCTCGCGAGGGTTTCCCTCGACGAGAGCGATCGCGATGCTGACGAACACCGACCCAACGATCATGGCCAGCGCGGCTGCCGGCACGATTGCGACGAGCAACGCAACACTGGAATCCGGCCAATGACCCACAGCGAATCGCACCAGGTGATAGGCGACCGCCATCTCCAGCGAGAAGACGGCGATGTTGAGGAACTGCTTGTAGAAGCGACTCTTCCACCGAAACGACATGATGGCGAGACTGCCGATGATCCGGGCGGCGATCGCTGGCCCGGGGGCCAGGTAGACAAGGGCAAACGCGGTAGGAACTTCCGAGAGTGAGAAAGAGATGGCCTCGCGCCGAAACTCGAAATGGAAGACGGTTCGCTCGGCGACCGCGTAGGCAATCGCGACGAGTGGCAGAACCCACCACGACGCAGGTCGAGTACTGGACGTCAAGTCGGGCAGGTACAGCGTCGCCACGACAGCGGCGGCGCTGACAAGGGCCGCCAGCGCGCAGATCCTCGCCACCGTTTGTCGCGAAGGAGGTTTCATCGCAGCGGGCACAGCGTTGTTCTGATGATGTGATTGCTCGACAACACGCCGCCTCCATCCCTGTCCGCAGGAATCGTACGAAGCGTAGTCATGTTGGCTGGGCCGAGGGTGGAACATCGGTCTCGGAGAAACAAAGCCAAATTGGCAAGTCGGCAACAAACTGTCTGAAAATCCTCAAGATCGCCACAAGGAGACCGATACCTCATCGGTATGGACGGGGATCGGTGGCGTGGCCTTTGGCGACTTCTGGGGTACGCCATCGCGACCCTGATTCCGATCATCTGGCTCGGCCTCGTCCTTGGCCATACGTTCACCGAGGAAGTCGACGCTGCGGTGTTGCGCGAGGGCGAGTTGCAGTCGCGCGCCATTGCTGAGTCGGCCATCGAGCCCTTCCTCAGCGGAGGGTCGGTCAGCGCTGGGCTCACTGCCGAGGAGCGCGAAATGTTCACGCTGACGACCGGCAACCTGCTTCGTCAAGAACGCGTGCTGCGAATCCGACTGCTCGACCTGAGCGGACAGGTTGTCTTCGATGGGGCGGATCCGACGGCTCTGAGCGGCAAAGTGATGGTGTCCGGCGTGCAGCCGGCAACAGTTGAAGGATGGGTCTCGACGCTCACCACTCTTGACGGCCTCGATGGCGCGGCGATCGGTGACGGCCCAGCAGCCATCGTCTCGCTGATTGCACTTCGACCCGTTGGCCAGATGAGCACGAGCGTCGGAGTCGTCGAGATCGCGGTGCCGTACCAGCCAATGGCGGCGCAACGCCGAATGTCACTCGATCGAGTGCACTTCTTCATCGTCGTGGGCCTTGCCGCCGTGTGGTTGATGTTGGGCGTGATCCTGGCGTCGGTTGCCCGGCGCATTCGTCGTCAGAGCAAGCGGACCGAGTTCATGGCCCTCCACGACTCGCTGACCGGTCTACCGAACCGCGCCCTGCACGCCGACCGTGTGGCTGCTGCGCTGGCATCTGCCGGGCGGCTGGGGACCGATGTTGCGTTGGTGGTGGTCGACCTCGATCGCTTCAAGGAAGTGAACGACACGCTGGGCCATCGCAACGGCGACGAGTTTCTGCGCATCATCGCGGAACGACTGACGGCAACGGTGCGGCCGGGGGACACCGTCGCCCGACTCGGAGGCGATGAGTTCGGCATCGTGCTGCCGGGGGCGACGGCGCACTCGGTCGAGACCATTCTGCGGCGTTTGCAGGATGCACTCGGCCAGGAAGCGGAGCTGGCCGGTGTCGCCGTTTCGGCTGAGGCGAGCATGGGCTACGCAATGTGGCCCGACGATGCCGAGACCCCCGAAGCGCTCCTGCGGCGCGCTGACCTTGCGCTGCACGCGGCGAAGACGGCGCGTGCTGCAATCGTGCGCTACCACCCAGGTATCGACGAGTTCGACCCGCAGCGTCTTGGATTGATCGCGGAGTTGCGCCGCGCAATCTCGGCTGGGGAACTGCTACTGCACTATCAGCCGAAGGTGGATGCGATCACGGGGCAGGTCGTCGCGTTCGAGGCGCTCGTGCGGTGGATGCACCCGGTTCGCGGACTGTTGCCACCGAACGACTTCATTCCGATCGCGGAGAGCACGGGCCTGATCGGACCGCTCACTCAATGGGTGGTGGACTCGGCGCTCGCACAGTTGGCAGAGTGGTCTGTCGTCCGCCCCGGCTTGTCCATCGCCGTCAACATTTCCGCCCGCAACTTACGCGACGACCTTCCGGGCTGGATCCTCAACCGCTTGGCCGCGAACCGGGTGAAGGCGTCGCAATTGGTCCTGGAACTGACGGAGACATCATTCGCGACCGATTCCATTCGCGCCACCGCGCTGTTGGAAGAGCTGAATGCGGCCGGGGTGAGAGTCAGCCTCGACGACTTCGGGCAGGGCTACACCTCGCTGGGCTCTCTGGGCCATCTGCCCGTGAGCGAGCTGAAGATCGATCGCGGGTTCGTGGTTGCGATGGAGCACAGCGCCGAGGATCGAGCCATCGTTGCTTCTGTCATCGAGTTGGGGCACCAGCTGGGGCTCACGGTGGTCGCGGAGGGCGTGGAAACCGAGGACGTGTTCGCCGACCTCCGCCGGCTTGGCTGCGACACGGTGCAGGGCTACCTGTTCTCACGGCCCGTACCTGCGAGCGAAGCGCTGGCCTTGATGGACCGGCCCTACGTGACGGTCGGCAGGTAGCGGGGATCAGGTCTGCCGGGCGAGCACGACAGGCGCTGCCTGCTCGAGGTGTCGTACCCACTCGCCGGGTGAGCGTGGCTCCACGATCGGCAGCACGACGAACTTGCTGGTGCCGACGGCGACGAAGCGGTCGATCGTCTCGATCAGAGCGTCCCATCCTGTGGGTATCAGCACACCTGGGTCGGCGAGATCCGGGCGCCGAGCAGCGAGACCGGCCAGCACCGCGTCTGGAACTGGGCTGGTCGCGTATGGAATCAGCGCGCCGTAGTGGTCGTCTTCGATGGAGCGACCGTGCTCGGCGCACGTCGCCTCGATCACTTCGCGACCACGGGCCGCGTCCTCGGGCGTGACGAAGCTGGGCAGCCAGCCGTCGGCGAGTCGGCCGACGCGCCGAAGCTCGGACGGCGCGATGCCACCGAGCCAGACGTCGATGTGCTGCTGCAGTGGCTTGGGTAATACCTGCAGGGAGTCGTAGTGGAAGTGCTCGCCGTGGTGCGTGAGCGGCTCGGCGGCCCACGATCCGCGGAGCACTTGCATCGCTTCGTCGAACATCTTCGCGCGAGCGCCACGCACGACGCCGAACGCCTGCTGCTCATGGGGGTCAGCGACACCAAGTCCGAAGGCAGGCAGCAAACGGCCACCGGACAGTCGATCAAGAGTCGCGAGTTCCTTGGCGAGCACGATCGGGTTTCGTCCTGGCAGCACCATCACCGACATGCCGATCTTCAGTCGCTTCGTGCGGCCGGCCGCATACGAGAGCGCAACCAGTGGGTCAGGTGCCTCCCCTCCGATTCGTTCGCTCAGCCACAAGCTGTCGAAGCGCAGCGCCTCCAACGCGTCCACTACTTCGCCGAAGCCGGAGTCGTTGAGCCTCGTGCGCACCCCGAGCCCGAAACCGATCCGCACCTTCATGCCGTGGCCAGTGCGTGAATGATGGCGGCGGTCTCAGCGATGCGTGAAGCGAAGGGTGAGTGATCACAGTCGAGAGCGTGGACGGTGGTGCAGCGCGCCGCCATCACATCCTGGTGTGTGATGTGGATTGCTGCGTCGCGGAGGCAACGAACGTAGGTGGACTCAATGGTCGTGCGCGGCGAGCCGCTGACGCCATCGGCGAACGTGACCATCGGTTGCGGTGAGAGACGGGCGATGGCGGCAGCGGTCACTGCCGTCGTGCAGTCCCCGTAGAAACTGGCGACAGCCTGCAGCGGATCGATGACGCTGCTGCCATCGTCGCGAGGAACGATGGCCCTCGAGAGCGCCACAGCAGCGGGCGGTTGCGACGTGAGGAAACTCATGATGCTCTCGCCTCGTTCCAGGGCGAACGCAGTGAGGTACACGAGGTGTGCAACTTCGCTGAAGTGACTGGCCGCCTCGGTGATGACGGCGCCGCCATAGCTGTGGCCGACGAGCACCGCCGGCGTACCCAGCTGCGCGAGGACTGTTGTGACGTGTTGCGCGTCGCCGTAGAGATCTGACAGTGGCTGGGTGGAGGCACCATGCCCCGGTAGGTCGACGGCCAACGACGCGACGCCCAGTTCATCGAGGGCGTGTTGCAGGCCGGCCCAGCACCAGGCACCGTGCCACGCGCCATGAACCAGGACGACGGGAAGCGGGTTGCTCATGGTTGGCATCGTGCCACACGGCCCGGCGACGACGATTCAGTGGACTAGCGCCTGCGCACCAGCACTCGTGCAGGTTGCGCGGCCGGTTGGACCCGAGCCCAACCCGCGAAGGACGCAACGACGATGACGCCGACGATGAGCACCGGCTCGGCGATCCGACCTTCCAGCACGATGGCGGTGATGGCGGCAATCACGCTGAGGACGATGGCGAGCTTGATCTGTCCGGCCCAGTCGAACCGTCCTGTTGCGTCGACGTCGTGGCTGAGGTGGGAGTGCACTGTGTTCATGTCAGTACAGACGTTTCAGATCGCAACATCGATCACTTTTTCGGGACCAATTCTTCAAACTGAAGTCAATGACACGCGATCGCCATGAATGTCACCCGATCGATGGCTGGACTCGGTGCGCAGGGCGCGCATTAGGGTGCAGCGCCATGGGCATCCTCGACAAGCTCGACATGTCAAACCGTCTCGACCGCGATGAGTACGAGAAGCGGCTTGCGCAGGGACAACGTCGGCTCTCTCAGCTCCGTCTGCACCTCGGCGGGCTCATGGGGTCGGGCACTCTCGGGCCCGGCCTGCTGATTGTCATGGAAGGTCCCGACGCCTCTGGGAAGGGCGGAGCGATCAAGGCCCTCGTTGGCCACCTCGACCCACGGCACTACACGGTGGTGTCGTACGCAAAGCCGACGCCGGAAGAGAAGAACCAGCACTTCCTCTGGCGCTTCTATCGCGAGCTGCCCGGCCTCGGCGAGATGGCCGTGTTCGATCGCAGCTGGTACGGCAGGGTATTGGTCGAGCGCGTGGAGGGGTTCGCCAATCGGACCGAGTGGCGACGGGCGTACAAGGCCATCGTCGACTTCGAGGAGTCGCTGTGCCACGAGAGTGTCATCCTGGTCAAGTTCTGGATGCACGTGACCGACGACGAGCAACTTCGGCGTTTCGAAGGCCGCGCAGCCGACCCCCTGAAGCGGTGGAAGCTGACCGAAGAGGACTGGCGTAACCGTGAGAAGAATCGCCTGTACGACGCCGCTGCCGAAGAGATGTTTCTGCGCACGGAGCACAAGCTGGCGCCGTGGGACATCATCGGCGGCGAGCAGAAGCGCTACGCGCGCATCGCTGTTCTGGAAACGGTGATCATGCGCGTGGAGGAGTCCATGGTGCGTTGGGGTATCGAGATGCCGTTGCCGGTCGACGAGATCGAAGCCAGGCTGCGCAAGGATTGAACCCCGCCGACACCGTCGCCGGTGTCGTCAGATGTTCGGGTGACGATGGGCCCAGGGCTGGGCGGTCTCGAGCTGGGCAGCCACCTGGAACAGCAGGTCCTCGCGGCCGTACGCGGCCACGAGCTGCACACCGACTGGTAGGCCCTCGGGAGTCCAGTGCAGGGGCAGGCTGATAGCCGGCTGGCCGCTTGCGTTGAAGGCGGGGGTGAACGGCACATAGGCGCCAGCGCGAACCATCGGACTCATCGGGCTGTCGGGGTCGTTGGCGAAGGTGCCGATCTCGACGGGCGGTTCGCCGAGCGTCGGTGTCAGCAACAGATCCCAACCGTCGGTCCACCACTGCTGCACGGCGCGGCGGAAGTCGACGGTGGCTGCTTGCGCCATTGCGAAATCCACGCCGCTGACGCTGCGAGCAAAGTCGGCCTGCGCCTGGTTGACCGGCTCCACGTCGCCGGGGCTGAGGTCGCGGCCCAATTGCGCCGCGATTCGCACCAGGCTGACCCCCATGTTGGTGCTCCAGAGCGCGCTGAAGCGACGGCCGAACTCGGGGTCGGCCATCGCCGCCGGAAAGCCGGGAGCGACGTCGTGACCGAGAGATTCGAGCAGCGTGGCCGCGTTGCGGGCAGCCAGCGCACACTGCTCGTGTACCGCTCCGCCGAAAGGGTGGTGGTCGAGCAAGCCGATGCGCAGTCGGCCAGGGTCGACACCCAGTTCCTGCAGGTACGGACGCGTCGGTGGAGCGGCGATCACAGTGTCGCCAACCCCCGGGCCGCGCACTGCGTCGAGGAGGGCGGCGGTGTCGCGCAGGGTACGACTGACGCACAGCTCAACACCCAGATTGCTCTCGTCGCGGTATGGCCCGAGGGTGATTCGACCCTGTGTGGGCTTGAGGCCGACCAGGCCGCAGGCTGACGCAGGAATGCGGATGCTGCCGCCTCCATCGCTGGCGTGCGCGATCGGCACCATCCCGGAGGCGACCGCTGCGGCCGCGCCGCCGCTGGAGCCGCCGGGAGAGTGCTCCGTGTTCCACGGGTTGCGGGTTGCGCCCCAAGCCGTTGGCTCGGTGCACGGAAGGCTGCCGAACTCGGGGCTGTTGGTGCGCCCGGCGATGACGAAACCGGCGGAGCGGAAACGACTCACCAATGTGGTGTCGGTGGCTGACAGCGGCATCGAGTCCTTCAGCGCCTGGTTGCCGTTGGTGAGTGGCTGCCCCGCATAGTGCGCCCACAGGTCCTTCAGTAACGTCGGCACACCGCGGAACGGCCCAGCCGGAAGCGGCCCTGCGGCGGTTGCGCGAGCCTCATCGAACCAACGGATGATCACCGCATTCAACGCTGGATCGATTGCTTCGATTCGTTCGATCGCCGCGTCCAGCAGTTCGAGAGCGGTGGCGTCGCCACGCTCCACGAGGGCTGCCTGATCGGTCGCGTCGAGCCAGCGGATTTCATCTGCGAGTGAACTCATCGCGCCTGTGTATCACTTGGTCAGTAGGTTGAGAAGAGCCGTGTCGATGCCCGAACTTGTTGCTCCCACACCGATGACCACCAAACAGGTGCTCCGCTTCGGCGGCGTGCGGGCGTTGCTCATCTCCAACGGCGTGCTGTTCACCGGTGTTTCGCTGCAAGCGGCGGCATTGGGTCTGCAGGCGTACAGCATCAGCGGGCGAGCAGCCGACCTCGGCTGGATAGGTCTCTGCGAGTTCTTGCCTGCTGCGCTCTTGGTGTTGGTGACCGGCACGGTGGCCGACCGTTTCAACCGCAAACACGTTGCCGTCATCGCCATTGGTGGCGAGGTTGCCTGTGGTATCGCGCTCACGTGGTACGCCACCACCGACCCGACCGACGTGCGCCCGTTGTTCTTCATCGCGTTCGCTTACGGCGTTGCGCGTGCCTTTCTCGCGCCTGCGACCCGCCCGATGCCACCGATGGTGGCGCCTGATGGCGGCATTCCGCAGGTGATCGCGATGTACTCAGCCACATGGACCGGTGCCACCATCCTGGGCCCGGCACTGTCGGGGTTGCTGTTCGCGTGGGATCCGGCGGCGGCCTACTTCGCCTCGACGGTGTTGATCATCATCGCCGGTATCAAGATCGGTCGGCTGCAGTTTCTTCGTCAGCCAGCGCGCCCTGATCCCGACGAGAAGCCGACGTTTCGCAGTGCAATCGAAGGGCTGCTGTTCGTTCGCCGAACACCGATTCTCTTCGCCGCCATCGGTCTGGATCTCTTCGCGGTGTTGTTCGGTGGCGCGGTCGCGCTCCTCCCAGCGATCGCAACGACTCGACTCGGCGTGGGTGAGGTGGCATACGGGTTCCTGCGTGCGGCACCCGGGATAGGGGCCGCCGCCATGGCCATCTTCCTGTCCTTCAAGCCGCTACGGAACAAGATCGGTCGGGGTCTGCTGATCGCAGTGCTCGTGTTCGGCCTCGCGACCGTTGTGCTCGGTCTGACGCGCAACTACTGGCTCGCCTTCGCCTCGCTGATGATCCTGGCTGGTGCGGACATGGTGAGCGTGTACGTCCGTGGTTCGCTCGTGCCGTTGGTGACGCCCGACGAAAAGCGCGGTCGAGTGATGGCGGTGGAGAACGTGTTCATCGGTGCGTCGAACGAGCTTGGTGCCTTCGAGAGTGGGCTGATGGCGCAAGCCTTCGGCACCCCAGCCACAGTGATCGGTGGTGGTGTCGCAACGATCGTGATCGTCGTGATCTGGTGGTTCAGCTTTCCGCAGTTGCGCGACATCGACCGATTCGACGACCTGGGTCACTAGCGACGCTTCATCATCCAACGCAGCCGATGGGCCTTCTCGTACGCCGACTCGTTGGCCAGTTGTCCGATGGCACCGGCCACAGTTGGGTAGACGTGCACCGCTGCTGCCAGTTCCTCCAGCCGCAGTTCGCGCTGGATGGCCAGCGACAGCTCGTGGATCATCTCGCCTGCTCCGGGGGCCAACAGATGGGCGCCGACGATGCGACCTTTGGCGGTCACCACCAACACGGCCCCCTCCGGGTGCGCGTCGGTGCGGGCGCGATCGTTGTGCGCGAGGTCGATGCGCCACGAGTCCGAATCGGTACCGAACTGCTCCTCCGCCTGGTCCACGGTCAGCCCGACGCTGGCGAGCTCCGGGTCGGAGAAGACGCACGACGGTATGGCAGCGTCGACGCTGCCCTTGCCGGGGAAGAACATGTCGCGCACGGCGCGCACTGCTTCGTAGCCCGCCGAGTTGGTCTGATACTGGCGGCCGGCAGCGTCGCCGGCGGCATACACGGTACGCACCGCGGTTCGGCCACGGTCGTCGACCTGGATGCCGCGCTCAGTGACTTCGATACCCTGTTCCTGTAGCCCGAGGTCGTCGGTGTTGGCTGTGCGGCCGGCGGCCACGAGGACACCGGCCACGCGCAGCTGCACCTGCTTGCCGTCATGGCCAACGCTGGCCTCGACATCCACCAGGCCGTCGACCCGGCGCACACAGGCTCGAACGTCCGCGGTGGTGTGCACCACGACCCCCTCTTGGGCGAGTATCTCTGTAAGTCGGCTGACCAGGGAGGTTTCGGAGCGAGGTAACAACGTGTGTGCCCGCTGGAACACCGTCACTTCTACGCCCAGTCGTTGCAGTGTTTGCGCCATCTCCACACCCATCGGCCCGCCGCCGATGACGGCAAGCGTGGAAGGCGGCGCGTTGAGTTGGAACAGGGTCTCGCTCGTGAGACACCAGTCGGTGCTCAGCCCGATGATGGCTGGGATACGTGGACGGCTTCCGCTGCACAGCAGCACGAACCGTGTCGCCAGCACTTCGTGGGTGCCGTCGTCGGACTGCACCGTCACCTCGTTGTCGGCCGTGAGACGGGCCTGACCGGTGAAGAGCTCGGCGCCCATCTGACGGTAGCGGTGCGGGTTGTCGTCGGTAGCCGCGATCTCGGCCTGCACAGCGCGCGCTCGCCGCCAGACCGTGGGCAGGTCGATGACGGGCTCGACCGAAGCAATGCCGACACGATGTGCGTTGCGCATGGTGTGGGCAACTTTGGCGCTGGCGACCAATGCCTTGGACGGAACGCAGCCGGTCCAGAGGCAGTCGCCACCGACACGCGCACGTTCGACCACCGCGACGCGCAGGCCGAGGCCGGTCGCGAATTCGGTGGCAGAGAGGCCGGCGGACCCCATGCCGATGACAACGAGGTCGTAGCTCACGGACTTCTCAGCCACAACCAGATGGCGAGTGGGATCAGTACCCACGCAAGGGTGATCTTCTCGAGGAACGCACCCTTCTCCTCGTCAGTGTCGGCACGCAGTACCTTGAGTGCGTCGATGCGATCGAGGATGAGCTCGTCGACGAACCGGCTGTCGCCCCTGTCCGTCCGTGCTGGTGCGCCTGGCGTTGGCAGGCCGGCGGCGGTCGCATCACTCATCGGTGCGCACGTTAGTTGGGTGCTGCCTGCCGCCCGATCCGCGCAGCGACCACCCGCGAACTACCTAGTGTTTCGACCGGGACGGGTGCCACCACGAGCAAAGGAGTGAGTAATGTCCGAAAAGAAGGGTCTTGTTCATGAGTTCAGGGAGTTTCTGACCACAGGCGACCTGATGTCGATCGCCGTTGCGTTCATCATGGGCCTTGCCGTCAAAGGTCTCATCGACTCGTTCGTGAAGGACATCTTCACCGGCACCATCGGCCTCTTCGTGAAATGCACCGAGATCACGGATGCGGCGGGCAAGGTGACCAAGGATTGCTCGGGCCTCACCGGCAAGGCATACAAGAGCCTGGCCTGGGGCAACTTCCTGAACAGCGTCATCAACTTCGTCATCATCGCGTTCGTGGTGTTCTGGATCGTCAAGGTCTACAAGAAGACCACCAAGCGCCAGTTGGCGACCGACGGACCGTCCGAAGTCGACCTGCTGACCGAGATCCGCGACCAGCTGAAGGCTCGCGACTAGCACCTGCGTGTCGTTGCCGATGATGACGGCGTTGCCATGTGTCACGCCGTCATCGACGGAGCTGACTTGCAACGCGGCCTGCGAGTCGGTCCAATGGAGGCACTCATGTTTCTTCGGCGCATCACTCTGCTGCTCGGTCTGCTGGCCGTTGCCACCGCCTGTGGTGCCGCGTCCGGGCAAGGTGTCGACCCGCCCGACACGGCCGCCGTTGGCGGGCTACCGACGCAGGCGTCCACCTCGTCGACCACCGAACCCGAATCCGCTTCCACCGTGGTGCGTACGACGGTGCCTCTCGAGCCGAACCAGCAGATCGGCGCCAAGGTGCCCGGCAACCGCGTGATCCTGATCGGTGACTCGGTGATGGCCAGCACGTCCAAGCGTTACGGCGGCGAGATGTGCTCCGCTCTGGTCCCGCTGGGGTGGCAGACAGAGGTCGACGCCGAGACGGGTCGCTTCATCGATTTCGGCGGCCAAGTGCTGAATGCTCGATTGGCCGCCGGCTGGGACGTCAGCGTCATTCTGCTGGGCAACAACTATGGCGACAACCAGGACGTATACCGCCAGTACCTCGACAAGATGGTGGCTCGGTTGTCGCCGCAACCAGTGGTGCTGCTGACGGTGACCGAGTTCAAGCCCTCCCGCGCCCAGGTCAACGCGGTGGTCTTCGAGATGGCGCAGAAGTATCCCAATGTGGTTGTGCTCGATTGGGCGGCCGTGACGGGAGCCGATCGGTCGCTCACGGGCGCGGACGGCCTGCATCTCACACAGGCCGGCCGCGAGTCATTGGCGGCGAATGTCTCACTGATACTGGGCCAGGCTCCGCTGCAACCCGGCAAGTGCCTGACTACCGGCTTCCACAATGACTCCAGCGGGCCGGTCACCGGCACCAACAACACTGTCAAGCAGCAGCCGAGAACCACCACCACGGTCGCCCCGCCCGCCAGCACCACGCCCAAGACGACGGTACCCACAACGACGAGCGGCGCCAGCCCCCCGGTGGTCACGACCTCACCTCCGATGGTCACCGGCCCGCCGACGACCCCGCAGCCGACGACCCCGCAGCCGACGACCCCGCCGCCGACGACCCCGCCGCCGACGACCCCGCAGTCGAGCCCCGGGGACGGCTGATTCACCGTCACCCGAATCAGGGAGCAAGTGATCTGAATGGAGCTGCGGGAATGTTGCGCAGCACGCCGTAGAGCACTACGGCAACCGGCAGGAACACGACCAATGGCCGAATGGCCCATGCCGGCAGCCGCAGCGGTCGGTGACCCCAACTGGCTCGCATCCACGACCACCACGCGACCACCACTGCGAGCAGCACCAACGGCACGAAGATGTTGTACTGCAACGCCGAGATGGGGTGGCCGGTGAAGAGTTGGTGGAACCCACGCGTGAGGCCGCAGCCGGGGCACCACAGGCCCGTCATTGCCCTGAACTGACACGCAGGAAACCTGCTCCCGGAGGCGGCCGGATCGAATCGGGCGACCACCGCAGCGGCGCCCACAGCGAGGCACCCGCAGGCGACCGGGACGGCACGCCGCCAACCGCTGGGTGGCGCCACCCTCGCCGGGTGGTGGGCTGTTGCCTGCATCGCGCCAAGAGTAGTCGCGGGCGGTTCCCTGTGCCTCTCGTCAGTGTGGTTGTGTACGCGTTGATCCTCCGCCACGCTGGTCGCCTCATGTTGCAGGTACAGGGTCTTTCGGTGGAGGTGGGCGGTCGGCTCATTGTCGACGACATCTCGTTCACCGTCATGCCCCGCGACAAGGTGGGTCTGGTCGGTCGCAATGGCGCCGGCAAGACCAGCCTGTTCAAGGTGCTGGGTGGTGCTGCCGAGAACTCCGGCGGCAAGGTGCTGCGCAAGGGTGGCTTCGGCTATCTGCCGCAGGACCCACGCATCGCCGGCGTGCTCGACACGCGAATGGCAGTGACGCATGTGCTCAGCGGCCGTCAGATCGACGAGCAGCTGGACCGTATCGAGAAGCTGCGCGTGGCCATGGAGCAGGAGGCCAACGAACGAAACGTGGCCCGCTACAGCAAGGCGCAGGACGAGTTCGCCACCTCCGGCGGCTACGCAGCGGAGAGCGAGGCTCGTAGCATCATGGCCGGTCTCGGGCTGTCGCCGACCCGTATGGAGCTGCCCATCGGTGTGCTCAGCGGTGGCGAACGTCGGCGTGTCGAACTGTCTCGAATTCTCTTCGCCGGCAGCGATGTATTGCTGCTCGACGAGCCCACCAACCACCTCGACGTCGACGCGAAGATGTGGTTGCTGGCCTTCATGCGCAACTACCGCGGCGCGATGTTGGTCATCAGTCACGACCTCGAGCTGCTCGACGAGGCCATCACACGCGTCCTGCACCTCGACCGGCCGGGTGAGGAGAACCTCGGCAACCTCGTCGAGTACAAGGGCACTTACAGCCAGTACAAGCTGTCGCGCCGGCTCGACGAAGAGCGGTTGGTCAAGCAGTCCACCTTGCAGACGAAAGAGATCGCTCGTATCCAGGCGGTCGTCGATCGCTTCGGCGCCAAGGCCACCAAGGCCAAGATGGCGCACAGCAAGGAGAAGCAGATCGCCCGGCTGGAGTCACAGCGAGTTCATGTCAGCGCGGGCGATCGTCAGCTGAAGATGAAGTTCCCTGACCCGCCGTCGTGCGGTGGCACCGTTCTCACGGCCACGCACATGTCGAAGGGCTACGGTGGCCCACCCGTCTTCGAAGATGTCTCGTTCGACATCGGTCGCGGCGACCGGCTGCTGGTGCTCGGGCTGAATGGCGCCGGCAAGACCAGCCTGTTGCGCATCCTCGCCGGCGAGACGGAAGCCAACCTCGGCGACTTCCGCTACGGCCACGAAGTACACATGGGCTACTACGCGCAGGAGCACGATAATCTGCGCACCGACAGCAACCTGCTCGACAACCTACGCGCCGATGTGCCGCCCGGAGTCATCTACACCGAGACGCAGCTGCGTGCGTTCCTCGGCATGATGGGCCTCAGTGGCGACAAGGTGTTCCAGGCCAGCGGCACGCTGTCGGGTGGCGAGAAGACAAAGCTTGCATTGGCCATGCTGATGGTCGGCCGCAACAACCTGCTGCTGCTCGACGAGCCCACCAACAACCTCGACCCGCCCAGTCGCGAGGCCGTGGCCGAGGCGCTCACAGGGTGGAAGGGCAGCATCGTGTTCGTCAGCCACGACACCGAGTTCGTCGAGGCGCTGGCACCGACGAAGGTGCTGCTGATGCCCGACGGCCAGGTCGACTATTTCAACGAAGACTGGCTCGAGCTCGTCAGTCTCGCGTAGTCGTTCACCATCGGCGCCACTCTTCGCCCGGCTCGTGTGACGCCGTGTAGGTTGCGCGTATGCGTCTTGGAACAATGAGCAATGCAATCAATGGTGGCACCATCGACGAGGTCGTCGCCGAGGCTCAGGCGGCGGTCGAGCTTGGTGCCCACACGTTCTGGTCGTCGCAGATCTTCGGTCACGACGCACTCACGGTGTTGGCAATCGTCGGCCGCGAGGTGCCCGGCATCGAACTGGGCACGGCCGTGGTTCCCACCTACCCGCGGCACCCGATGATGTTGGCACAGCAGGCGCTCAGCACGCAGGCCGCCATCAACAGCCGCGGCGATGCCGGGCTGTGCCTGGGCATCGGGCTCTCCCACCAGATCGTCGTCGAGTCGATGTGGGGTATGTCGTACTCGAAGCCGGTGCGCCACCTCAAGGAGTATCTCTCCGTCCTGATGCCGCTGCTGGAAGGCAAGGCGGTCAAGTTCGAGGGTGAGGACTACCGGGTCCAAGGGGCGGTCTCGGTCGCCGGGAGTACTCGTCCGTCGGTGCTCGTCGCCGCCCTTGGTCCCCAGATGCTGAGGGTGACGGGCGCCCTCGCGGATGGCACCTCGACGTGGTGCGTCGGTCCCAAGACACTGGCCGAGCTCACCATCCCCACGCTTCGCCAGTCAGCGGCCGACGCCGGCCGCCTCGAGCCCCGCGTGGCCGTCGCGTTGCCCGTGTGCGTCACTGACGACGTCGCCGGTGCTCGTACTCGCGCTGCGCAGATCTTTGCGGTGTACGACACGCTGCCCAGCTACAAGACGATGATGAACCGTGAGGGCGTCGATGGCCCTGGCGGTCTTGCCATCGTGGGTACCGAGGCAGAGGTCCGCGATCAGCTTGCGGAGCTGAAGTCGATCGGTGTGACCGACTTCAACGCGGGTGTCTTCACGTCGAATCCCGATGAGTTGGCACGCACGAATTCGGTGCTGCGCGAACTCGTCTGACCCGTCAGGCATTGCGGCGAGGGGGCGCCTATCCTGCGCAAACGATGAAGCGGCAGCGATGGCTCGGAGTGATGTGTGCGGCGGCCGTCGTGCTCGCTGCCGCGTGCTCCGGCTCGGCGGGCGTCAGATCCACCCGCAGCGTTCTGCTGCCAACACCCTTCGATCGGGCGAATCCGTTGGCCCTGGTCACTTCGCTTCCTGACATCAACGCTGTCGATTGGGGTGGGTGTGCAGGGCAGGCTGCGCCGTGGGAGTGCGGAACGATCGAGGTGCCGCTCGACTATCGGCGGGCGGCCGATGTCGGCACCGTCTCGATCTCGGTGACCCGGCTGCCTGCCGCCGATGGCAATGGACGTATTGGTTCACTGGTTCTCAATCCGGGCGGTCCGGGAGGCTCCGGTGTCGACCTTGCCTGGGGCTACGCGACGCTCTTTCCAACAGACCTGCGGGCGCGTTTCGACCTGGTCGGCTTCGACCCGCGAGGCGTCAGTCGGTCGACGCCGGTGGATTGTGGTGATCTCAACAGATCGTTCCGAGTGATCGAGCGCGACTGCGTCGCCAGGAGTGGCGACCTTCTGCCATACGTGGGAACGCAGAATGCGGCCCGCGACATGGAGCAGTTGCGCAAGGCCTTGGGTGACGAACAGCTGACATACCTCGGCTTCAGCTACGGCACTGCGCTGGGTGCGGTGTACGCCAACCTGTTCCCTGGCAGCGTTCGGGCGTTGGTCCTCGATGGCAGTGTCGATCCGACTGCCGGGGAGTACAACATCGACGGGACAGTGGTTGGTTCGTTCGGCTCGCCGTTCTACGGAGTGCAGGACTTCGGCGGCACCGTCGATGTGTTCCTCGAACTCTGCGACGCGACTCGAATGTGCGCAGCCGGGCCGCGGAGCGCGGCGCTGCTCGACGGCCTGTACTCCGACGTGGACGATTCCGGTACGGACTACTTCGACGAGTGGGACGACACGGTGACGGCCGGTCAGGTGGACGGCATCGTCACCTCGGCGATGTACAACACCGATCTCTGGGCGCCACTTGCCGTCGGACTTGCAGACGCTGCCGCTGGCGACGCCAGCACGCTGGCCGCGTTGGGCAGCTACCTCGAGGCCGGCTACCCGCGTGAAGAGCACGTCACCGATAATCTGACCGAGGCCAACCGCGCCATCTACTGCGCCGACTTCGCCGGTCGCCGGGGACGGTTCGCTGTCGACTGGTGTGCAGGGTGGCCCGAGACCGCCGAGCCGATTCCGCCTATCGTCGCTGTCGACGTGGCCAACCCGATAGTGGTGATCGGCACCGACGGCGACCCTGCCACCCCGGGGTTCCTCGCCCCGGAAATGGCCGACGCGCTCAGCGATGCGGTGTCGGTGCGCTGGCAGGGCGCCGGCCACACGGCATTCCTGCACAGCGAGTGCGTCGACCGGATCGTGGTCGACTACCTGGTCGATCTGGTTGTTCCGAAGAACCGGACGCGGTGCGGCTTCACCGACGATGTCAACACCACGGTCGCTCGGGCGCAGCGAGTCTTCGAGGTCGACCGGCAGCGATTCGAGGTTCGGTTGACCGATGTGTTCGTCGCCGAAGGCTCATCGCAGGCCGACGCCGCCTGCCTGGCCGGCGCGCTGGTGGCGGAAGCGACCGACGCGCAGCTGGTGTACGCCCGTCTCGGCGTGCGGCAGCCCGGGTTCCTGCGGCTGCGCGCGCGACTGGAGCAGGGCTGCCCGTAACGATCGCAGTCAGTGAATCTGCACTGCAGTCGTGGTGCCTGTGGTCGTGACTGTCGTGATGCTGGCGTCGTACGGCTTGTTGACAAGGTCGAAGAAGTCGTTGCCCTTGTCGTCCACCACGATGAACGCGGGGAAGTCATGGACCTCTATCTTCCACACGGCCTCCATGCCGAGCTCGGGCATTTCCAACACCTCGACCTTGGTGATGCAATCCTGCGCAAGGCGGGCTGCCGGGCCGCCGATGCTGCCCAAGTAGAAGCCGCCATGGGTCTTGCACGCATTCGTGACCGCTCTGCTGCGGTTGCCCTTGGCGAGCATCACCAAGCTGGCACCGGCTGATTGGAACTCGTCGACATAGCTGTCCATCCGGCCTGCCGTCGTGGGTCCGAACGAGCCGCTCGCCATCCCTGTTGGGGTCTTCGCCGGGCCTGCGTAATACACGCAGAAGTCCTTCATGTAGGACGGCATCGGCTCACCCCTGTCCAGGCGCTCCTTGATCTTGGCGTGGGCGATGTCGCGGGCCACGACCATCGGCCCGGTCAGCATCACGCGGGTCTTCACCGGATACTTCGACAGTTCGGCCCGGATGTCGGCCATCGGCCGGTTGAGGTCGATCTGCACGACTTCGGCATCGTCCAGGTCATCGTGAGTGACGTCGGGAAGGAAGCGGGCCGGGTCGGTCTCCAGCTGCTCGAGGAAGATGCCGTCCTTGGTGATCTTTCCCAGCACCTGGCGGTCGGCGCTACAGCTGACCGCCATGCCCACGGGGCAGCTTGCGCCGTGGCGCGGCAGACGCACGATGCGCACGTCGTGGCAGAAGTACTTGCCGCCGAACTGGGCGCCGATACCGGTCTCCTGGCTGAGCTTCAGCACCTTGGCCTCCAGGTCGAGATCGCGGAACGCGTGACCCAGCTTGCTCCCTTCGGTGGGAAGGCTGTCGAGGTAGTGGGCGCTGGCCAGCTTGGCCGTCTCCACGGCCATCTCCGCACTGGTGCCGCCGATGACAACGGCCAAGTGATACGGCGGACACGCCGAGGTGCCCAGCGTCTTCATCTTCTCGAACAACCACGGCAGCAGGGTCTTCTCGTTGAGGAGCGCCTTGGTCTCCTGGAACAGATAGCTCTTGTTCGCGCTCCCGCCACCCTTCGCCAGGAAGAGAAACTTGTAGGCGTCGCCATCGGTGGCGCTGATCTTGATCTCGGCCGGCAGGTTGTTGCCGGTGTTGACCTCTTCGTACATGGTCAACGGCGCCATCTGGCTGTAGCGCAAGTTGCTGGTCTGGTAGGTGTTGAACACGCCACGAGCGATGGCTTCCTCGTCGCCACCGTCGGTGTGTACCAGGTTGCCCTTCTTGGCCTTGACGATTGCGGTGCCCGTGTCCTGGCACATCGGCAGCACACCGCCGGCGCTGATGGCTGCGTTCTTCAGCAGGTCGACCGCGACGAATCGGTCGTTGTCGCTGGCCTCGGGGTCGTCGAGAATCTTGGCCAACTGGGCAAGGTGAGTCGAGCGCAGGAAGTGTGCGATGTCGCGCATTGCTTCCTGTGTGATGAGCGTGAGCGCTTCCAGGTCCACCTGCAACATCGTGCCCAACGGTGTCTCGACAGTGCGGACGTGATCAGTGCTGACCAGCCGATATTGCGTCTCATCGTGAGCAAGTGGGAACAGCTCGGTGAACTCGAACTCAGGTGCAACAGCCATTCCAAAAGACTACGCCCACACGTCACCTCAGCCCAGCCCCGCCCCGCCCACCAAGTCCACCCACACACAATCGAACCTGTCGCGGGCCTGACCATCAAGGATGAAGTTGGGCCCGCGACGAGTTCGTCTGCCGCCAGAGTCTCCACGCGAACGTGTCGCGGGTCTGAGCACCAACCTGGTCGTCAGGGGGTGACAGGAAGTGAGGTGCGGAGGGTGGTCAGGACGTAGTCCTTGCCGTCGATCACATCGGCAGTTGTGAACTCCAGCACCTGCATTCCGGATTGTTGGAGCGCGTTTCGACGGTGGGCGTCGCGTTGTCGGTTGCTGTCGCTCGTGTGGCCGAGGCGCCCACTCACTTCGACAACGACGTTGGTGCCGGGAAACTGGAAGTCGACTCTGGCGACGGTGCTGCTTCCGCGGCGATGTACGACCTGGCACGTTGGTCGGGGAAAGCCTTGTTGACGAAGGAGTCTCAGAAACCGCCGCTCGAGGTGCGACTCGCCCCCGGAGTCGAGGAGAAGCTCACGCATCAATCGAGTTCCTGCTCGACCTCGTCCGCCAACCTCCGAGAGCCGTTCGCGAAGTCTGCTGAGAGCGGTTCTCCGTAACCGGATCGCGCTGTCGATCGCCTTCTCCAGTTCACTGGCGGACACGCTGGTTGCGGCATAGTCCAGCAGCGCTCGGGTGGCAGTCGTGGTTCGCACCCCTCGATGGCGAATGACATCCTCCTCGCGCATGGTCAAGCTGGTGTGTAGCGGTATCCAGTTGGGAATCGATCGTCTTCCCCGAGGCGCGATGAACTCGGCGCGCTGTGGCATCGGCACCTCGACGCCCAGCCAGAACAGAGCGGTTGCAGCATGCAGCGCACCGCGCGTGCCCAACCATTGAGCGCCGGCATGCAACGTCATTTCGAAAGTGAGCTCGGTGGCGGCGTGGCGGAAGTGGTCCGGGGTGATCTGCAGCCATTCGTGATGGTCCTGCCACCGGCGCCATCGCGCAGAGGAGATTCCCAGCGCCTCGACGTCGGCGCTGGTTGCAATGCGATGCGACGTGCGGGTCTGTTCGATCAGCTTCAGGTTGTCTCTCACACCTTGACTGGGCATGGCGAGCCGCGCGTATCGGCAACGCAATCGCAAGTTTCGCCCAACCCGTCGCACTCCCGACGCCGATCCTGATGGTCGCGCCCGCGACAGGTTGGGATTCTCTGAGGCGATTGTGAAGCGGCGAGCCGGGCTACTTGAGGCGTTTGGGGGTGGCGTTGGCGGGATCGGTGGGCCACTGGTGTTTGGGGTAGCGGCCGGCCATTTCTTTGCGGACGATGGTCCAGGTGCCGGCCCAGAAGCCGGGGAGATCACTGGTGATCTGAATCGGGCGGTCGGCGGGGGAGAGCAGCTCCAGCGATACCGGGACCCTTCCCGCAACCGTCGGGTGCTGGCCGAGGCCGAACAGGTCCTGCACGCGTACCGAGGCTGTGGGGACATCGCGGGAATAGTCGATCAGTGCGGTGCGGCCGGCTGGTGTGTCGAGGTGTGTCGGAGCCAGTTCCGTGAGCTGACTGGACGTGTCCCAGTCCAGCTGGGCCGAAAGCAGCATGGAGGTGTCGAGCGCGACGAGGTCTGCCGTGCCCGTTGCACCCGTGAGGTAAGGGGCCACCCACTGGTCGAGTGTCGCGATCAGCGCCGCATCGCTCCAATCGGGCCATGCGTCTGGTCCCAGATGGTGGCGCAGGAACGCGACACGCGCGCGCAACAGAACCGCCGGCGGTGACCAGCGCAGCGCAGCCAAACGAGTCGTGCGCACCCGCTCGACGAGCGCCGCGGTCGTCGCTTCACCCGGCTCAGCGCTGCGCACCTGCTCGTCCAGCAGCATGCCGCCCAGGCGGGTCTCGATGCGCTGCACCAGGTCGTCGCGCTGCTTGTCCCACACCAGTGACTCGCGGCGCTCGATCTGGTCCGCGAGCGAGGAGATGACATCGTTGACATCGAGCGCAGCGCCGATGCGAATTCGGGCGTTGTCGCGCTTGCCATCCAGGTCTGCGGCGACCACGAATCTTTCGTTCGCCAAGGGATCGGTCGGGGGCGTCCACGCCGACGAACCGGTGCGCAGTTGAAACTGGCCGGGCTGATTGCGGCGAACGGCGACGCGGTCCGGATAGGCGAGCGCGAGTACGACACCGCAGCGGTCCGAGCGAACGTCGTCGAGGTCGAACCTCATCTGCGCACGCCGCGCGATGTCCGCCGCACGATCACGGACGCGTCGGACATCACGAGAGTCTGCCCGGTCGTGATACTGGCCACAGACAGCTCCGACACGCAGGGCAAGGTCGGCTGGCAGTTCGTCGGGGCGTCCACGAAACACATCGCGCTCATCGAGCAGCGCGGCGACAACGCATGCCAACGAACCGTCGACGGCGTCGGCACCGGCGACCATTCGCGCCAACCGAGGGTGCAGCGGCAGCGCCAACATGCGGTGGCCGCGGTCAGTCAGGCGGCCGTCGTCGGTCAGGGCATCGAGCCGGACGAGCAACTCGGTGGCCTGCTGCAACGTGCGTGGTGGAGGCGCATCCGCCCAGCGCAGCTCGTTCACGGGTGTGCCCCACGCAGCGAGTTCCAGTGCCAGGCCGGCAAGGTCGACCTGCGTGATCTCCGGTTCCAAGTGCGCCCGCCGCGTGCCGTGCTCCAGCTTGCTCCACAGCCGGTAAGCCGTGCCCGGCTCGGTGCGCCCAGCACGCCCGGCACGCTGATCGGCGGACGCGCGGCTGGTGCTGACGGTCGTCAGGCGGCTCATGCCGGTGCGCTGGTCGAAGCGAGGGACTCGTGCCAAACCGGCATCGACGACCACCCGCACCCCATCGACGGTGAGGGATGACTCGGCAATGTCGGTGGACAGCACGACCCGCCGACGCCCGGCGGGTGACGAGGCCAGCGCGTGGTCCTGTTCGGCGAGCGACAGCGCGCCGGCCAATGGATACACGTCGACGCCAGCAGGGATCACACCTTCCAGCAGACCCTGGACTCGGCGGATCTCGCCGACACCGGGCAGGAACACAAGGATGTCGCCTACCTGCTCGCGCAGCGCGCGTTGCACGAGCGCGGCCGTTGCTTCTTGCACGCGATCCTGCTTGCCCAACGGCGACCACACGATGTCGACGGGATGCATGCGGCCATCGCTGGCTGCAACGGGTGTGTCGTCGCCCAGCACCCGCAGCAAACCCTTGGTGTCGGGCGTCGCCGACATCGCCAGCACCCGTAGGTCCGGGCGCAGGCTGGATCGTGCATCCAGCAGCAGCGCCATTCCCACGTCGGTGGGCAGGTTGCGCTCGTGGACCTCGTCGAAGATCACCAGCCCGTAACCGTCGAGCGATGGATCGTGTTGTAGCCGTCGGGTCAGCACCCCCTCGGTCACCACCTCGATCCGAGTGTGCCGCCCGATGTGGCGTTCGTCGCGAGTCTGGTAGCCAACCGTCTCCCCGACGTGCTCGCCCAACAGCGAAGCCATCCGCTGCGCAGCCGCCCGGGTCGCCAGCCGACGCGGCTCCAGCATGACGATGCGGAGCCCGACCATCCACGGCTCGTTGATGAGCACCAGTGGTGCGAGGGTTGTCTTGCCGGCGCCGGGAGGTGCGACGAGGATCGCGGATCCGTGGTCTGCGAGCGCCGAAAGCACCGACGGCAACGCGTCGAGTACGGGCAGGTCAGGCAGCCCGCGGGTCACGGCCGTGGCTCAGCCGAGGGCAGGTGTGCCGTGGAACGGCGACGGATCGCCGGCACTCGGAATCGGCGGCGCGATCCACGAGGTGTTGTGGGCGATGGTCTTGGCGACGTCACGCCACTCGGCCGCGTTCCAACCTTCGGCCACAGCCTGCACACTGCCATCGCCAAGCACGAACACGAATGCGGGCAGCGTGGCAACGCCGAGGCCTCGCACGAACGCGCGATCCGGGTCGCAGAAGACGAGGAACTGGTCGGACAGTGGCCCGAGGAACTGCTTGGCCTCTTCGGCGCCGCAGGTGACGACCAGATTGACCCGCACGTCGGCGCCCCGAAAGGCCTCCAGGATGCGGGTGGCCGTCTTGAGGATCCAGGAGCTCTCGTTGGTGTACGGGTCGAGAACGACGCTCGCCAGATGAAACGTGGTCACCCACTCTTCGAGTGGACGCGACTCGCCGCCGATCGTGGTGAGATTGATGTCGAGAGCAACGGTGCCGGCCACGGGCGCAAACCTAGCGCAGAGCCCTGTCGGCCACCCACCTCGCTGCACACAGCATGGTCGGCAAGTGACCGGTAGGGTCGCAGTCGTGCACCCCATCGAGCGCCTGCGGTACCTGGCCCGCTCCAGCGGAGGCGATCCGCGAGTGATGGTCGGTGAGACGGCATCGGCACTTCGCGGCATGGGCGTGGACCCGGCCGGTCTCGTGGTCGCCTGCCGTCGGATCGTCGAGCGTCACCCCATCTCGGGGCCCCTGTGGTGGCTGTGCTCCCACATGCTCACCGCAACCGATCCCTACTCGACCGCCCGTCGGCTGGCCGACGAGATCGACGGCGATGTGACACCAGGGGTGCTGATCGACGCCATCCCACCCGACATCACCGTGTGCGTCGTGGGTTGGCCGGATCTCACCGGTGAGGCGATTCTTCGCCGTGGCGACATTCGGGTACTGGCCATCGATGCCGACGATCAGGGCAGCTCGTTCGTTCGTCGGTTGGAGCGCGCTGATGTCGAGGCGGAGATCATCGAGCCAGGAGGAATCGCCGCCGCCGTGCTTGCGGCCGACCTCGTCCTCATCGAGGTTCTCGCAGCGTCCTCCGGCGAACTCATCGCTGCCCGCGGAAGCCGTGCCGCAGCGTCGGTTGCCTACTGCAGCGAAGTTCCCGCGTGGGCCGTTTCGGGCGTTGGTCGCTGCCTGCCCGACGCCGGGTTTCTGTCGCTGGTCGAGCGGCTCGGCGATGTTCGTGCTCCGTGGCTTGCCGAGGCCGACGTCATGCCGCTGGCGCTCTTCTCCCATCTGGCGTCGGTTGCCGGCGTCATCGCAATCGACGACGCGTCGCTGTCCGCAGAGTGCCCCCTTGCCCACGAACTGCTCCACACCTCCATCAACTAGGGGCCCCCAGCGAGCTTCGGCGTTGAGGTGCGCCACAGACCCAGATGAGCGCCGAAGTTCGTGGGCCCCCGGAGCTTCGGCGTTGAGGTGCGCCACAGACCCAGATGAGCGCCGAAGTTCGTGGGCCGACTCAGCGTTGGCCGCTGCGAGCCGGATGGTTGCCGGCTGCCTCGGCCAGGCGGGCCGCATAACTTGCGATCGAGTCGTCGATCAAGCCAACCGTGACGCGTATCGATGGTGCACCGTCGCGCACCATGAACGGCTCGCCGGGCGCGGCGCCGATGCCCTGCGCGGCCAGGGTCAGCAACGCCGACCGCTCGTCGGCGACCTGCATCCACAGGTTGATGCCGTCAGTGCCGGTGAACCCGATGCCGGCGTGCAACAACACGTCGGTGACGGCCAGCCGTCGCGCGGCGTACTCCGCACGGGCGGCGCCGACTGCATCGATGGTCGGCTGATGATCGAGCATCTCCAACAGCACCGCCTGCAGGATGCGGCTGCTCCACCCCGGCCCCAGGAGCCGGCGATTCGCCACCGCGCTGACCACATTGCCGGCGCCGCCCACCGCAGCCAACCGCAGGTCCGGCCCATGGCTCTTCGAGTAGCTGCGGATGTGCACCGTGCGCTGCGGCAGCCATGTGCCGAGGCTGACGAGTGCGCCGCTGGCGATGTCGCCCGAATGGTCGTCCTCGACGACGATCGCGTCGCTGCGGGCCAGCGCGTCGGCCAGCTGTCGGCCACGTCGCTCGCTGAGAGTGATGCCAGTGGGGTTGTGCGCACGCGGTTGCAGGAACACCGCTGACACGCCGAGCGCAAGCGCCTCGGCCAGCCCGGCGGGCAGCATGCCCTCGTCGTCCATATCGACGCCGATGACATCTGCGCCCAACAGGTCGAGCAGGTCGAGCAGGGGCGGGAACGTCGGGTTCTCCACCACAATTCGATCACCGAGACGTACGATCACACTGGCCACCCGGTCCAGCGCATCCATCGCGCCATCCACCATTGTCAGCCCCTCGGGCGGGAACGGCCAGTCGGCGCTGACCCGGTCGGCCAGCTCTGGCAGCACCGGTTGGTCGAGGTAGCTGCTGGTCAGCGACTGCCGGCTGACGCGCGCAATGACAGGGCGCAGGTCGGGGAGCAGTGCCGGGTCAGGGGTGCCGCTGCTCAGGTCGAGCGCGAAGTGGCCCGGGCCTTCGGTGATGCGCCGGTATCGACGTGGCGTTGCGGGGCCGGTGGGTGCACGGACGAAGGTTCCCTGGCGTCCACGAGCGTCGAGGGCGCCGACAGCGGCCAACGATTGCCACGCCTCGCTGACCGTTGTCGGTGACACTCCGAGTTCCTTGGACAGCTCGCGCACGGTGGGCAGTCGGCTGCCGACGGTGAGTTCCGCGGCCGAGATCATCCGCCCTACGGCGGCCGCGATACCCCGCGCGCTGCGGTCGGTGACCCGTCCTGCGATGGCTCTGCTCAGCTCTCTCGCGGTGGGGTCGACGCCAGCAGGGTTGAATGGCTCATTCATTGTTCGGTAACAATACAACCATTGTGCGGTGTCAAATGTCACATTAGAGTCGTCCCATGGCGAACATCATCAAGGCAGCACTGCTGCAGACGGATTGGCCCGGCACGAAGGACGCAATGCTCGACAAGCACGAGCAGGCTGTCCACGAGGCAGCGGCTCAGGGTGCACAGGTGATGTGTTTCCAAGAGTTGTTCTATGGGCCGTACTTCTGCCAGGTGCAAGACGCCGAGTACTACGAGTACACCGAGCAGATCCCCGATGGGCCCACCACGCAGCGCTTCGCAAGCCTTGCCAAGGAGACCGGCATGGTGCTGGTGCTGCCGATGTACGAAGTGGTGCGGCCCGGGCTGTACTACAACACTGCCGCCGTGATCGATGCCGATGGCAAGTACCTGGGTAAGTACCGCAAGCAGCACATCCCCCAGACCAAGGGCTTCTGGGAGAAGTTCTACTTCGCGCCCGGCGACGGCGGGTACCCGATCTTCGAGACCGCCGTCGGCAAGGTCGGTGTCTACATCTGCTACGACCGCCACTTTCCCGAGGGCTGGCGTGCGCTTGGCCTCAACGGCGCCGAGATCGTGTTCAACCCGTCTGCCACCAGTCGAGGTTTGTCGCAGTATCTCTGGAAGCTCGAGCAGCCTGCATCGGCGGTCGCCAACATGTACTACGTAGGCGCGATCAACCGCGTCGGCATCGAGCCGCTGGGCGACAACGACTTCTACGGTCAGAGCTACTTCGTGGACCCGGAAGGCCAGTTCGTCGGCGATGTGGGCGATGCGCACGATCCGGAGCTGATCGTTCGCGACCTCGATATGGACAAGATCAAGCAAGTCCGCGATCGTTGGGCGTTCTACCGCGACCGGCGGCCAGACGCATACGACGACCTTTTCGAGCGATAGGGGAACCTCAGATGGCAACCACACTGATCAAGAACGGCAAGGTCGTCAGCACCACGGGCGTCATCGCCCAGGACGTGTTGATCGACGGCGAGACCATTCGCGCGCTCGGCGCGCCGGGCTATTTCACCGAAGAGGGCATCGATCACGTCATCGACGCGGCGGGTAAGTACGTCATTCCCGGCGGTATCGACGTGCACACGCACATGGAGCTGCCGTTCGGTGGCACCTTCGCCAGCGACACGTTCGAAACCGGCAGCAACGCGGCGGCCTGGGGTGGCACCACCACCATCATCGACATGGCCGTGCAGCGCTACGGCGAGAACGTGCACGAGGGCCTGGCCGAATGGCACCGTAAGGCCGACGGCAACTGCAGTATCGACTACTCGTTCCACCAGATCATCGGCGGCGTCGACGACCAATCGTTGAAGGACATGAAGTACCTCGTCGAGCACGAGGGCATCAGCAGCTTCAAGCTGTTCATGGCGTACCCCGGTGTGTTCTACAGCGATGACGGCCAGATCCTGCGGGCCATGCAGACGGCTGCCGAGTGTGGCGCGATGATCATGATGCACGCCGAGAACGGCATCGCCATCGACGTGCTCGTGCAGCAGGCGCTCGCCCGTGGCGACACCGACCCGAAGTTCCACAGCTACACCCGGCCCTCACCGCTGGAGGCCGAGGCCACGCACCGCGCCATCGTGCTCAGCCACGTGGCCGGCAACGTGCCGCTCTACATCGTGCACATGAGCGCCGGCGACGCCCTCAATGAGGTTGCTGCTGCCCGCCATGCCGGCCGCAACGTGTTCGCCGAGACCTGCCCGCAGTACCTGTACCTGACGCTGGAGGAGACACTGGGCAAGCCCGGGTTCGAAGGTGCCAAGTGGGTGTGCAGCACGCCGGTGCGTAGTAGGGACAACGACCCGGACTACATCGGCCAGATGGGCCACGGCCACCAGGGCGATCTGTGGAAGGGCCTGCGGATGAACGAGCTCGCTATCGTCAGCACGGACCATTGCCCGTTCTGCATGAAGGACCAGAAGGAACTCGGTCTGGGCAACTTCTCCGCTATCCCCAACGGCATCGGCGGCGTCGAGCATCGTATGGAACTGCTCTACCAGGGTGTGGTCACCGGCGAGATCTCATTGGAACGCTGGGTGGAGACCTGCTGCACGACGCCCGCCCGCATGTTCGGCATGTACCCGAAGAAGGGTGTCATCGCCCCTGGCGCCGACGCCGACGTCGTGGTCTGGGACCCGAACACGAAGACCAAGATCGGCATCAACGACAAGCATCACATGAACATGGATCACAGTGCCTGGGAGGGTTGGGTGATCGATGGAAAGGTCGACACCGTCCTGTCTCGAGGCACGGTGGTCATGGAGAACGACACATTCAAGGGCCGCAAAGGTCACGGTCAGTACGTTCGCCGCGGCCTTTCGCAGTACCTGGTCTAGCCCCGCACGCCTGCCCAGGGTGCTCGGTCCTTGCTCACTTCTGGGGCGGTTTGCTCTCCAACTTCTCCTTCACACTTTCTTCTTCACTACTAAGGACTCATCATGAATCGCATTTCTCACTGGATTGACGGGAAGGTCCTTGTCGGGACTTCTGGGCGTTCTGGGGTGGTCTTTGATCCGGCAACTGGGCAGCAGGCTTCCTCGGTGGATCTGGCTTCCTCTGCTGAGGTTGACCACGCGGTCACCGTTGCTCTCGCGGCGTTTCCGGCGTGGCGTTCCACGAATCTGTCGCGGCGCGCGGAGGTCATGTTCCACATGCGCGAGCTGGTGGATGCGAATCGCAAGGAGATTGCGACGTTGCTCACCAAGGAGCACGGCAAGGTGCTGGGCGATGCACTCGGTGAGGTCGCTCGTGGGTTGGAGAACATCGAGTTCGCGTGCGGCATCCCCAACCTGATGAAGGGCGGGTACAGCGAGCAGGCATCCACGGGTGTCGACGTGTACAGCATCAAGCAGCCGCTCGGTGTGGTCGCCGGTATCACGCCGTTCAACTTCCCGGCGATGGTG
>Ga0105048_10002634_pt1 | contig 29204 bp, 28 predicted proteins | sample MAT05_FD_78382 | JGI IMG/M metagenome (GOLD analysis project Ga0105048, IMG submission 78382) | Freshwater microbial communities from Lake Fryxell liftoff mats and glacier meltwater in Antarctica - MAT-05 | ecosystem: Environmental > Aquatic > Freshwater > Ice > Liftoff microbial mat | place... | reverse complement strand
CCATCACCGCGTTGCAGCTCGACACCAAGATCGAAGGCATCCCCGCCGACGTCTTGGCCGCCGCGCTCAACCAGGCCAAGGAAGCTCGCACGCAGATTCTCGCCAACATGGATGCCTGCCTCGCGAAGGCACGTCCGGAAGTAGCGGCGACCGCGCCGAAGATCACCACGCTGATCATTCCGATGGACAAGATCGGTGAGGTCATCGGACCCAAGGGCAAGGTCATCAACACCATCCAGCAAGAGACCGGTGCCGACATCGCCGTCGACGACGACGGTGCGCAAGGCATCGTCACCATCGGCGCCGTCGAGGCGTGGCGTATGGAAGAGGCACGTGCTCGCATTCAAGCGATCGTGTCGCCGCCGATGGCCGATGTTGGTGCGACCTACCAGGGCCGCGTTGTCAACATCACCAAGTTCGGTGCCTTCATCAACATCCTGCCCGGTCGCGACGGCCTGCTGCATGTCAGCAAGCTCGGCAAGGGCAAGCGCGTGAACAATGTGGAAGATGTGCTCACCCTCGGTCAAGAGATCGAAGTCATCGTCGAGGAGATCGACGAAAAGGGCAAGGTCAGCCTGACCCCCGGCGAGTCATGGAATCCGGTGATCCCTGAAGGCACGGCCAGTGCCGGCGGTGGCGGCGATCGTGACCGTGGTGATCGTCCGCCGCGCGACCGCGGTGATCGTGGTGGCAGCCGTGGTGGTGGGAGTGGTGGCGGCGATCGCGATCGTGATCGTGAGCCCCGTCGCAACGCACCGGCACCGGTGACCGACGGCGTTGCCGTTTCGTTTGACGATGCGTTCGATGCGCAGCTAGCCGGCGACCTCGGCGACCTCGGCCCGGGTGGCGAAGCCGGTGGCAACACCAGCAACGATCGCGGCGGCGATGGCGACCGTTCGCGTCGCCGTCACCGGTGACAGATCTTCGGATTACAACACTTGACTCTGGCCTGACGGTGGCCACCGAACGCGTGCCTGGCACGCTGTCGGTGGCCGCCGGGGTTTGGGTCGGCGTCGGATCGCGAGACGAACCCGACGAGCTGAGTGGTGTCAGCCACTTCCTCGAGCACTTGCTGTTCAAGGGCACCGACACGCGCTCAGCGCAAGAGTTGGCGCGTGGCGTCGACCGTCGCGGCGGAGACTTCAACGCCTTCACGTCGAAGGAGTCCACCGGCTACTACTGCCGTCTGCCAGCGCGCCACAGCGACTTCTGCATCGAGCTACTCGGCGATGTGCTGACCCGTCCTGCATTGCGTGACGACGATGTCAATGGCGAACGTCAAGTGATTCTCGAAGAACTGGCGATGGACGACGATACGCCCGATGACGTGGTGCATCGCCGTTTCGCGGCGGCGCTCTATGAAGGTCACGCGCTTGGCCGCGACCCTGCCGGCGACCGCGAGCACGTGGAAGCGATCACGCCAGAAGATGTGCGTTCGTTCTTCGCCAAGCACTACCGCGCGGAAGCGATGGTGGTTGCTGCTGCCGGACCGCTGCCGCACGACGAGATGTTGGCAGCGATCGAGAAAGCATTCGCGGGTGTCGCTGTCGGTGGCGTGCGACCGAGCCGGACCGCTCCGCTGCAAACCGGCGCTGGTGCGGACCTCAACGACGACACCGAGCAGGTGCACATCGTGATGGGCGGCCGTGGGCTTCAGCGCAACGATCCACGTCGCGAGGCACTTGACGTAGTGAATCACGTGCTCGGCGGGGGGTTGTCGAGCCGATTGTTTGAAGAGATTCGCGAGCGGCGCGGCCTGGCGTACTCGGTGTATTCCGGTGTTTCGTGCTACGCAGACACCGGGGGTTTCCAGTTGTACGCCGGTACGCAACCGCAGCATCGCGACGAGGTCGTGGCACTGATGCACGGGGAGCTGGCGAAGTTGGCTGCCGAAGGCATTACCGACGAGGAACTCGACATCGCAGTTGGCTACCTAACCGGTGCGTTTGAACTTGGTCTGGAAGACACCGGCGCACGGATGGCGCGTACCGGCGGCCAGCTCATCACCACGGGCGCGGTGCGGCCGATCGCTGAACAAGTTGCACGGTGGGCGGCGGTCGATCAGGCGGCGACCCGCGCCGTCATTAGCGATGTGCTTGCCGCCAAACCGATCGTGGTGACGGTCGGTCCCAGCGCTTAGCGACGGGTCGAAATCGCTGAGTTGAAAGTCGCCGAGCGATGTACCGAGCGCATCGCGGAGGGGCTACGTTCATCGCCATGAGCCAGATCCGAGTGGGCGTTGTCGGCGCCGGCGGGCGCATGGGCGCAGCCGTGTGTGCCGCGGTGGCGGCGGACGACGCCTTGCAACTGGTGGCGGCGGTCGACCCGCAGGTGGCCGGCCAGTCGTCTAGTGGTGTCGAGGTGCACGGTGAGTTGCGGGCGCTGGCCGACGCTGATTGCCAGGTCGTGGTCGACTTCACGGTCGCGGCCGCTGCCCGTACGACATTGCCTTGGTTGGCGATGCACGGCGTGCACGCAGTGGTGGGCACCACCGGCTTCACCGACGACGACTTCGCGACGTTCCGCACTGCATTCAGCGGCAGCAACTGTCTGATCGCGAGCAACTTCGCGATCAGCGCGGTGCTGATGATGCGCTTCGCCGAGCTCGCCGCACCGCACTTCGAGACGGCCGAGATCATCGAACTGCATCACGACTCGAAGGTCGACGCACCATCGGGCACTGCGATTGCTACGGCACAGCGGATGGCCGCAGCATCATCGGAATGGGCGGCCGACCCGACCACGCACGAGTCGTATCCGGGTGCACGCGGCAGTACCGGTCCCGCTGGCATCCACGTTCACTCGGTACGCATGCGCGGCATGGTCGCGCATCAAGAAGTAATCCTCGGCGCCGCCGGCCAAACACTGACAATCCGCCAAGACAGCTATGACCGCGCGAGTTACATGCCCGGCGTGCTGTTGGCCTGCAAAAAGATCGCCGATCACAAAGGCCTGACCCTCGGTCTCGACAGCTTCTTGGGCGTCTAGCCGTGTCCGACTTCGAAGTCATTCAGCGTGACGTCGCACTGCCGTCTTTGTTTCGCATCGATGAGTCGACGCAGCCCGTTCTGCGCGTAGGAGCAGTTCAGTGCGCGTGGAACTCGGACCCGATCGCGCACCTTGAAGTTGTTCGCCGCGGCGTGCAACTCGCTGCCGAGTCTGGCGCACAGGTCGTGTTACTGCAGGAACTGACGCTGTCGCCTTACTTCTGTAGCGACGCCGACGTGCCGGCAGCGCTGGCCACATTCGGTGAGGACGTGGAGACCGGGCCGACCGTCACAATGGCGCGCGAGCTGGCGAGCGAGTTCGACATTTGTGTGCATGCGTCGCTGTATGAGCGCACGACCGACGAGCGCGGCTTCAACACTGCGATCTGCGTCGACACGAGTGGTCGGCTGTTAGCGCGCACGAGAAAGACCCACATCCCTGAGTTTCCCTACTACCACGAGGATCGCTACTTCGAGCCTGCCGATGCCGACTGTCCGGTTGTCGCGGTAGCCGGCGCCGACTTTGCATTTCCTACTTGCTGGGATCAGTGGTTCCCCGAACTGGCGCGCTCATTGTCGATGGACGGCGCGCAGGTCATCGTGTATCCGACCGCGATCGGTAGTGAACCGCACATGCCCGATGCTGATACGCAGCCAATGTGGCGCCAGATGATTGCGGCGAACGGCCTGGCGAACTCCACGTTCATGATCGCGATCAACCGCATCGGGACCGAAGGGCCGCTCACGTTTTACGGCTCGTCGTTCATCTCCGATCCATACGGCCGCATCGTTGTCGAAGCGCCGCGCGATCGACCCGCAGTGCTTGTCGCCGATCTCGATCTTGGCCAACGCGACGATGCGTTGACGTTTGGCTTGATGTACACGCGCCAACCCGACCGATACCGCCGTCTGCAAGCCGCCTCCGAACTCGGTCGTCGCAGAGCGCAGTAGTCCTACGACAGAGCGGCGATTGCTGCGTCGTAGTCGGGTTCTTCCGACAGTTCGGGGCACAGCTTGCTGTAGGTCACGGTGCCGTGCTCGTCGAACACGACTACTGAGCGAGCCATCAGCCCCGCGATCTTGCTGTCGGCCAACTGCACTCCGTACGCCGTGCCGAAATCGCTGCGAAACGTGCTCGCCGGCACAACTTTGTCTAACCCTTCTGCACCGCAGAAGCGGGCGAGCGCGAACGGAAGATCGGCTGACACGCAGACGACGCTCGTGTTATCGAGTCCCGTTGCGATCTCGTTGAAGCGACGGACGCTCGCGGCGCACACTCCTGTGTCGAGGCTGTGGAAGATGTTCAGCACAACTCGCTGCCCCGAAAGATCGCCAATGGTCAAGTCGGACAGATCCGTCTTGGTCAGTGTGAAAGAGGGTGCCGGTGTGCCCACGCGGGGGAGTTCGCCGACGGTGTGGACGGGATTGCCACGGAGTTTTGTTTCAGCCATGGCGAGGTTCTAACACGCCGACCACATGCCGCGCATCACCGCTGCGGGCGGAAGTTGCGGACGTTGGCGAGCACGACGATCGCGATTGAGGCACCGATTACCCAGAACTGATAGCGGTCGACCCAACGCATCGCCGAGCGCACCTCTTCCTCGAACTGCTTGGACAACCACCACAGCAGCGCCAATCGAGCAGCGACCCCTGCTGCGAACAGTGGGAGCAACCGCTTCCATGTCGTTCGCGCCGCGCCGCTGAGAACCCAGACGATGTTGCTGCCCACGAAGAACGGCACGACGACCCACTCTGCCTTTGCGAAGGACTGTTCGAACTTCGCGACCTGTTGCTGGGGCATCCCCATGAACTTCCAGAACCAGCGCAAGGCGCGGTCGCCGTAGGCGCGTCCAACGAGGTGACACACGATTGCTGATGCGCCGATGCGGGCAAATGCGAGCAGGCTCCACGTAAACGGAGAGATACCACTCGGAACGGTGACGACGAGAAACCGGTTGCGTGCCGACAGCATCAGCAGGCGCGCCGGGTGTTCGTTGTCGAGCGCGGCCCACGTCGCTGACGCAATGTTGGTGCACACGACCAGCCCCACGAAGGCTGCAATCGCCAACGGACCGTAGCGAGGAACGGGGGGCGGGGGAGTTAGCTCGGCTTCGTTCGTCGGTTGCGTCACGACCATCGACACTAGAGCCTCAATGAGAGTGGGGGCGTTACAGGCGGCCGCTAGCGATCACGCGCGCAAGAAACTCTTTCGTGTCCTGGTGTGTCGGTGCACTGAAGATCTGTTGCGGTGGGCCCTGCTCGGTGATCACGCCGTTCTTGAGGAAGCAGACGGTGTCGGCGATCTCGCGAGCGAAACTCATCTCGTGCGTGGCGAAGATCATCGTCATACCGTCGGCGCGCAGGTCGCGCACGACATTCAGCACCTCGCCAACCAGCTCGGGGTCGAGGGCGGAAGTGATCTCGTCGAGCAGCATGATCTCCGGGTTCATCTGCAGAGCACGCACGATCGCCACGCGCTGCTGTTGGCCGCCGCTCAGCCGGTCGGGATAGTCGCCCGCCTTGTCGGCCAGGCCGAAGCGCGTGAGCATCGTCATCGCCGCGTCGGTGGCGGCGGACTTCGAGGTGCCCAACACCTTGCGTGGCGCGAGCGTGACGTTCGACAGCACGCTCATGTGCGGGAACAGGTTGAAGCTCTGGAACACCATGCCGATGCGCCGGCGCACTGGGTCGGCGTCGCGGCCGGGCTCGGTGATGTCGTCGCCATCGAGCAGGATCGCACCATCATCGATCGGTTCGAGCAGATTGGTGCAGCGCAACAGCGTGCTCTTGCCGCTACCGCTGGCGCCAATCAGGGCGATTGCGCCGCCAACGCCGACGTTGAGGTCGATGCCGTCCAGCACAGTCTTGGCGCCAAACGCTTTGCGGACTCCGACGTATTGCAGCTTCATCTAACAGCTGTCCCGCTCATGGTTCGGCGTTCTTTGGCGAGCAGGTAGTCGGCGGTGCGTGTCAACGGAATCGACACGCACAGGAACAGGACCGCCGCTACGACGAACGGTGTGAAGTTGAACAATTTGTCCTGCAACACGTCGGCGCGGCGCAGTGCTTCGATCGGCCCCAGCACCGACACCAGCGCAACGTCTTTCTGCAGGCTGATGAAGTCGTTCATCAACGGCGGGATGACTCGGCGCACGGCCTGCGGCAGCACGACGTGGCGGTTGGTGTGCCAGGTCGAAAGCCCCAGCGAGCGAGCCCCCGAACGCTGACTCTCGTGCACACCCTCTATACCGGCGCGAAAGACCTCAGCGACGTAGGCGGAATAGGTGACGACAAGAGCAACTCCGCCGAGGAATAGGAGGGTGCCGATCTTGATTGGCCCGAGACCGACTTCGCGCACGTTGAGCAGGCCGGCGCCGCCGAAGCCGATCAGGTATAGCCACAGGATGATCGGCACACCGCGCACGATGTCGACATACAACGTGGCAGCCATGCGCAGTGGGAACAGCAGCGGCGAGCGAACGCTGCGTGATAACGCAATGCCCATGCCGAACAACACGATCAGCGGCGCGCAGACGAGGAAGATCTTCACGTCAAGCAAGAAGGCGTTGAGTACGGGCTTAAACGCCAACGAAAACGTGTGGCCGTCGAAGAAGGACTTGCGGACTCGTTTCCAGCCCGACAGCCTCGGCACCAGCCAAATGACCAGACCGACGAGGAGGGCTGTGCTGGTGGCGGCCAGCAACGTGCTGCGGCGCCGCTGCGCTCGTTCGAACAGCGTGCGGCGCGACGGGTTGTTACCCGAACGCAACGGAGCCGACGCCTTGTGGGCGTCGGCTCCGTACTCTTCGGTCACGTCAAGCGACGTTAGCTGGTCACCCAAGTGAGATGACTGGTGCCTCGACGTAGTCGCTCATCCAGGTGGTGGTGATCGTGTCGAGCGCGCCGCTGGCCTTCAGTGCGGTCAGCGCCAAGTCGACGCACGGTGCGATCGGGCTGTCCTTAGCCAGCAACAGTCCGAACTCGTCGGTGCCGCTGCCTTCGATCTGGCCAAACACGGTGGTGCCTTCCATCTCGACAGCGGTGATGTACAGAGCGGTCGGCAGGTCGCTGACGATGGCATCGATCTGGTTGCTATCGAGCGCTTCCTTGGCGGCAGCGTTGTCGTTGAAGATCAACGGCTCGCTGTCGGGCTGAATCACGTCTTCGATGTAGGTGACGCTGGTGGTGCCAGCAGCCACGCCAATCTTCAAGCCCTTCAAGTCGGCGAGCGTGGCTGCGCCAGCTGCGGGCGAGTCGACCAAGCCGAAGATTGCCTGCGACGAGGTGTAATAGCCCTGGCTGAACGTCACGACTTCCGAACGCTCGGGGGTGATCGTGAACTGCTGCAGGTTGAAATCGAAGTCCTTCGGTCCTGGCGCAATCACGGCGTCAAACGCCGTGCGGGTCCAGACGACGTTGGCGGCGTCAAAGCCCAGTTCGGCGGCAACAGCCATCGCGACGGCGGCTTCGAAACCTTGGCCGTCTTCGGGAGTGGCGTCGTTGATGACGTACGGGGGAAATGCTGGCTCGCCGGTGGCGATGGTCAGCGTGCCGTCGGTGATGGTTTTACCAACGGCGCATTCGGCCGCGGTCTGGTTCGCGGCTGCCGTCGTGTCGGACGACTTCTCATCGTCGCCGCACGCCGCCAGCAGGATTGCACTCAGTGCAGCTGCCGCAATGATCTGTCGTTTCATGAAACGTCCTGTCGTTAGGTGGTTCGGTGTCCTGGCAGCTGTTCACGCTGCGTTCGGTGATGTTACCAGCCGTCCTTGAAAGACGACTGATCCAGTCGGCAATAGGATGTCTTGACGTTGGAATGCCTTGACGGTGAGACGGTTCTTGTCTTATTGTCTCAGACAATGTCTGACGCTGTCTTCTCCCTCGAACGGCGCGTCCTCGAAGCCGCCAAGGCGTGCTGTGAGAAGTGGGGCCTTGCCAAGGTGACCATCGACGACATCGCCAACGAGTCGGGAGTATCGCGCGCAACCCTCTACCGCTTGTTCCCCGGCGGCAAGGAAGTGCTATTCGAAGCGCTGCGTTTGCAAGAACTGACCGACTTCTTCACACGCCTCAGCGGCCACATTGATGGCGCAGCCGGACTGGAAGAACTGCTCGTGCGCACGGTCGTGGCGGCCACCGGCGAACTGCGCGACGACCAACACCTCGCGTTGATGCTGGCCTCCGAGCCGGGCGACACGCTCGGCCAATTGACCGTCGAAGGTCTACCGCGCATCATGCGCGTCGCCACCGTCTTCCTTGTCCCGTTCGTCGACCCCTACCTACCGCGCCGCGAATCGGCGGCGCTCGTCGAGTTGCTCTCGCGCCTCGTCATCTCCTACTTCCTCGCCCCCTCTGACCACGTCGATCTCGGCGATCCCGAATCGGCACGCACCTTCATCAACACCTTCATCCTCCCTGCATTCGAAGCCGCACTCATCAGGAGCTAACCCATGACCGTCACGCACAACGACCGTGTAGTTCACAACGACCGTGTAGTTCACAACGACCGTGTAGTTCACAACGACAATGAAACAATCATTGGTCGCAAAGAAATCAACGACATCGACGCGATCCTTGCGGTCCCGGCGGCCGATCCGAACGAGATCGAGCACGTTGTCGCCAACAACGCCGACACGATCTTCACGTGGGACTACTCAATGCAGCGCCCCGCACTGCGCAAGCTGTACGAGAAGGCCAAGGGTGGTCAGTGGAACGCAACCACCGACATGCCGTGGGAAACCGACGTCGATATCGAGCGCACCGTCATTCAGGACCAAGAGGTCCTTGGCACTGGCCTCGACCCGAGCATCTACATCGGCACGCCACTGCAGAAGTGGGGCGACAAGGAATGGCTCGAATTCGGCGTCGAGAGCCGCAACTGGATGCTCAGCCAGTTCATGCACGGCGAGCAGGGTGCGCTCATCTGCACCGCCAAGATCGTCGAGACCGTTCCGTGGTACGACGCCAAGCTGTACGCCAGTACGCAGGTGATGGACGAAGCCCGCCACGTCGAAGTCTTCGCTCGCTACCTCGACGAGAAGCTGGGTGGCGAATACCAAGTCAACGTCCACCTGCGCAATTTGCTCGACGACATCGTCAACGACAGTCGCTGGGACATGACGTACCTCGGCATGCAGATCATGGTTGAGGGCCTCGCGCTCGCCGCCTTCGGCTTCCTGCACCAGCTCACCGGTGAGCCGTTGCTGAAGAAGATTCTGCGCTACGTGATGAGCGACGAAGCTCGCCACGTCGCCTTCGGTGTGCTCAGCCTGAAGGAGTGCTACGACCAGATGAGCGACCTCGAGATGAAGGATCGTCAGGAGTTTGCATTCGAGGCTGGCATTCGCATGCGCGACCGGTTGATGCAGCAAGAGGTGTGGGAGCGCATGGGCGTCGACGTGCGCCAGGTCATGCCGCTGATCCTCGAGGACCCGACCCGCCAGGTGTTTCAGAGCATGCTGTTCAGCAAGATCGTTCCGAACTGCAAGAAGCTGGGCCTGCTCGATCGCAACGACAAGTGGCTGCGTCGCCGCTTCGAAGAGATGGGTGTCATCCAGTTCGAGGATTGGGAAGACACAGCCGAGGACTACTTGAAGTTCGACATCGCTGCCGAACTAGCGCCAGCTACCTGACAACTACAGTTGCGCTCTATGGCGCACGAATCCGACCCTTTCTTCCGCACGTTTCACGCGCTGCGGATCAAAGGTTTCGCCAAAGCCGAGACCGTCGCGGAGGTCGCCGATCTTCCGGTTGCCGTTGTTGACGAACACCTCGCCGGTCTGCAGGGTCGCGAGTGGGCAATGTTTCGCGAAGCGCGGCAACTGTGGCAGCTGACGCCCGTTGGTCGCGACGAACATCGTGTCGCACTTGCGCAAGACCTCAGCGGCGCGAACGTGGCCAAGCTGTTGCGTTCGCCGTACGAGTCGTTTCTCAAGCTCAACGAGCACTTCAAGTCGCTGTGTGGGGCGTGGCAGCTGAAGAACGGTGAACCCAACGACCACTCCGACCCGTCGTACGATCATGGCGTGGTACAGCAGTTGGTTGGCCTGAACGAGAAGACCCTTCCGGTTGTGAGGACCATGGGCACGGTTCTTGTTCGACTGGCGCCTTACGCACCGCGGTTGGCGGCCACGTGCACGCGAGTCACGAACGGGGAGACAAACATGTTCACTGGAGTGATGTGCGGCAGCTACCACGATGTCTGGATGGAGTTGCATGAAGACCTGATTCTTACGCAGGGCATCGACCGCGGTGCCGAGGGGAGTTTCTAATGGCGATGTTTGGTCGTGTGCTTTCGGCGATGATCACGCCCTTCGACGACAACGGTGTGCTCGACCTCGACGAGGCTCGTCGGTTGGCTCGCTATCTGCAGGACAACGGCAACGACGGTCTGGTCGTCGCGGGCACGACGGGCGAGGCGCCGGTGCTCACCGACGACGAGCGGCTCAGCCTGATTGCGGCCGTCATCGAAGCAGTGACGATTCCAGTCGTCGCTGGCTCGGGCACCAACGACACCGCCCACTCAGTGCATCTGACCCAGGAGGTCACTGCTCTCGGCGCGGCAGGCATCTTGGCATTGTGCCCGTATTACAGCCGCCCGTCGCAGGCCGGCATCGAAGCACACATCCGCGCGATGGCTGCCTGCACGCCATTGCCGCAGATGATCTACGACATACCCATCCGCACGGGTCGCAAGATCCTGACGTCAACCTTGCTGCGCTTGTTCCGCGAGGTGCCCAACGTCGTCGCCTTGAAAGATGCGGCTGGCAACCCGGGCGAGACCGCCTCGCTGATCAGTTCCGCACCGGCCCACATCGAGGTCTACAGCGGCGACGACGCGATGACGCTGCCGTTGCTCGCCAGTGGCGCGGTAGGCGCCGTCGGAGTGGCCACACACTGGACGGGTAACGACCACCAGGAGATGTTCGATCTGTGGGAGAAGGGCGACACCGCTGGTGCTCGGTTGGTGAATAGTCGCATGTTGGAGAGCTTCGCCTTCGAGACTGGCGACGAGGCCCCGAACCCGATTCCGACGAAGGCAATGATGCGCCATCTCGGGTTCAAGGTCGGCCAGGCACGGCTACCCCTAGGGCCCGCACCGGCCTTTGTTGACCCACGTGCCGCGGAAGTGTGGGCGAACCTGCAAAGGTGGCGCGATGCGTTTCCCGATCGTCCAAGCTCCTAACTGCCAGTTTCAGTACTAATGCCTTCACCGATCCGAATTGTGTTTCTCGGTGGTCTCGGCGAAATCGGCCGCAACTGCATGGCCCTTGAGCAGGACAAGAGTGTTCTGCTGATCGATTGCGGGTTGATGTTTCCCGACGCCGATATGCACGGCATCGACTTAGTGCTGCCCGACTTCACGTACCTGCGCGAGAAGGCAGACAACATCGTCGGCGTCGTCGCGACGCACGGCCACGAAGATCACGTCGGCGCACTGCAATACCTGCTGCGCGAGTTGAGCTTCCCGATCTACGGCTCGGCCGTGACGCTCGGGCTGGCACGTAACCGCATCGAAGAGGCCGGCCTGCTCGGGCGCACCGAATTGGTTGTGGTGAAAGACGGCGAGCGGCGCATGATCGGCCCGTTCGATGTCGAGTTCATCCCGGTCACGCACTCCGTGCCACACGCACACGCGATCGCGGTGCACACTCCCCAGGGAGTCGTGTTACACACCGGCGACTTCAAGCTCGACCTCACGCCAGTCGATGGCCGCCGCACCGACCTGGCGCGCATCGGGCAACTCGCCGCCACCGAAGGCATTCGCCTGCTGATGGCCGACAGCACGAACGCGGAAGAAAAGGGCTACTCGCCCAGCGAAACAAGCGTCGGCGCCGTGTTGCGCGCCGTGTTCGCCGAGCAGAAGGGCCGTCGTGTCATCACGGCCAGTTTCGCCAGTCACTTGCATCGCATTCAACAGATCGCCGACGCAGCGATCGCATCTGGGCGCGTGGTGGCAACGCTCGGGCTCAGCATCAAGAAGAACGTGCGCATGGGTCGCGACCTGGGCGTGCTGTCGATACCCGACAAGTCGCTGATCGACATCGACGAGATCGACAAGTACCCGCACGAGAAGGTGTGCGTGATCTCCACCGGTTCGCAGGGCGAGCCGATGTCAGCGCTGGCTTTGCTTGCCCGTGGCGAGAACAAGTGGGTGAAGGTGGGCGAGCACGACACCGTGATTCTCTCTAGCCACGCGATCCCGGGCAACGAGGGCAACGTCAATCGCGTGATCGACGACTTGCTGCGTGCCGGAGTCGACGTCGTGCATAGTGGCGTCGCCGACGTGCACGCCACCGGTCACGCACAAGCCGACGAACTGAAGACCTACATCTCGCTCACGCAGCCGGAGTTCTTCGTGCCGATTCACGGCGAGTACCGGCACATGGTCGCTAACGCCAAGCTGGCGATGCTGATGAACGTGCCGCGCGAAAACGTGCTGTTGTGCGAGGACGGCGATGTGCTCGAGCTTTCCGATGCTGGTCTGCAGCACGCTGGTCGTGTGCCCGCCGGTTATCTTTATGTCGACGGCATTGTCGGCGACGTCGGGCAGGGTGTACTGCGCGACCGCAAGGTGCTCGCTGAAGAGGGTGTCGTTGTTGTGGTCGTCACGGTCGACATTGAGAGCGGCAAGGTATTGAACGGCCCGGAGATCATCACGCGCGGCTGGGTCTACGCGCCGGAGGCGGAAGATCTGCTCGATGAAGCGTGCGATCGTGTGGCGCAGGTCGTCGAGCAATCGTTGGCCAACGGCGTGCGCAACGTCGAAGCCCTCGAGAAGGACGTCAGGCGAGCGGCCGGAAAATTCGTCAGCGAACGAACGAAACGACGGCCGATGATCGTGCCCGTTGTCATGGAAACGTGAGTCGCGCTTCGTTGGTTGGCGTTGGCAGTGTGGTCGTTAAGGTTGCGGTCGCTGCCCGTCTTGTGCTGGTCGCGTGCAGCGACGACGGTGCGATCGCCGCTCTGGAAGCCGAACTTGGCGGGCCGCAGGATTATTTCGAGTGTTGAGACTTTCTACATCCACGGCGATGGGCAAGGCGGCGTTCAGTACAGTGCGTTGTTGACGACCTCGCAGGGTGGTGCAATCGACGTGCAGTTGAGCGCCGAAGGCCAGATTCTCAGTTCTGAGCCACTGAACTGACGCGGAGCCGTCAAGTGCGGAGGCGTTCACTACAAAGTCGTTAACTAGGGGTCGCCTGTACGCGCGCACCCTCTTGGTACCGTGAACACCGTGCCTACCTGGGGTCCATCGAACCGACGCGCGAAATCGTCGGTGCTGTCACGCCGCGGCGCGTCGTCGCCTGGCAAGGCCGGGCCCGCGAACGCGACCGGCGAACTGTCCCGCTCGCGCCGCGATCAGGCGTCGGCCGAGATGCGAGAAGCGATGCAAGGTCGCGAAGACGACTTTGCTGGCATCGGACTGATCGTCGTTGGCGTGCTGCTTGGGCTCGGCATCTACCTCAACCTCGCTGGTCCACTCGGGCGCGGTATCGAAACGCTGGTCGGCTGGTTCACCGGTCTCGGTCGTTTCGTGGTGCCGATCGCGCTCGTCGGTATCGGTTTTGCACTGATTCGCGACTCGCGCAGCGGTCGCCGCTTCCGGCTGGCGATTGGCTGGGCTCTCGCGTTCTTGTCGATTCTCGGCCTGTTGCACGTCGTGCGCGGGCCGGACAAGATTATGAGTGGGTTCGACACGCTTGGTCGGGCGGGCGGGTGGCTTGGTGCGCTGATCGGCGAGCCGTTGCGTTCGCTGGTGGCGAACGTCGGCGCGGTCGTCATCCTCGCCGGCGTGTTCCTCGGTGCGGTGCTGCTGATCACCGGCAGCTCCGTGCGCACACTGTTCGGCAACACTGCGCGCAATGTTGGTGTTGTTACTGGCCCCGTCGGGCGCAGGGCGAAGCGATTGTTCGGCGACATGTCAACGTTGAAGAGCGATCGCGAAATCGGCGCACTCACCGGCGAGTTTCCGCGGCCGGAACTCTACGACGCAGCCGACGACGACCAGTGGGACCAGAAGTGGAACGACACGGAATCCAGCCACGAGTTACTCGACCCGGGTCTGCTGCCGCCGACAAAGAAGGCGGTGCCGCAGTTGCCGACTGGGCCAGTCGTGCAGTCGGCGCTCGACCTTGGCCCGGCCGCCAAGGCGGGGCAGTGGACGCTGCCGCCGATGAGCTACTTGCCGCGCAGCGCGGCGCACACTGTCAACAAGGCCGAGGTCGAGGCACGAGGCCGCGTGTTGGTCGACTCGCTTGCGTCGCACGGTGTCGACACGAAGCTCGTGGGGCAGACCGTTGGCCCAACTGTCACGCGCTACGAACTCGAGCTCGGCTCGGGCGTGAAGGTGGCACGCATCACCAGTCTCAACCGCGACATCGCATACGCAATGGCCGCCACCGACGTGCGCATCCTGGCGCCAATCCCCGGGCGTTCAGCAATCGGGGTCGAGGTGCCGAACCACACGCGCCAACTCGTCAGCCTCGGCGACGTGATGACTTCGGCGGAAGCCAAGACGGCAACGCATCCGCTCGATGTCGCGATCGGCAAAGACATCGCGGGCCGTTCCGTGTTCCTCAACCTCGCGACCACACCACACATGCTGATCGCGGGTACGACCGGTGCCGGTAAGTCGAGCGGCCTGAACAGCATCCTCACTTCGATACTCATGCGCTCGACGCCAGATCAGGTGCGCCTGATCCTCATCGACCCCAAGCAGGTCGAGATGGGGCAGTACAACCGCCTGCCACACCTGCTCACGCAAGTGGTCACCAATCCGAAGAAGGCCGCCAACGCGTTGGCGTGGGCAGTCAAGGAAATGGAACGGCGTTACGACCTGCTATTCGAAGTCGGCTTCCGCGACATCACCGGTTACAACGCGGCGTACGACCGTGGCGAGCTGCGCTCGGTCTCGCCACCCGATGGCGGATCGGTACTGGAGACTGAGGGTGGCGAGGCGACCTTCGAGCGGCTGCCCTACATCGTGGTGATGGTCGACGAGTTGAACGACCTGATGATGGTCGCCGCGCGCGACGTCGAAGACAGCATCATCCGCATCGCGCAGAAGGCGCGTGCTGTCGGCGTGCACCTCATCGTTGCCACGCAGCGTCCGTCGGTCAACGTCATCACTGGCGTGATCAAGGCCAACATCCCGGCGCGCATTGCGTACGCGGTGAACAGCCTCACAGACAGCCGCGTCATTCTCGATCAGCCCGGTGCCGAGAAGTTGGTCGGCAAGGGCGACATGCTGTTGCTGCCCGGCAACAGCAACGTGTCGCAACGCATCCAGGGTTGCTTCGTCAGCGAGGACGATGTGCGCAAGGTCGTTGCGCATTGGCGCCGCCAAGCACCTGAGGTCACCTACGTCAGCGGTGTCGAAGGCGATGGCGCACAGGGCCGTATGGGCACTGGCGACTTCGGTGGGAACGGTGCCGACGACGACGAGGACGAAGTGCTGATGCGCCAGGCGATGGAATTGGTGGTGCGCAGCCAGTTGGGCAGCACGTCGATGCTGCAGCGCAAGCTGAAAATCGGCTTTGCCCGCGCCGGTCGCATCATGGACTTGCTCGAGCAACGCGGTGTCGTTGGTCCGAGCGAAGGTTCGAAGGCCCGGGCCGTGTTGATGACGGTGGAGGAATTCGAGTTGCTACAAGAGGCGCAGCGGAACCGCTAGCCCCTCTAGCCTGAACGCGTGGCGCAACTCTTTTATGTCGAAACTTTGGGCTGCCCGAAGAACCAGGTCGATAGCGACAAGCTGATCGGCACTCTGCTCGCCGATGGCATGGCGGCGACCGACGATCCCGCCGCGGCCGACCTGGTGGTCGTTAACACCTGTGCGTTTATTGATGTCGCCCGCAAAGAGTCGATCGACACCATCCTGGCGCTCGAAGATCAGCGCAAGGTCGGTGGTCGCCTAGTGGTGACCGGCTGCATGGCCGAGCGTTATGGCGACGAGCTGGCTGAGGCGCTGCCAGAGGTCGACCAGGTCGCTGGCTTCGGCGTGCCCGTAAACTTTGTCCCCAAGCCGGCCGGCAAGAAGTCGATCGCAGTGTCGGCTGCGATTCCGACGCTTGACCTGCTCAACCTGCCGCGTCCGAAGTCGGCAGGCCCGTGGGCATACGTGAAGATTGCGGAAGGCTGCGATCGGACTTGTGGCTTCTGCGCGATCCCGTCGTTCCGCGGACCGCAGCGCAGCCGCGACATCTCGTCGATCCTCGATGAAGTCGATCAGTTGCAGGTGCGCGAAGTCGTGCTGGTCGCGCAGGATCTGGCGAGCTACGGCAAGGATCGCCCCGGCGAACTTGGCGCTGGCGCGATTGTTCCGCTGGTCCGGGCGGTCAGCGAGCGCGTGGAGTGGACGCGATTGTTGTACCTCTATCCCAGCGATCTCTCCGATGACTTGATCGACGCGATCTGCGACACGGGTGTGCCCTACTTCGATCTCTCACTCCAACACGTGAGCAAGTCCCTGCTGCGTCGTATGCGGCGCTGGGGCGACGGCGATCGGTTCTTGCGTCGTATCGGCGACATCCGCGAGCGGGAACCAGACGCTGCGTTTCGCAGCAACTTCATCGTCGGCTACCCGGGCGAGACCGAGCAGGATCACGACCAACTGCTGTCGTTCGTCGAGCAGGCGAAACTTGATTGGTGCGGGTTCTTCTCGTTCAGTCCGGAGGAAGGCACGTACGCGACAGGGCTCGACGGTGCCGTGCCGATGTCGCTGATCAACGATCGCTTGGCCGAGCTACGCGAGATGCAAGACGAGATCACCGCTCGTCGCCGCGATGCGCTGATTGGGACGACGGTGAAGGTGCTTGTGGATAGCGCTGCCGAAGCCCGCAGTACACGCGAAGCCCCGGAGATCGATGGCATCATCGAAGTTCCCGACCATCTAGCCGTTGGTCAGTTTCATGACGTTCGGATAGTCGATGCCATGGGGCCCGATCTGGTGGCAGAATCGCTCTGATGCCCGTCGATCCGTCGTCCGTCAAGAATTGGGCCAACCTGGTCACTGTTGCCCGCGTCATTCTGGCGCCGTTCATGCTGGTCCTGATTCCCGACAACTTCAGCGCGGGTGGGTCGTGGGCTGCCTTCGGTCTCTGGTTTGTGCTGTGCGCCAGCGACGGCATCGACGGCTACTTGGCCCGGCGGCACGGTGCCACCAACGTCGGGGCCTTTCTTGATCCGCTGGCCGACAAGATCCTCGTGCTCGGCGCGATGTTGATCCTGGTCGCGAACGACACGTACTGGATCGTGCCGGTGGCCATCACCGTCGGCCGTGAGCTGGGCATCAGTCTCTATCGCACTTTCGTGGCGAGCAAGGGCGTCAGCGTGCCAGCCAGCAAGGTTGCCAAGTGGAAGACGTTCATCCAGCAACTCAGCGTTGGGTTCGCGATCGCACCACTCACCGCGCTCGACGCGACGTGGTTGTGGAACTCGCTGCTGTGGGCATCGGTCGCGCTTGCGTTGATCAGCGGCGGTCAATACATGTGGCGTGCGCGCGCGCACGACGATGCAGCGACGCCAGCCCCGGTGGCGTAGTAAGTGCGTTGCGACGTGGTGGCAATCGGCACCGAGCTTCTGCTCGGACAGATCACCGACACAAACAGCCAGTGGATTGGTGAGCAACTGGCTGCAGTGGGTATCGACAGCCTTTTGCAGGTCAAGGTTGGCGACAACCATGCGCGCATCGTGACGCTGCTTGGTCGTGTGCTCGCCGATGCCGATGCCGTCATCGTGTGCGGTGGTCTTGGGCCGACGCACGACGATCTGACGCGTGAAGCGATCGCGGCTGTGATGGGTGTTGAGTTGCAGCACCACGAGCAGATCGCTGATGTGATCCGCGAGATGTTCGCCAGTCGTGGTCGACGCATGGCCGACAACAATCTGCGTCAGGCGCAGGTGCCAGCAGGCGCGACGATCATCGCCCAAACACGCGGCACAGCGCCGGGCTTGATCTGTCCCGTGCGAGTGGGCGGTGTCGAGAAAGTGATCTACGCGGTGCCGGGTGTGCCGCACGAGATGAAAGAAATGGTCGAGCGCGCCGTGCTGCCCGACCTGCTGGCGCGCAGCGGCGAGTCGGGCGTGATCATCAGTCGGACGTTGCGCACTTGGGGCGAGAGCGAGAGCGGCTTGAACGAACGTCTCGACCCGGTAATCGATCGTCTCGAGGCGGCGGGCAACCCGACGCTTGCGTTTCTCGCCAGCGGGTGGGAAGGATTGAAGGTTCGTCTGACCGCGAAAGCAGCGACCGAGTCGGCGGCACGCGGATTGCTCGGCACCTGGGAGGGCGAAGTGCGCGCGCTGATCGACGAGACCGTGTTTGGCACGGACGACGACACCATGGAGTCGGTCGTGCTGCAACTCTTGCGCGAGCGCGGGCATTCGTTGGGGTTGGCCGAGTCGGTCACAGGCGGGCTGGTGGCTGGTCGCCTGACCAATGTGCCCGGCGCCAGCGACGTGTTTCGCGGCAGCATCGTCAGCTACTCGAGCGCGGTCAAGTTCGACCTGCTCGGTGTGCCCGCCGGACCAGTGGTGAACGAAGCGGCGGCGGCAGCGATGGCGCGCGGTGTGCAACGAGTGTTGCAATGCGACGTTGGGCTGGCACTCACCGGCGTCGCCGGCCCCGACGAGCAAGACGGCATGCCTGTCGGCACGTTGTGCGTCGGCATCGCCATCGGAGCGGACGTCCACGCCCGGACCTTGCAGATGCCCGGCCAGCGCGAGCAGATGCGTCAGATGAGCGTGATCAGCGCACTCGACCTTCTGCGTCGCACGCTGCTCAACACATAGGCTGACGTGTGCGCCTCCGTAGCTCAACGGATAGAGCAGCGGGTTTCTACCCCGTTGGTTGGGAGTTCGATTCTCTCCGGAGGCACCCGCGATTCTTCGTAGGTAAATGGCACTTCTGGCCCTACCCTTTAGTGGTCCCCGCGCCAGCGGTTGCGGACCTGGAAGCCAACCTGCGTGAGGTCGAATGTTGAAGTTTAAGAAGGGCGACACCGTCATCTATCCCCAGCACGGTGCTTGCATCGTGGTCGGCACGAAGAAGATGGAAGCGTTCGGCGGGACCCAGGAATATCTGATCCTGCGCACGGTCATCAACGACATGACGTTGTCGGTGCCGACGCTGAAGGCGAGCGAAGTCGGTGTGCGACCGCCGGTCAACCCTGAAGAATTGGAAGACCTGGTCTCGGTGCTCAGTAAGCCCGACCCGCGCGTGCCCTCCAACTGGAGTCGCCGCTTCAAGAACCATCAGGAAAAGCTGAAGAGTGGCGACGTGTACCAAGTCGCCGAAGTCGTACGCAACCTTGCTGCCCGTAACCGCGATGCGTCGCTATCGGCCGCCGAGCGCACGATGTACGACCGGGCCCGCATCAACCTGATCAGCGAGATCGCACCAGCGCTCAAAGTGAAGGCGGAAGAGGCCGAGCGTTTCCTTGACGAGGCGCTGGCCAAGGGCGTGCTCAAGCCACCGAAGGCGACCAAGAAGAAGGCCTGACGACATTCGTGTTGCGGCGAGCCGTCTAGAGTCGGCGAATGGCCGGACACACAATCTCTCGCGACAAACTCGAACACCTCATCCGCGATGGCGACATCGACACGGTATTGATGGTGTTCCCTGACCTACAGGGTCGCCTCGTCGGTAAGCGCACCACCGGTCGCTTCTTCCTGCAGAGCGTCGCCGACGCTGGCACCGAGAACTGCGACTACTTGATCGCATGCGACATGGACAACAACCCGGTGCCGGGTTATCGCTTTGCCAGTTACGCGCAGGGTTATGGCGACATGTTGGCCAAGGCCGACTGGAACACGGTGCGCGTGATCCCGTGGGTCGAGAAGACGGCGATGATCATGTGCGATCTGCTGTACGTCGACAGTCAGAAGCCGATCGAGGTCGCACCGCGCAGCGTTCTGCAGGCGCAGGTCGATGCCGCCGCGGCGATGGGCTTTCTGCCGATGGTCGCCAGCGAGATCGAGTTCTACCTTTTCCGCGACACCTATGACGAGGCTCACGACAAGGGCTATCGCGATCTGAAGCCGCACTCGCCGTGGCTCGAGGATTACCACATCTTGCAAACGACCAAGGACGAGTACATCCTCGGCGCGATTCGGCGTGGTCTCGAGGCTGCTGGTGTGCCGGTTGAGTTCAGCAAGGGTGAAGCCGGGCGTGGACAGCACGAGATCAACCTTGACTACACGACCGCCGTCGAGATGGCCGACCGCAACAGCATTTACAAGTTGGCTGCGAAAGAGATTGCGCACTTCAACGGTCGCTCGATCAGCTTCATGGCCAAGTACGACTTCAACGACACGGGTTCGTCGTGCCACATCCACTCAAGCTTGTGGACGATGGATGGCAAGACCGCAGTGTTCGACGATCACCACGGCGCACACGGCATGAGCGAGACGTTCCAGCACTATCTGGCCGGTCAGATCGCAACCGCCCGCGAGTTCAGCCTGTTGTGGGCGCCGACGATTAACAGCTACAAGCGCTTTCAACTTGGCTCGTGGGCGCCGACCGGTGTCGGCTGGGGTCTCGACAACCGCACGCTCGGCTTCCGCAAGGTTGGTCACGGCAAGGGCACGCGCGTCGAGAGCCGCATTCCGGGCAGCGATGCCAACAGCTACTTCGCGTTCGCCGGGACGCTCGCCGGTGGCCTGTATGGCATCAAGAACAAGCTGAAGCTCGGCGAGCCCTTCGTTGGCAATGGCTATGAGGCTCCCGAGATCCCGCGCATTCCGTGGAACATCGTCGATGCGATCAACCTGTGGGAGAACAGCACCATCGCCCGCGAAGCGTTCGGCGACGACGTGCACCACCACATCCTCACGATGGCCAAAGCCGAGTGGGAAGCCTTCAACCACACAGTCACCGACTGGGAGTTGCGCCGCTACTGGGAGCGCATTTAGTCGGGAGCGGTGAACTCGACCAGGACGGGGAGGTGGTCGCTGAGCGCGGCCCACTCGTCGCCGCCATCAGGGGTGTCGATCGCGCTGACCTTCGCGTTTTCGGGGACGAGTACGTAGTCGAGCCGGCGGACGGGTGTTCGCGAAGGATTGGTGAAGTCGCCGCCGGTGTCGCGAACGCCGATGGCGTGGAACTCGCGGATCACCTCCAGTTCGTTGGCGGCGTTCATGTCGCCACATACGACCCGAAGCGCCGACGGTTCGGCTGCGATCGCGGCGGCCGCTCGCCGCGCCTGCTCGATGCGTTCGTCGGCACCACCGCTGGACAGATGCACATTACCGACGCGCAATCGCTCGGAGCCGCGCACGACTGTTGCCGACAGCATGATTCTGTGGCGGTAGATCCACGTCGATGCCCCGGGGGACAGCACGTGGTGGCTCGGCTCGACGATCGACATCGGTGCCAGCAGCGCCTGACCCTCGGCGCGCCACCACACCAGGGGTGTGTATGGATAGTGCTTGCGCCGCCACACGACCTGAAACCCGAGCAGCTGGGCGAGCCGTTTGGCGTGGCTGCGGCGTACCTCCTGGAGCGCGACGACGTCGGGATTGCTGTCGCCCACGTGAACCGCGATCGCGCTGAGATCGGGGTTCTTGGCTCCCAAGATGTTCCACGTCAGTACGCGCCAGGTCATTGATGCCCAGTCTTACCGGTCAGCTACCGTGTCACGCCATGAGCCGTCTTCAAGGAAAAGTTGCCATCATCACCGGTGCGTCATCGGGCCTCGGTCGCGTTGGTGCCGAACGGTTCGCTGCGGAAGGCGCCTCGGTCGTCATTGCCGATGTCACCGATGGCGACGAGGCTGTTGAGGCCATCGCATCTGCGGGCGGCGAGGCCAGCTTCGTGCGCTGCGACGTCACCGACGAGGCCTCGGTCGAGAACGCGGTGAACTTCGCGGTCGAGACCTATGGCGGTCTGCACGTGATCTACAACAACGCTGGCGTGATGCTGGGCGACGACGACAACCCAGTCACAACCAGCGTCGCCACTTACCAGAAGACGATGGACATCAACGTGCTCGGCACGCTGCTCGGATGTAAGTACGCAATTCCCGCACTGCAGGCATCGGCGAAGAAGTCCGGCGAGGCGGGCAGCATCATCAACGTTGCTTCCTTCGTCGCCCACATGGGCGCGGCGACTCCGCAGGTGGCCTACACCGCGTCAAAGGGTGCCGTGCTGGCGATGACTCGCGAGATCGCCGTGATCTATGCCCGCCAGGGTGTGCGCGCGAACTCGCTTTGCCCCGGCCCGATCATGACGCCGCTGTTGGCTAAGTTCCTCAGCGACGACGCCAAGCGCAATCGCCGGCTGGTGCACATCCCGATGGGTCGCTTTGGCGAGCCGATCGAAATCGCGAACGGCGCGTTGTTTCTGGCCAGCAACGAGTCGAGTTGGATGACCGGGCAATCGCTGATCATCGACGGTGGCATCACCGCGGCTTACGTCACGCCCGAGTGACTCGATGACGTTGAACAAAATGACGCGTAGCGAGTCCGACATCCTGCACGGTGCGCAGCACTCCACCGACGACCTCGATCAGCGCGCCGTTGCGTGGATTCGCGATCGACTGACTGGTACCGGTGTTGGCGTGCTCGGTGAACGCGCGTGGCTCGAGAAGAACCTTGCGGGTTCGATCTCCGACAAAGGCATCGGGCTTGACGATGCGTGGAAGGTGTTCACCGACATCGTGGCGCCAAACAACATTGGCGTCGACAGCGATCGGTTTCTTGCTTTCATTCCACTGTCGCCGTCGGTCGCGAGCGTGTGGATGGATGCCGTGTGCAGTGCAGCCAACTTCGGCGCCGAGTCGTGGCTTGAGGGCGCGGGCGCGGTGGCGGCCGAGAATCAGGTGATCGATTTGCTGATCCGTACAGCGGGAACGCCTGCTGGCGCCGCTGGTTGCTTCATGAGCGGCGGCAGCATTGGCAACCTTTCCGCGCTGGCCGTCGCCCGCGACCAAGCCGCTGGCCGTCGCGTTGTCGTTGTGGCAGACACGGCCCACGCGTCGGTCGACAATGCCCTGCACATTCTCGGCATGGAAGCGTTGGCCGTGCCGACAGGTCCCGAGTGTCGGCTGACAGCCGCTGCGATTCGTGCGACCGTCGGCGATCGACGCGACATCGCGGCGGTGGTCGCTGCCGGTGGCTCAACCAACGCTGGAGTCGTCGACGATCTAGTTGGCTGCGCGGATGCGGCCGAGGAGTTGAACGCGTGGTTCCACGTCGACGGCGCGTATGGCCTCACGGCGATGCTGCTTCCCGAGTTACGAGAGCGGTTCAACGGAATCGAACGTGCCGACTCTTTCATTGTCGATCCGCATAAGTGGATGTTCGCTCCGGCGGGTTCCTGCGCGCTGGTTTACAAGCGGCCGTGGCTGGCCCGTGCGGTGCACACGCAGCACGGTCCGTACATCGATGTGCTGCGCACCGACGACGACGCGTACAACCCGTGCGACCTCGGCTATCAGCTGACTCGGCGCTCGAGCGGGTTACCCGTCTGGTTCGCGCTGGCGTTGCACGGCCTCGACGCGCACCGCTCTGCCATTCGTTGCGGACTGGCGTTGGCCAAGAAGATGGCCACCGCACTCGATGCCTGCCCGTTGACCGAGTTGGTGATGCAGCCCGAGCTTGGTGTTGTGCTGTTTCGCCGCGACGGGTGGGGCAAGGACGAATGGGGCGAGTGGGCCAACGGCTTGCTGCGCGACGGAATCGCCTTCGTCGCGCCGTCGACCTACCGGGGCGAGCCGATTGGTCGGCTGGTATTCATGCACCCGAGTACGCCGGACACCATCGTCGAGGAACTGATGGCCAGTCTCATTCTCGATAGCACGCACTGACCGGTAAGACTGGCGCAATGAGTTCCGTCACTTTCGTTGGGCTTGGGGTCATGGGTGCGCCGATGGCGCGCCATCTCGCTGCTGCTGGCCACCACGTCACCGTCTACAACCGTTCGCCCGAGAAGGCGCTGGCATGGGTGGCGCTGTATGGCAACCGCGCCGCGCCGACTCCTCGCGAAGCAGCCGAGGGTGCCGAGTTCGTGTTCCTGTGTGTCGGCAACGATAACGACGTGCGCGATGTGGTCTACGGATCCGATGGCGTATTGGCTGGTGCCGAGGCAGGGGCGGTGCTCGTCGACCACACAACGGCATCGGCGGAGGTTGCCAAGGAACTAGCCGAGGCGTGTGCCGAGTTCGGTGTCGGCTTCGTCGATGCTCCTGTGTCGGGCGGCCAGGCCGGCGCCGAGAACGGGCAGCTGACGATCATGTGTGGCGCCGACGACGAAGCGTTCTACGAGTTGGCCAAGCCCGTGATGGCGGCGTACGCGAAGGCGAGCGCATTGATGGGTGCCGCTGGTTCCGGCCAACTGACCAAAATGGTCAACCAGATTCTGATTGCTGGCATCGTGCAGGGCCTTGCCGAAGGTCTCAACTTCGCAGTGAAAGCCGGACTTGACCCCGAGCAGGTGACCGACGTGATCAAGTTCGGTGCCGCACAGAGCTGGCAGCTCGAGAACCGCGGTCGCACAATGGTGCGCGACGAATTCGATTTCGGGTTCGCCGTCGAATGGATGCGCAAGGACCTTGGCATCGTGCTCGATGAAGCAAATCGCAATGGTGCTCGCTTGCCGGTGACCGCGCTGATCGATCAGTTCTACGCGCAGGTGATCGCGCGTGGCGGGCGCCGCTGGGACACCAGCAGCCTGATCCAACTGCTCGCCAACGACTAGATCAGCTCCGGCTGCGTGTGTTGGCGGATGATGTCGTCCCACACGATCCATTGCGAGCCGTTGACTCGCGCCGCGAGGATCTGCATGGCAGCTTCCGCAACGCGGTCGGGTTCGATGATCGGAACTCCAAGCGCCGCGACCAGGTCGCGCACCTCGCCAGCAATCAGGGGAGTGTCGACGAACCCTGGGCACAGCGCACTGACACAGATGTCGACACCTTGCTCGAGCAGGCTGGTACCGAGCGATTTCACGAGACCGACTACGGCGTGCTTCGTCGTTGTGTAGGCGATATCGCCGCCGAGACCGACGAGTCCGGCGATCGACGCTGTCACGATGATGTCGCCGCTGCCACGTTCGGCCATTGACGGCAGCACTGCGCGTGCGCCGTAGAACACGCCGTCGATGTTGGCACCGACGATCGAGCGATACGCCTGATCGCTGACATCGGTCAGCGGCAACTTGGATCCGGCGCCGATTGTGCGCCCGGGGGTGACGATGCCAGCGTTGAGATGTACGACATCGAGTGGCGGCAGCGAATCTACTAGCGCCGCCCACGCCACTGGGTCGCCGACGTCGAGCGCGAGTTCGTCGCTCGAGCGCGGGTGCAAGTCGGCGACGAATACGGTCGCCCCTTCGGCTCGATAGCGGGCAACGCATGCCTTGCCGATGCCGCTCGACCCACCGGTGACCAACACGGTCTTTGCGTCGAGAGCGCCCATCAGCCCGTGATCCCTGATGTTTCGTCGCGCTTGCCCGCGGCGCGATCGTCGGCCCACTGATTCAGTGTCGTCTCCAATTCTTTGCTGCCCATCGCTTTCGCCCACTGCTTCGGAAGCGCAGGGAACGAATAGTCACCGATGTCCTTCGGTCGATATACCTCGGCGCGGCGAGCCATTGCGGCCTCGATCGCCGGTGCCAGCCTGGCGGCTTTCGCCGCTACCTGCGCTTCGTCGCGCTCGAGGAACTCGGGCAGCACTTCGTTGCCGAAAATCTCGATGCTTTCCATGATGTGTTCGTGCTCGTTGCGGCCGGCTTGCAGCACGAAGATCACTTGGTCGACACCGGCCTCCTCGAAGCGGCGCAAGTACTGGCGCACTTGCTCGGGTGTACCAATGCTGCCGCGCAGTCCGGTGGTGTCGCCCGTCGCCTGCTTGGCACCCAGCGTTCCCGCCTTCACCCCTTGGCTCACGGCAGCGGCGACGGCTTCGGGGTCGTAACCCTGCGCAGAACGACGTTCGACGTACTCGGCCCACACGTCGGTGCGTGCCGGGCGGTGATCACCAAACACGTAGAAGTGGCCGAGCGAATAGCCGAAGAAGTTGCCGCCTTCCGCACCGCGACGAATCGCTTCTTCCTCATCGTGGTGCAACATCATCGGGCTCACGCACGCGACTTGCGGGTTGACCGCAAACCCGACCGGCACGCACTCGGCCGCAAACGTGCGCTCGTATTCGCTGACCCAGTTGAGTGCTTCCTCGGGGTCGATGAACGCGAATGTCAACGCGCCGATGCCCTTCTGCGCAGCGAGCAGGATCGTGTCGCGTCGGCTGCACGCGACCCACAGCGGCGGGTGTGGCTTTTGCATGGGCTTCGGGATGACGTTGCGCGGCGGCATCGTGACGTACTTGCCCTCGACGCCGGTGAACGGAGTTTCGACCATGCAGCGCAGTGCGGTCTCCAGTCCTTCCAACCATGCATCGCGCTTCTCGAGCGGGTTGACGCCGAAGCCGGCGAGCTCGGCCTCGCTGCTCGACTCGCCACTGCCAAAGTCGACGCGGCCGTTCGACACCAAGTCGAGCATGCTGATGCGCTCGGCAGTGCGCGCCGGATGGTTGAACTGCGGAGCGGTGAGCACGATGCCATGGCCCAGTCGCATGTTCTTGGTGCGCTGACTGCACGCCGCAAGAAAGACCTCCGGCGCGGAGGAGTGGCTGTACTCCTCGAGGAAGTGATGTTCGACTTCCCACACGTATTGGATGCCGAGCGAGTCGGCGAACTCGACCTGCGTCAGCGCGTCCTGGATCAGGCGCAGCTCGCTGCCGTCGTCCCAAGGCCGCCCCATCTGATGTTCATAGAACAACCCAAACTTCATGGCTGTATGCAAACACATCAGACGTCAGCTACCTCCACCGAGCGACCAGCTCTGGCGGACTCTGCGCGGTCGGGTAGTGACTCTCGTGTACGGTGCAGGATTGCTACCGGCGCTCGGGGGAGCGCTTGATGAGGAGGGTGCCATGAAGTTCAGGTATCTATCGCTCGGGGCGGTGGCCCTCGGATTCGTCATCGGTGGCTCGGCCTCGCACGCGAATGCCGATGTCCCTGGCGGCAGCGGCTGTCAAGGTTCAGCCACGTGGTCGGAGGACGGCCTGACGGTCGTCGCCGAAACCGATGGGGGCCCGTACACAATTCCGCGCAGCGACACCGTTGCGTGGGAAGGTTCGGTCGCCGCGGCTCCTGGTGTCTACAGCGGTTCGGTGTGGGTCGACCTGCCGCCTCCGTTCGGCAAAGTCGAGATCGACAACTGGGGTGGCGACAGCCAAACGACCAGCAACTCCGGTGCGCAGGAGTACGACTTCCCGTCGCTCGTTCCCGCTGGTGTCGAGTTCGAATTAAGTGGCGAACATATTGACGAGAACGGTGGCTGCTCGGCCAGCATCAAACTCGAGATCGACGGAGGTCCGTTCGATTCGCCGATCGCACCCATCAGCCTTGGCGGCACAGCAGTCTTCGCATTGCTCACCGGACTTGCCCTGAAGCCACTCTTTGTGAAGGTGATCTGATGTCGTACGGACGCGTAGTGCTCTCAGCAATTCTGGCAATGTTCCTGCTGCTCTTCGTCGCCGCCGACCTTGTGCTGTTCGGCGTGCTACCGCTGAACAGCGTCATCGTCACCATCTTGCCGCTGGCCGGATTGGTGATCGGTGCGATGTTGGGCGTGATGGCGCGGAACCGCCGCTCGGCGTCGCCGCCGAACGCACAGCCGCTGCCGCCGTCGGCGGCGCAGCCTGCTGTCTAACGACTCGAGTCGCTAACGGGCTGCTGCCGCGACGGCGTCGACTATCCGGTCGAGCTGCGCGTCGGTGGTCACCAACGGTGGACAGAACACGAGCGAGTCGGTGTTCAGCGCGCGACAGATGACGCCGTCATGGAACATTGCGTCGCGGATTGTCATCGCGTTCTGATCCGGCTTCAACGCAGCAGCGAACATTGCGCCCAAGCTGCGCACGTGATCGATGATGCCGTCGTCGGCAAGTGAGCGCAATCCGGCCGAGAAGCGATCGCCGATGTGCTTGGCACGCGCAACCAGATCTTCGCGACGAATGATCTCGAGATTCTTCAACCCGGCGACACATGCGGTGGCGTGACCCGAATATGTGAACCCATGACGCAGAAAGAAGTCGGGGTTGGACTCGAGCGCCGCTGTCGGCTTTGGGCCGATGAACACGCCACCAAGCGGCACATACCCGGAGGTGACACCCTTGGCGAACGTGGCGAGATCGGGCTCGACACCGAAGTGGTGCGCCGCAAACCAAGTGCCCAAGCGGCCGAACCCGGTGATCACTTCATCGAAGACCAAATACGCACCGTGCTGATCGCACAGCTTGCGCAAGCCCTGCAGGTAGCCCTCGGGTGACGGGTAGATACCACCAGCACCCTGCACCGGCTCGACGATGATCGCCGCAACCTCGTTGCCACGCTGCACGAACAGCGTTGCCATCGCCTCGAGGTCGCCTGCCGGCACTTGCACGACGTCGTCGACAAACGGGCCGAAGTTTTCCTTGTTCGGTGCAATGCCTTGCGCGCTGGTTCCGCCGTAGGCAGTCCCGTGAAAGCCGCGCGTCAACGAGATGATCAGCTTGCGATGGCCGTTGCCCGCTTGCACGTGCGCCATGCGCGACAACTTCATCGCCGTGTCGATCGCCTCGCTGCCCGAGTCGGTAAAGAACACACGTGCACCGGGGATCGGCCCGATGTCGCGCAACGCCTCGGCGAGTTCTTCGGCGGGGTCGTTGGTGAACGGATCGAAAATCGAATAGGTCTCGAGAGTGGTGATTTGCGCGGCGATGGCATCGGCCATCTCTTTGCGCCCGTGGCCGATCGTGCAGTACCACAGGCTTGCCATACCGTCGATCAACTCGTGCCCGTCGGCGGTGTACAGCAGTGCGCCCTCGCCACGCACGATGCGCACGAATTCTGGGCGCGCCGGCTTGGCGAACGGGTGCATCAGGGCCTTGGGCATAGCGACGACGTTACTGCGTCAGCCTGAAGCGTCGCCTAACGCGTCTAGCGACTCATGGGTTGAAGTCTGCCGAACTCGTCGTCGGTAGGCTGGCCTCATGCGGCACAATGAGGGTCACTTCGGGAATCGCGCTGGATGGTTGCGGGCTTCAGTGCTCGGCGCCAACGACGGCATCATCTCCACAGCCGCGTTGCTGCTCGGCGTAGCCGCGGCCGACGCCACGCGCAACGCAATTCTTACCGCCGGTTTCGCCGGCCTCGTCGCAGGCGCAGTCTCGATG
>Ga0105048_10002631_pt1 | contig 29212 bp, 32 predicted proteins | sample MAT05_FD_78382 | JGI IMG/M metagenome (GOLD analysis project Ga0105048, IMG submission 78382) | Freshwater microbial communities from Lake Fryxell liftoff mats and glacier meltwater in Antarctica - MAT-05 | ecosystem: Environmental > Aquatic > Freshwater > Ice > Liftoff microbial mat | place... | reverse complement strand
TGGGATCGACGAGGATGAAGAGGGCAAAACCTTCGCGGAGTTCGACGGATTGTTTGAAAGCACGCCGGGTGCGATCCGTATCGCCGGGCAAGCCAAGGAGGTTACGACGCGAACGATCCTTAGGAGTCGATTTTCTTTGGCGCGGGCGGCATCGCCTGGGGAATTCGGATCTCTGGCCCGAATAGAGTTCCCGAGCCGGCGACCTGGGCATTGATTTTGTTGGGGTTGCCGGTCGCGGTCCGAATTGGCCGAAGGAGAAGCACATCGTTGGACTGAGTGGCCGTATGCTGGAAGGTAGTAATGCAACCTTCCGTTGATGCCGTCGAGCCGAAGTCCAGCATGAGCCTGGGCATGCTGGGGATGATATTGGTGCTGGTGGCGATTGGGGCGTTTTTCGCGGCACTGGCGGTGGCGTATGCGTTTGCGATTCAGGACCGGCCGAGCCAGGTGGATGTGCACCTGCCCGTGTGGTTTTGGATCTCGACGGCGCTTATCGGATTGAGCAGCATTACGCTGCAGTGGGCGCGGCGGGATTTGCGGATGGCGAGACTGGCGCCTTATCGAATGGGTTTGTGGCTGACTTTGGGGTTGGGGGTATTGTTTCTGGCGACCCAGTTGTTAGGGTGCAGGGATTTGTCGGCGCAAGGTGTTTATGTGGTGGGGAATCCGCGGGGGTCGATGTATTTCATGTTTTCAGGCGTTCACGCGGCGCATTTGCTGGGTGGACTTGCGGGGATTTATTGGCTGATCCGGCGGGCGTCGAGTTTGGCGGATGGGGAGGAACAGCCGTTACGGAAACATAGGGCGGCGGCACGGTTTACGGCCCTGTATTGGCACTTTATGGGGGTGTTGTGGGTGGGGTTGATGGTGTTGTTGGTGGCTTGGGGGTAGGGGGCGCCTGACCCCAATCGCGGTCACCAGTACGCTGGGATCAGCGACAAGATCCGAAAGGGATGCCCAAATGAGTATTGAAATTCATGACGCCTCCGTGGAAGCGAGAATCAACCGGCAAATGCAGGTGATGGGCACGGCCAGCGTTGAGGAAGCACTACTTCGCCTACTCGACACGCAGGAGGAACATGACCGATGGCTGCTGGAGTCCAGAACCGCTATCAATTTAAAACTACGGCGAGGAATCGAACAACTCGAAGGCGGAGAAGGCATAGCTGAGGACGAATTGGAGCGTTATCTTTCGGAGTTGAAAGCGCAGATGGAATGAGACCGCGGTACGTTCTCGCGCCGGAGGCGGCGCTGGATCTTGTCATGATCTGGCGCTACGTTAAGCACAACGCCGGCCTTGAGACAGCCAAGCACATTGAAGCCGCTATCCTCGAAAAAATCCTTTTTCTTGGGAAAACATTCCGGCGGCGGGCATTGGAGGTTGGATTTAACGGATGAGCCGGTGAAGTTCTTTCCGGTCTACTCCTAATCTTGTCGTCTACCGGCCGGAAACAAATCCGTTGCAGGTTGTGGCGGTACTTCATGGCCATCGCGATCTCCGTGAGGCCAGGGAGGAAGTGGAGGATGAGTGGGAAGAGGTCCCGGTTAAGAGTTTGGCCGCTGTTGAGCCACAACCCTATGACGATGAGACCGCGCAGTTGCTGGCGGAGCAACTGCTGAAAAATCGCGTCTGACAGTTATTGGTCTTCCGGCGATAGTTTAACGACCGCCAACACGGGGCGGTAATCCGAGGCGACGGGTTCGTCGATGACTTTCGCTTCGGTAACGGACCAGCGCTTGGCGGGGCGGACGAGGATGAAGTCGATCTGTTTTTTGGGAGACGCGGCGGGGATGGTGAAGAGGCCGGGGCCTTTGGTGGCGTTCTCCCATTGCTGCATGAGCGTGCCGAGGACGAGATCGTCCGGCGGGGCGTTGAGATCGCCGGCGAGAATGGCGGGAAGACCGATGGGAAGGTTGGCGACTCCGGCCGCGGCCATGCGATCCTCTTCGCTTTTGTGGTCGAAGTGGGTGGAGAGGAAAGCGAGATCGAGAGAGCAGCGGTAGGGGCGCATTTCCACCATTAATATGGATCGGGGTTCCATGCCTTCGGTGGCGCCGATGGGGAAGACGCGGGATCCGAGGACCGTTCCGTTGACGAGGACAGCGTTGCCGTAGCCGCCGCCCTGGAAGGGCATGGACGCGCCGAAGATACCGCGCATGCCGGTGAGCCGTTCGAGTTCGCGAACGGTGTCGCGGCCCTTGATGCGTTCTGTACGGACGTCCACTTCCTGGAGGGCGACGATGTCCGGACGGGCTTCGCGGATGACGCGGCCGATGCGCGGGAGGTCAAGTTTACCGTCGGTTCCTTCGCCGTGGTGGATATTCCAAGTGAGGATGCGTAACTCGCAGCCGAAAATTGGAATCATGATAAGGGGAAGAGCCACTAGCATTCGCATTTGAGCCCATTGTCGCGCTTTGCGCGATTCAGCGGGAACGTGAGAGAATAGGGGTTTGGAAATGGCAGGAGTCTCAGCATGAAATTCGTACACGGTGTGATCCTGGCGCTGATGTTCTCGGTGATGATTTACGTGGTGAATCGAGACATGGCGCGGCAGGACTTCGAATCGATCGGTCAGCCGGTTCCCGTTTCGGCAGGGCTGGTGCAGACGGCGTACGCGGCGGAAGAGCCCGCGGCGAAAATGGACTGGCGGATGTTGCGGGAGTTGAACTACCGGACCGGTAAAGTTTCGCCGTCGTTGAAGGCGCTGGACGGGAAGCTGGTTCGGATCCCTGGATACATGGTTCCGCTGGAAGACGATTCGGAAATCGTGAGCGAGTTTTTGCTGGTGCCATATGTAGGCGCCTGTATTCATACGCCGCCGCCGCCGCCGAATCAGATTGTTCAAGTGAAGATGAACAATACGAAAAAAGTAAAGATGAGCTTTTGGGATCCGGTATGGGTGGAAGGCAAGCTCCAGATTTCGACGGTGAAGAGCCCGTATGGAGACGTAGGGTTTCAGTTGTCGGGCATGCAGATTGAGCCGTATAAGGACGAGTAGAGATTATGCGATACGCGGTTGTTCTCTTAGCTGTTGGCGTGATGCTGCCGGCCCAGACGCGCAGCCGGAAAGCGCACGAGCACGGTTCGGCAAAGGTGAGTATCGCCTTTGAGGCCGCGACCGGGATGCCGAAAGGCGCGATCGAATTCGAGGCGCCGGCGGAGAGCGTGGTCGGCTTCGAGTACGAGGCAAAAAGCGCCGCGGACAAAGCGAAGGTAGCGGCAGCGTTGAAGACGCTAACGGCGCGGTTCGGCGAAATGGTGATTCTTCCGGCTGCTTCCGGATGTAAGCTGACGAACAAGTCGGCGAAGGTGGAGGCAGAGCATCATGACGCCAAGTCCAAGGAACAGCATTCCGAAGTGCATGCGGAGTTTGACGTGGTTTGCGCGAAGCCATTGAGCGGAACCGAGATCCGGTTCGGCTTTATGAAGGTGTTCCCGAAGATCCATGATGTGGACGTGACTTTGCTGGTGGGCGAGCAGCAATCGAAAGCGGATGTTGAGAACGATAAGGGTGTTTTGAAGATCGCCAAATGAGCGAGACGGCTCCCGCGATTCGGCTGACCGATCTGCACTTTTCCTATGGGAAGGGTCCGGAGGTTCTGCACGTGCCGAGCTTCGAGGTGAAGGCCGGCGAGAAGGTGTTTTTGTTCGGCCCTAGCGGTAGCGGGAAGACGACGCTGCTTGGCGTGCTGGCGGGCGTGCTGGGCGGGTATAAGGGCAAGGTGGAGGTGTTGGGGCGGGATATCGCGAAGCTGTCGGGAACGCAGCGGGATGCATTTCGCGGATCGCACTTGGGCTATATTTTCCAGTTGTTCAACTTGATTCCGTATCTCTCGGTGATGGAGAACATTACGCTTCCCTGCCGGTTGAGTGGTGAGCGGCGGGCGCGGTTGAACGGAGTAGGGTTGGAGCAAGCGGCGGAAGCGGTGGCGAAGCGGTTGGGCATTGATGAACTGCTAGCGAAGCGGGTGACGAATTTGAGCGTGGGGCAGCAGCAGCGGGTGGCGGCGGCGCGTTCTTTGCTTGGCGCGCCGGAGTTGATTATCGCGGATGAGCCGACATCGTCGCTGGACTACGATCATCGCGAGAGATTTTTGGAACTGTTGTTTGAATCGTGCCAGGCGGCGGGGGCGACGCTGCTGTTTGTGAGCCACGACCGGTCGCTGATGCACCTGTTCGACCGGCAACTTTCGCTTCCCGATATTAACAAGGCGGGTTCGTAATGGTTCTGCTATCGCTGGCTTATCAATCGCTGAAGAACCGGGTGCTGACGACGACGCTGACGGTGTTTTCGATTGGGCTAAGCATTGCGCTTTTGATTGGCGTGGAGAATGTTCGGGTGGGCGCGCGGGAGAGCTTCGCGAATACGATCAGCCAGACGGATCTGATTGTGGGGGCACGCGGGGGATCGTTGCAGTTGTTGCTGTATTCGGTGTTCCGGATTGGCGCGGCGACGAACAATATTACCTATCAAACCTACGAGCACTGGAAGAACCATCCGGCGGTGGCATGGACCATTCCCTATTCGCTGGGCGACAGCCATCGCGGGTTCCGCGTGGTGGGGACAAACGAAGACTTTTATAAGCATTACCGGTTCCGGCGCGACCGTTCGATTGCTTTTGAATCGGGGAAACTGCCGGAGGGTGTCTTTGAGGTGGCGTTGGGGTCGGATGTTGCCAAGACACTTGGCTATAAGACCGGCGATAAGGTTGTGATCACGCATGGCGTGGCGTCGGCCGCGGGGCGTGGAATTCTGGATCATAACGATAAGCCGTTTACCGTCTCGGGGGTATTGGCAAAGACGGCGACGCCGGTGGACCGATCGCTGTATATTCCGTTGGAAGGGATCTCGGCGGTCCATATCGATTGGACCGACGGAGCGCCGCCGATGCCCGGTGAGGAAGTACCGGCGGCGAAGATTACAAAAGAGACGATGAAGGTCGATCAGATCACTTCGTTCCTGTTGCGGAGTAAATCGCGGATCGACACACTGCGATTGCAGCGTGAGATTTCGACGTATTCCGAAGAGCCGTTACAGGCGATTATTCCGGGCCTGACGCTGCAGGAGTTGTGGCGGACGATTGGATACGCCGAAGACGCGCTTACCGTAGTGACGTTTTTCGTAACGATTGTGGGGCTGTTGGGGATGCTGGTTTCGCTCTACACGTCGCTGAACGAGCGGCGGCGGGAGATGGCGATTTTGCGGGCGATTGGGGCGGGTCCGGCGAAGATCATTTCGTTGTTGGTGTTGGAATCGTTCCTGCTGAGCATTGCCGGGTGCGTGCTGGGCGTGGCTTTGGTGTATGTACTGTCGATAACGTTCCAGCCGATTGTGGAGCAGCATTTTGGGCTCTACGTGCCGATCCAGGCGCCGACGACGACCGGCTGGATTTATTTGGGAGCGGTAGCGGTGGCGGGACTGTTTATCGGGTTTATTCCGGCTTGGAAGGCGTATCGGAACACTCTTTCCGACGGTTTGAGCGTGCGGCTGTAGTCTATGCTTGCAATTGCACGTGAGAGCGTGTTATCAATATATAGAACTGGTTATGGCGGCTGAGAAGAGCTTAGTTTTAGACAGGTACGGAATGGCATTATCGATTGGCTGCGCGATTCACTGCGCGGTGTTGCCAATCGGGATGAGCTTGTTGACCGCGTCGGGACTGGCCTGGATTGCGGGTCCGCAGTTTGAGTGGACAATCCTGGCCTGTACTTTCATATTGGGTTCGTGGCGGTTGTTGAAGAGCTTCGAGAAGCATCGGAACCCGACATCGCTGTTCCTGTTTGGCGCGGGACTGATCTTCTTCGCCGGATCCAAAATGGTGTGGTTCAACTTTCCGTATAACGAAGCGTGGTTCATGACTGCGGGCGGACTGTTGGTGGCGACGGCCCATTTCCGCAATTTGCGGCTCTGCGCCTGCTGTCACGTCCACGCGCACTAGGCGTTTGATGGTCCGGCCCCTGCCATTCCGGGATCGCTTACGCATCCCGGTGGTTGGCGCGCCACTGTTTATCATTTCGAATCCGGACCTGGTGCTGGCGCAATGCAGGGCGGGAGTCATTGGGTCATTTCCTTCGTTGAACGCTCGGCCGTTGACGCAGTTGGACGAGTGGCTGCACCAGCTGACGACTGAACTGGATGAAGCGGCGGCGCCGTTCGCGGTGAATCTGATTGTTCATAAGAGCAACGGGCGACTGGAGCAGGATCTGGAACTGTGCGTGAAGTGGAAGGCGCCGATTGTGATCACCTCCCTGGGCGCGCGGGAAGATGTGAATCGGGCGATTCGGGGATACGGCGGGATCACGCTGCATGACGTAATTCATGACCGGTTTGCGCGGAAGGCTATTGAGAAAGGCGCGACGGGGTTAATTGCGGTAGCGGCCGGAGCGGGCGGACATGCGGGGACGATTTCGCCGTTTGCCTTGGTCGCGGAGATACGGGAGTGGTTTGACGGGATACTGGCGCTGTCGGGTTCGATTGCGACGGGCGCGTCGGTATTGGGGGCGTTAGCGATGGGAGCGGATTTGGCTTATATCGGCTCGGCGTTTATTGCGACCGATGAAGCGCGGGCGAGCGAGGGTTATAAGCAGATGATTGTCGATTCGGCCGCGAGCGACATTTTGTACACGAACCTGTTCACGGGCGTACATGGGAATTATTTGCGGCCATCGGTGTTGGCGGCCGGATTGGATCCGGACAAGCTGCCGGAAGGGGATCCGGCCAAGATGGATTTCGGTTCTGGCGGAGACAAAGAGTTCCGACTGTGGCGGGACATTTGGGGAAGCGGGCAAGGGATTGGGGCGGTGAAGGCGACGGTACCGGCGGGGGCGCTGGTGGAGCGGTTGGTGAGGGAGTTTGCGGAAGCGAAAGCGGCGTTGAACGGCAAGACATGAAAAAAGCGGCACCTTGCGGCACCGCTTTTCAGAGAAAGTTGGAGAAGCTTAGTAGCGATTGCCACGGCGCTGGCCGCCGCCGCCGCCGCCGCCGCCGCCATAACCACCACCGCCACGACCGCCACCACCACCGCCGCCGCCGCGATCTTCCTTGGGACGCGCTTCATTTACGTTGATGGCGCGGCCTTCGAGTTCCTGACCGTTGAGCTGGTTGATGGCTTCATCGCCTTCGGCATTGTTCGGCATTTCGACGAAGCCGAAACCACGGGACTGGCCCGTGTCACGATCGGTGACGACGCTGACGCGGTCGACTTGACCGAATTGTTCAAAAAGGGAGCGGATGGCGCCTTCAGTGGCTCCAAAGCTCAGGTTACCCACGAAAATATTTTTCATTAAATTGTCCTTGCAAGTTGCAGACCAGCGAATCGGAGCAGGATTAGACAAGGACGGCGTAACCGGACTATCGAAAAGTGCCAAAACTAGCAGACTGACGAACTCTGCATTAATAGTAGCACATCTGCTAGTCTAATTCACATTAAGCAATATGAATAGACGCAAATTCCTCATCACCGCGGCGTTGCCGCTGGCAGCAGCGGCCGAACCGAAGCGAATCGCAGCGATCATTACAGAGTACCGGTCAGGGTCGCATGCCGATGTCGTGATTGGCAAGTACTTGGAGGGCTACCGGCAGGACGAAAAGGCGCCGTATCCGCGCTCGAAGATTGTTTCGATGTTTACGGAACAGGTTCCGAAGGGGGACATGAGCCGGGAGCGCGCGAAGAAATTCGGTGTGCCGGTATTCCGGACGGTTGCCGAAGCGTTGACGCTGGGCGGAGACAAACTGGCCGTGGATGGGGTGATCCTGATCGGCGAGCATGGCGCCTACCCGGTGAACGATAAGGAACAGACGCTGTACCCGCGCTTCGAGATGTTTCTGAAAATCACTGACGTCTTCCGCCAGAGCGGGCGAGCCGTGCCGGTGTTCAACGACAAGCATCTGTCGTGGAGTTGGCGGCAGGCGAAGCGAATGGTCGAGCTATCACGGGAGTTGAAATTTCCAATGCTGGCGGGGTCTTCGGTGCCGGTGGCGATGCGAATCCCGTCGATTGACGCGCCGTTTGGAGTGAAGCAGAACAAGGCGGTGGCGATCTCTTACTCGGGGTTGGATATCTACGGTTTTCATTTGCTCGAAGCCTTGCAGTGTCTGACGGAACGGCGGCGCGGCGGTGAGACGGGGGTGCGGAGCGTGCAGTGTTTTGAGGGGGAAGAATGTTGGCGCTACATTTCGCAAAACGGCTGGGTGCAGCGTCTGTTTGACCAGGCGTTGAAGCGGAGCAACACGCGCAAATCCGGGGAGGCGCGGGCGCTGGTTAAGAATCCGTCGGTGTTCGTACTCGAGTACGCGGATGGCTTGCAGGCGGCCGCGTTTTTGATGACGGGAATGGTGGAGGATTTTACGATCGCCATTGAGTTGGAGGGGAAGACGGAACCGTTCTCAGTGTTGATGAACTTGCAGAACGGACGGCCGCATCATCACTTTGGCTGCCTGGTGAAGAAGATCGAGGAGATGTTTGAAACCGGCCGGGCGCCGTACCCGGTGGAGCGCAGTTTGTTGACGAGTGGGATGTTGGATTTCGCGTTGGAATCACGGTTTCAAGGGCATAAGAAACTGGCGACGCCGGAGTTGGAACGGGTGCGTTACCAGGTTTCGGGCGCGTCGCACTTCTGCACGGATGGGTGGAGCTAGGGCAGGAGCGACTTGAGCTTAGCGGCGAGTTCGTCGTACTTGGTTTTGTCGAACTCGCCGGTGTGTTTCCAGACGACAATCCCTTGTTTATCGAGCAGGAGCAGGTATGCGGCGTCGGGGCTGTTGTAATTGAGAAGTTTCTTCCAGCCGCCGGAGCCGCTGTAGACGGTGATGACATGCTCGTGGTCAGCCTTCGGCGTTCCGCGGCGCATGCCGCTGTCGATGAACCATTTGCCCATCACGGCCATGCCCCCGAGCATTGGCACCTCGAAAAACGTGGCCCGCGGTTCGTTGTCGAAATCGGCGCGAAAGTTCTTGACCCACTCTTCCACGGCGAAGCGGGATTTGTAAGTGAAGCCAAGAGCGAGTAAGGCCGGTTTGCCTTTTGCATCCGCCGGGAGGGTAGCCTGTCGGCCCGTAAGGAATTCGCCCTTCAGCGCCGGGAGGGGAGCGCCGATCTCGACAGCTTGAAGGGCAGCGGAGGCAACGACCACGGAGAGAATGGATCTTGAGAGCATGTTCCCTCATTTTATAGACGATAGAATCTTGGCCATGATTCGATTTTTTTTAGCGGCGGCGGCGCTGGGCATTTTGAGTGGGCAGACTCCCGCGGTTTCGAATGTTCGCGGGGCGGCCTATCCGCAAGTGCACCCGGACCGCCGGGTAACGTTCCAGTGGAAGGCGCCGGCGGCGCAGAAGGTCCAGGTGATGCCGGGGGGCGGGAACAACGGGTTAGGCAAGGGTCCGTTTGAGATGACGCGATCGGCCGAGGGCGTATGGTCAGCGACGATCGGGCCGGTGCAACCGGGGTTTCACTACTACTGGTTTTTAGCCGATGGTGTTGCGGTAAACGATCCAAATTCGGAGACTTATTTTGGCTGGGCGCGACCAACGAGCGGGATCGATGTGCCGGACGAGAGGCTCGATTTCTACGAGCCGAAAGATGTCCCGCACGGGGACGTGAGGATGCATTGGTATCGATCGAAAGTGACGGGCCAGATGCGCCGGGCCTTTGTTTATGCGCCTCCGGGCTATGATGCAAACCCGCGAACGCGGTATCCAGTGCTGTACTTGCAGCATGGCTCGGGGGAGAGCGAGCGGGGCTGGGTGGCGCAGGGCCGGATGAACTTCGTCCTCGATAATTTGCTGGCGGCGGGAAAAGCGAAGCCCATGATTGTGGTGATGGAACTCGGCTATGCGCAGCGGCCCGGAGAGACGGGCGGACGCGGCAACGAGGCGTTTGGGGACGTGATGATGCAGGATCTGATTCCGGAGATCGACAAGTCGTTCCGCACGTTGACGGACCGGACGCAGCGGGCAATTGCGGGGCTTTCGATGGGCGGCGGGCAGGCGATGCAGATCGGGCTGGCGAATTTGGACCGTTTTGCGTCGATCGGTTCATTCAGCGGGGCCGGGGCGCGAAATTTTGACGTTCAAAGTTCATACGGCGGGGTGTTTAAAGATGCGGCGGCTTTTAACAAGCGGGTAAAACTGTTTTGGGTGGGTTGCGGACGCGAGGACGCGTTATTTGCCGGTTCGTCCGCACTCCATACCGCACTGGACAAGGGCGGTGTGCGGCACACGTGGAGCGAAGGGCCCGGTCTACACGACTGGCAAGTCTGGCGGAAACATTTGCACGAATTCGCACCGTTACTCTTTCGAGATTAGCGGCACTGCAACATCGACGAAACATAAGATTGGCAGACTATCTACTATGCGAACACTGATCGTTCTCTTCTCGGCTTCCGTGCTGATGGCGCAGCAAGCTCCGCGCGTGCTGCCCAATAGCGGCTACGACCTTCCCAACGGCTGGCGCATTACGCCCGCGGGCAAGCACGTGGTGACCGCGGACTACGTTTTGAATCTGACAACAGCGCCGAGCGACAACCAGATAGTGGCGTTGCACTCGGGCTACAACCCGCACGGTTTGCTGGTGATCGATCCGAAAAATGTGGAAATTGTGCAGCGGACGCCGTTGAAGTCGGCATGGTTCGGAATGGCGTGGGCGCCGGATGGGAAGACGATCTATATTTCGGGCGGGAACGCGGAGTCCAGGCAGAATCCGACGGCGGCGCCGGTGTACGGTTTTGGGTATGCGAACGGCAAGTTGAGCGAACAGCCGACGGTTCAGTTTAAGCATCATCTGCCGCAGAACCAGATCTATTGGTCTGGAATGGCGCACCATCCGAAGCTGCCGATTCTCTACGCGGCCAACCGGCACACGAAGGCGGTTCGCGGGCATTTGGTGGCGTTCGACACGAAGACCGGCGAACGGATCGCGGAGATGCCAACGGAGATTCATCCGTATGATGTGGTGATCGACCCAACGGGCACGACGCTATACGTTTCCAACTGGGCGAGTGATTCGGTGACGGTGTTGGACACGGCGACGCGGGCGGTGAAGGCGACGATCAAGGTGGGGCGGAACCCGAACGATATGGTGCTGGCACGGGATGGACGGCTGTATGTGGCGTGCTCGAATGAGAACTCGGTTTACGTGATCGACACGAAGCAACTGCGGCCGGTGGAAGTGATTTCGACGGCGATGTACAAGATGGCGCCGGTGGGATCGACACCGAACGCGTTGGCGCTGGATCCGGCACAGAAATTATTGTTTGTGGCCAATGGGGACAACAATAACGTGGCCGTGATCAACATCAGCGAGGAAGAGGTTTCCCATGTCGAGGGGTTCATTCCCACGGCGTGGTATCCGGCGGCGTTGACGGTTTCGCCGGATGGGAAGTCGTTGTACGTGGGCACGGCGAAGGGCATGGGCGGGTACTCGAATATCGATGGGCCGACGAGTCCGTTGGCGAGGCCGGGCGCGGGATCGCGGCATATCGGGGCATTGCAGAAGGGGTCAGTCAGTGTGATTCCGCTTGCGGATTTGAAGAGCAAAATCAAGGCTTACACGCGCGAGGCGATGGCGAATTGCCCGTACAACGATGAAATGTTGACGAAGGCGAAACCGCCGGTAAGCGGGCCATCGATCGTGCCGCAACAGGTGGGCGTAGGATCGCCGATCAAGCACGTGATCTACATCATCAAGGAGAATCGGACGTACGATCAGGTTTTTGGCGATATCGCGAAGGGAAATGGCGATTCGCGCTTGACGATCTTTGGGCGCAAGGTGACGCCAAATCAGCACCGGCTGGCGGAGCAATTTGTGTTGTTCGACAACCTGTACTGCGATGGCGAAGTGTCGGTGGACGGGCATTCGTGGTCGAATTCGGCGTACGCGACGGATTTCAACGAGAAGCGTTGGCCGCCGCAGTACGGCGGCATTTCGGCGTCGGTGAATGGGCCGGCGACGATCCCGGCGTCGGGGCATATGTGGGATTTGGCGGCGAAGAAGGGTCTGACGTACCGTTCGTATGGCGAGTATGCGACGCGAGTGAGCGAAGGCGATCAGATGGATGCCGCGCCGGGTGTGACCGGACTGGTTGGACATGTTGCGCCGAAGTTCCGCCTGCCCGGGATGCGGGATACGGAGAATGTGAAGGCGTTTTTCGATGAATTCACCCAGTTTGAAGCGAATTTCGATTCGCCGGATCCGCTGAAGCGGTTGCCGAATTTTGTGGTGATGAGCCTCGGCGAGAACCATACACAGGGTACGCGGGCCGGTGTACCAACGCCGTCAGCGGCGGTCGCGAATAACGATTGGGCCGTGGGACAACTGGTGGATCGCGTTTCGCATTCAAAGTATTGGGCGAATACGGCGATTTTCATCATTGAAGACGATGCGCAGAATGGGCCGGACCATGTGGATTCACGGCGAACCCCGGGGCTGGTGATTTCGCCGTTCACCAAGCGGAAGGCGGTGGATTCGACGTTGTATACGACGTCGTCGATGTTACGGACGATGGAGTTGCTATTGGGGTTGCCGCCGATGACGCAGTACGACGCGGGAGCCACGCCGATGTACGCCGCTTTCATGGATCAGGCAGATCCGACGCCGTATACGCATGTGGGGCCGGAAGTGGATGTGAACGCAAAAAATACGGCACTGGCATGGGGCGCGAAGGAGTCGGGCGAGATGGATTTCTCGGACTTTGACCGGGCGCCCGAGTTCGCGTTGAATGAGATCATTTGGAAGTCCGTGCGGGGGGCAAAGTCAGAGATGCCGCTTCCGGTTCGGCATTTTCATTTTCGATACTAAGCGATTGCGCCGCCAGCGATGTTAATGAGCCGGCGGTGATGGCTGCCGGCTATAAGGGCCAGCGTGGTCAGGGGTTCCCGCAGGAACTTCATCGCTGCATCGTGGCGTTCAAGAGTTTCGTCGCGATATTGCTGCCGGGCGGCCATTTCATCCATAGCCGTCGTGACTTCCTGCAAGTTCACCGTGACTCCATTCAGAGTAGCCGTCGCATCCTCCTGGTTCTTCGTCACCGGCTCAAGAATGCGCTCGTTACGGTCAAGCCGATAATTGCCGTTCACCAATTCAATGCCCTCGTTTTTAGCGCACCATCGATAACCGGATCGGGGCCAGGTACGCGGCAGTGGGGCCGCAACACGAATACGGGCTAATATGTGAACATTCGGTCATGCTCAAGCGAAAGCGCCAGCAGCCGTTCCGGAAGGGCAAATTCAGCCGGCTTGTCGGCAATCAGTGCCGGACCGAGATCTCGTGCCTTTGCGGAGTTACCAGACACATAGAAACGGACCCCGGCTTTGACAAGCGCGTCGTAGTGCTCCCGGAGTTTTCCCGTGCCCAGTCCGGCGAGACTATTCAAGACGTCGTCCTTCAAGAGAACGACTGCGTCGCCGGCAAGGAATACACTGACTTGGTGACCTTGGTCGGCAGCCGTTCGGGCAACCAGGAATGCCAGCGCGGCACGGGTCGGGGCATCCTCGCCGTAAGTGACGTGAATCAGAATTTTCGCCTTGTTTTGTGCGTTAACCGCCGCTGGAAGAAGCGTCAGCGCCAGCAACATTCCAATCTTCGCGACTCCGAAAATCTTCATAACCCCTCCGGTGTCATCTCGACGACCGGCGCGATCCGGTCGAATGGAATATTGGCGCGCTGGTTGGCCTCCTCTACTACTGCGCGGCTTTCGCCTTCAAAGTAGCAATGAGTCTGAGATGACTCCGGCAGGAAGAAACTGCGGATCCAGCGAACACCGCGGCCTTCTTCCGATATTTCCGCGCAACAGGTCTTCGCGCGGATACCGGCGCTGCTGAGCATTTGCGGGGTGATTCCGGGGAGTCTACGTTCGACTACGAATAGTGGCATGAAATTCTTTCCTTATGGCTGGTTAGGTTTATCAAGTTCGTGAGCTTGCAGTGGCTCAAGCAGTTCGTCAAGGTCTTCGCGTCTCAGGCGGATGGCTCTTTCCCCGGCGATGCGAAGAGCGGGGAGCTTTCCATTTCGTATGTATCCACGGATCGTTTGAACATGAACACCGAGGTACGCCGCCGCCTCTTCCGGTGTGACGTAGGGGCGGCCGGCCGCTGCAGACGATCCCGCGGCGCGCGGGCGCACAGTCGGCATACCGGCCAGGGCGGCTCGCCAAGAGGCACTTTTAATTCCGTAGTCGCGCCGGAGGGTGTCCATTACGCCGCTATTTATTTCCGCGACGCACACCAGGACATGAGGGATCGACATCGGGTTCGCGTCGACAGATGCCAAAGCAGCAGCGGCGTCAAGCAGTATCACCGATTGGTCGCTGTAGGCCGTCCTGGCGGATTTCTGATCCGGGGCCTCGCGCCAACACACGCCGAGTGATTCAAGATCGATGGCCCACGGACCCGACGGCTGCGATGCCGAATCGGGAGGCAGCCCACAGACAGCCGAGAATTACGTCGTCGGGCTCGACAAGTTCAGACCGTCGGGACTTCGCAATGAAAATGCCGAATCGGAGGGCTTCGTCGATGTCGCCGTTCGTCACTCGCCAAGAGTATTGCATATCTTAAACTCTGCCAATATATTTTATTGTCACTAAAACGCACATAATCAAACGCTGGAGCAATCGACTCTTGCGGTCATGCGCAAGTTGTGATGGAATCGACGTCTATGCAGATGCGACGCAGAGCGGCATTTAGAAAACTGGCGGGGATTTTTGGAGCGGCGCAGTTCGCGGCGTTAGCACAGGAAGCAGACGTCATGGAACCGGTGAACGTCTTCGACTTCGCCGCACTGGCGAAGAAGAAACTGGACCCCGCGGCATGGGACTATTTGGAGGGCGGCAGCGAGGATGAGCAGGCGCTGCATGACAACCGGGAGGGGTTCAAGCGGATCATCATCCGGCCGCGGATGTTGGTCGATACACATAAAATCGACACTTCGTTGACGCTGCTCGGCATGAACTTGAACTATCCGATCCTGTTTGATCCGGCGGGCGGGAAGAACTGCTTTTTCCCGAACGGCGAGTTGGCGGTTTCTCGCGCGGCGGGGAAGTCGAAGACGATGCACATCACGAACGGCGGCATTGAAGCGACGCTGCAGGAGGGGACGGCCGCGGAGAACTGGTGGCAATTAACGACGGGCGGGATTCTGACGAATAAGGCGCAAACGAGGTCGTTTGTGAGGCGAATCGAAGCGCAAGGATGTAAGGGAATCTGCTTTACGGTGGACATTATGCACGTGTCGCAGCGGGAGCGGGAGATTCACAACAAGCTGGAAAGATCGTGGTGCGAGACGGGACTGCCGAAGCGGGACGCGCAGGGGAAACTGCCGGTGGCGAAGACTCCGTGGAAGGCTGGCGTGCTGCCATCGAAGGCTGCGCCATTGCCGACTTGGGAGACGCTGGCGGAGTTGTGTACGGTGACTTCCCTGCCCGTGATTGTCAAAGGGATCATGACTGCGGAGGATGGGGACCGGTGCGTACAAAATGGCGCGAAAGCCTGCATTGTTTCCAATCACGGGGCACGGCAGCAGGACAGTGTCGGCGGAACGATTGAGGCGCTGCCGGAAGTAGTTCGGGCGGTGAATGGGCGCATTCCGGTGCTGATGGATGGCGGGATCCGGCGCGGTACGGATATTCTAAAGGCGCTGGCGCTAGGCGCGACCGCGGTTTGTATTGCGCGGCCGTATTTATACGGGATGGCGAGTTTCGGGCAGGCCGGCGTCGAGCGCGTGATTCATCTGCTGCATACGGAACTGGCCCTGAACATGGGGCTGGCAGGCGTGCCGAATTTACGGTCGATCGACAAGAGTCTGGTGCGTATCCGCGGGGGAGCCTGATCAAATGGAAACCCAGCGATTCTCGCGGGCGGACCGAAACACCGCGTCAATCGTCCGCATGTTACCCAATGCGAATTCGAGGGAGACAGGCACAGGCCGCTCGCCGCGAACGGCGGCGGTGAAGGCTTCGCCTTCGATCGTGTATTGATCGCAAACCGCGAAGGTGTGGGCGAGGGGACCGGCGCCATTGTCGATGAAGACTTGCGTGGGCTTGTCGGGCGGGGCGTTAAAAGGAATCTCGATCTCGATGCGTCCTCTCGTTCCGTGAAAATGCATGCGCTGATACGGGTTGATCTGCGTGCTGCAAGTGAACTGGCAGTGAACGTCGCCAAAGTCCAGGATCACTGAGGAGAGGCGGTCCGTTTGAAATTGAGGATCCCGTTCAACCTGCGCACAAACGCGGGTGGGATTGCGCCCAACGATGAAACGCGACGTGAAGATGGGGTAGCAGCCTATGTCCATCATCGCTCCGCCGCCGATATCGGCCCGGTTGCGAATGTTGTCCGGGTCAACATTGGTATAGCTGAAGAAGCCTTGGATTGCGCGGAGCGGCCCGATCTTGCTTTCATCGATCGCGGTTTTAGTCCACAGCCATTGCGGGTGCGTGGCGACCATGAAGGCCTCCCCGATAACCACGTTGTTGGCATCGCGCGCAGCGATTAATTCGTCAACTTCGGCAGCGTTCATGCCGAGCGGTTTTTCACAAAGAACGTGCTTACCGGCCTGCGCGGCGCGGATGGACCAGGGGACGTGGAGGTGATTGGGTAATGGGTTGTAAATGATGTCGATGCTGGGATCGGCGAGCAGTTCCTCATAAGAGCCGTACGCGGCCGGAATGCCAAACGAGGCGGCGTGTGTCTTGGCGGTATCGATGTCTCGGGAGGCGATGGCCGCCACTTCGAGCGAAGGAGCGCGCAGCAGCGCGGGGATTACTTTGGTGCGGGCAAACTTGGAGGAGCTGAGAATTCCCCAGCGGAGCCGATTGGACATGATGAACAGCATCTCAGATTCAGCCGCTGCAAAAGAAATACTGCCGGTCCGGATTTGGGCGAATCTGTCTATGCATGAGGAATCTAGTCATCGTTCTGGATGACCAACTGAATGAAGATTCCGCAGTCTACGACGGGTTTGATCGGGCGAAAGATGCAATCTGGATGGCCGAGATCGAGGGGTCGCGGCCTCGCATGTGGTCGCGCAAGGACCGCATTGCGATGCTATTAAGCGGCATGCGGCACTACGAACAGCGGATGACGAGGGCCGGGCGCTGTGTGGTATACCGGAGCTTGGATGATCGGTCGAATGCGAATTCGCTACGGGGCGAATTGCCGCGGTCAATCGAACAGTTTCAGCCGGAAAGGTTGATGGTGGTGCAGCCCGGTGAACAACGGATTCGCTTGGAACTGGAGGCGACGGCCAAACAAGCGGGACTTCCGCTTGAATTCCGGCCGGACCGATACGTTCTGTCCCGTACTGACGACTTTTGGCACGAAGTGAATGAACGCGATGGACTGGATGTTCCAGTGCGGACTCCCTTCCATGTCGAACCGGACCGAACTACGCAGCGTGTCATCGAGTTGGTGAATCGGCGGTTCGCGCGGCATCCCGGATCGCTGGACGGATTTTGCTGGCCGGTCACGCCAGAGGAGGCCAGTGCGGCCTTGAACCACTTGCTGGCGGGACCGGGCAGTGGAACATATGAGCCGTGGCTGATAGCGGCAATGGATCTGAAACTATTGGACCCGCGGGAGATCGACGCGGCAGTGTTATACCTGAAAGGAAGAGATGCGAATTCTGCTGTATAGCGGTAAGGGCGGTGTTGGCAAAACAAGCGTGGCAGCCGCCACGGGATTGCAGTTGGCACGGCTCGGGATGAAGACGCTGGTGATGAGTGTCGACCCGGCTCATAGTTTGGCGGACTCTTACGCCTTGAAAACCAGCCTGTTCGATGCCCGAACCGGCGATCCGTTCACCGTAGCCGAAAACCTGGATATCCAGGAAGTGAACATCCAACTGGAGATCAAACGGCATTGGAAGGAAATTTCGGGTTACATCACCAGCGTGCTGCGAACCAGCGGACTCGGCGATGTGGAAGCCGAAGAGATGGCGATTCTTCCGGGGATGGAAGAGTTGAGCGCGATGATGTACGTGAACCAGTACCGCAAGGGGAACACCTACGATGTGATCGTGCTGGATTGCGCGCCGACTGCCGAATCGTTGCGATTTATCTCCATGCCGACCACGCTCGAATGGTACATGAAGCACGTGTTTCCCATGGAGCGGAAAGTGTTGAACGCGGTCCGGCCATTGGCGAACCGTCTCTCCCCGATCGAACTTCCGCCCGATTCGTATTTCGGCAATGTCAAAACGCTGTTCACGAAAATGGAGGGAATCGACACGATTCTCGAAGACCCGCAATTGACGAGCGTCCGCCTGGTAACGAATCCGGAACGAATGGTTTTGCGGGAGACGCAGCGCGCTTATGTTTATTTTTCCCTGCATGGGCTGACCGTGGACACGATCGTCGTGAACCGGGTGCTGCCGAGCGAAGCGGACGATTCCTACTTCGGAAAATGGCGCGAAGCGCAACAGGAGATTCTAGGTGAAATTACCAGTTACTTTGACCCGGTTGCGGTGCGGCAAGTTCCCATGTTTCAGGAAGAGGTCATGGGGTTGGAGCGGCTGGAGAAACTAGCGGCCGTGCTGTACGCGGCGGACGAAAATCCGGCGCTGGTCACGCGGGCCGAACGCCCCTATTCCTTTGGCCGGGAGCACGGCGCCTACGTGGTGCGACTGGCATTGCCCTTTGCGGCAAAGGGCGACGTGGGGCTGTTTAAGAAGGGCGATGAGCTGGTGATCGAGGTCGGCACTTTACGGCGGCATGTCGGGCTGCCAACCACGATGGCGGCGCTGCAACCGGTGCGTGCTAGATTCGAAGGGAAGACGTTAGTGGTCGAATTGCGGGAGGCATCATGAGCGAGACGAAAAGTAATTGCGGCTGCATGGGCGTAGGACCGATTGTGACCGAGTTTGCCAGGAAACTGGGGCCTTCCGAAGAGGTGAGCCAGCACTTCAAAGCGGCGCGGCTGGAGATACTGAAAGGCCTGCGCGCGATGCTCGATGAGCAGATTGCGGGCATGGCCGAGGCGCCCAAGCACGGCACAAAATTCACGGTGGAGTAGCACCGGGAGGGCGAGAGCCGTCATAATAGCGGCTTCATGTCCAAGATTGATCCCACCAAGCTACGCAGTTATACCTGGTTCAACGGTAAAGAATATTACAACTTTTCGAGACGCGGGAATCTGCGCTCGATGGGCTTCAGCCGCGAGATATTCTTCGGCAAGCCGGTTATCGGCATTTGCAACTCGTATAGCGAGCTGAACAACTGCAACGCCCATTTGCGGGGCTTGGCGGAGGCGGTGAAACGGGGCGTATGGGAAGCCGGCGGATTTCCGCTGGAGTTCCCCGTCATCTCGTTAGGCGAGCAGTTCATGAAGCCGACCACCATGCTCTTCCGGAACCTGATGGCGATGGATGTGGAGGAGTCGATTCGGGCGAATCCGGTGGATGCCGTGGTGCTGTTGTGCGGGTGCGACAAGACAACGCCGGCGATGCTGATGGGCGCTGCTTCGGCCGACGTACCGGCCATTGTCGTAACTGGCGGACCGACACTTTCGGGCAACTACAAGAACACGCCCTTCGGCACGGGAACGGACGGAAGGAAGATTTTCGATCTGCATCGCATCGGGCAGATCGGCGCGGAGGAGTTGCAGGAGATTGAAGGTTGCATGGTGCGCAGCGCCGGGCACTGCACAGTGATGGGAACGGCATCAACCATGGCTTCGATGGCTGAAGCGCTGGGCATGACACTCCCCGGAAACGCCGCTATTCCAGCCGTCGATTCGCGGCGTGCGGCCTTGGCCGAACAATCGGGGCAGCGCGCGGTGGAGATGGTGGCCGAAGACATGCGGCCGTCGCGCGTGATGACGCGGCAGGCGTTTGAGAACGCGATGGTGGTAGACATGGCAATCGGCGGCTCGACGAACGCCGTGGTCCATCTGTTGGCAATCGCGGGGCGCTTGGGAATGGGCTTGGTGCTCGACGATTTCGATCACGTTTCGCGAAAGACGCCCTTCCTGGTAAATGTGCGTCCAAGCGGGCAGCACCTGATGGAAGACTTCTTCTACGCGGGCGGACTGCCGGCGGTCATGCGTGAGCTACTGCCGCTCTTGAACCGCGACTGCATCACGGTGAATGGAAAAACTGTTGTCGAGAATGTAGGCGCGGCGCCCTGCTACAACCGCGATGTGATCCGCGCGCTCGATGCTCCATTGCATCCGGAGGGCGGAACGGTCATTCTCCGCGGGAACCTCGCGCCGGATGGGGCGGTGTTCAAACAGACCGCCGCGACGCCGGCGCTCTGCAAACACACCGGACCCGCGTTTGTTTTTGAGACTTATCAGGAGATGCACGATTCCATCGATTCGATGGATCTGCCGGTCGACGCCAATACGGTTCTGGTGATGAAGAACGGCGGACCGAAAGGCGCGCCGGGCTTCCCGGAGTGGGGCCATATACCGATGCCGAAGGTACTATTGGAAAAGGGCGTGGCCGACTGCGTTCGCATCTCCGACGCGCGAATGAGCGGAACCAGTTTCGGAACAGTGGTGCTGCATGTTTCCCCGGAATCGGCCATCGGCGGGCCGTTGAGTATCGTGGAGACCGGCGACATCATCACTCTGGATGTCGAAAACCGGGAGTTGAAACTGCACGTGGATGACGCGGAGATCGCGCGACGGCTGGCCGCCAGGCCGCTCCCGCCGCCGGCGTACACGCGCGGCTACGGAAAGCTGTTTCTGGATCACGTCACCCAAGCGCATCTGGGCTGCGACTTCGACTTTCTGCACGCCGAGAAGCCGAAGGAATGAACAAGCGCTGGGCAACGCCGGCATTTTTTATACTCCTTGTCTGGCTGTTCTACGTTGCGAGTAAAGGGGCCTACAAAGGCTTCTTTTCCGCCGACGATCTGGACAACCTGGCGTGGACACGGCACGCGGAACTTTCGAGTTTCCTGAATGGCCTGGTCACGCCGCAGTTCTATGCGACGAACTTCCGGCCCGTCGGGCACTTCTATTTCTGGGCGTTGGGGCACATGGCGGGGTTGGATATCCGGCCCTACATCGCCGTGCTGCATGTGTTGCATCTGGCGAACCTGGCGCTGCTGTGGGCGCTGTTGAGCCGACTCTCGTTTACATGGGCGGCGCGGGCGATCGGCGTCCTGTTCTTCGCCTTTCACATGGCCGTATTCGACGCCTACTGGAAGCCGATGTACGTGTTCGACGTGCTCTGCGCGGTATTTTCGCTTTTGTCTGTTCTGCTGTGGATCGACAAACGGCGCTGGCTGAGTTTGCTTTGCTTCTGGCTCGCTTACAAATCCAAGGAACTGGCCGTGGCGGTTCCGGTGATTCTGGTTGCTTATGAATACATGCTCGGTTCGCTCAACTGGCGGGCACTCGCGTGGCACCTCGGGGGAGGCGCGTGGTTCACTTTGCAGGCGCTGTTTTCGCAGGCTGGGCGGGGTGGAGATTACGGCCTCCGGCTGACGCCTTTGACTCTCTGGCAAACGGTGGACTACTATGCCTCGCAAGTGTTGCTGATCCGCCACGCCGGTTTCGCCTTGGCGTTGTTACCGGTATGGGTGCGCGACCGGAGATTGTGGTGGGGCATGTTAAGCGCGGCTCTTTGGCTGGGGCCGATGCTCCTGGTTCCCGGCCGCCGGTTTGGAGCGTATTTATATTTGCCATTGGCAGGATTGGCCGTGGCTATGGCAGCGCTGACCGAACGCTTCGGGTGGAAGTGGATCGCCGCGCCGTTAGCAATCTGGCTTGGCTTCAACTACACCGAGATGCGGGAGAAGCGACGCGCGACGCTGGCCGAGGCGGAAGAGACGGCGGCCTATGTTTTCTCGCTGGCCGACCTCGCCAGGAATGGAAAAGATATCGACACAATGCTCGTCGATAGTGCGCCGGCAGGCTTGCGGCGATGGGGCGTGGAGGGCGCGTTGCGTTACACCTTTGACCGCGACGACCTGGAAATGATTTATCTGGAGGACAGCGACCATAAAGAACCGCGCGCCGACGCGACGCTGGCGATGCTCAGCTGGGACGGGCCGATGAAAAAGCTCTACACAATGCGCCGGACAGCCGCGCTGGGCGATGCGCCGTACGTGGAAATGACACGGTTAACGCCGGTGTGGCAGTTGACGAAAGGATGGTACCAACGCGAGGGGAACTACCGCTGGACAATGCCGCGCGCCGAGGCCCGCGTGCGCCGTCCGGCGAACGCGAATGCGTTTCAAGTAACCGTAAATGTGGGTCCGGATTATATTCGCGCGGTCGGCAAAGTGACTTTGACCGTTAGGGTTGGCGGCGCGGAACTGGGCACCAGGACATTCACCCAAAACGGCTGGCTGACGGAGGCGTTCGCCATGCAGCCTGGTCCCGAGGGAAATGTAAATGTCGAATTCAGCGTCGATCCGCCGTTCCGCCCGAAGAACGGGGATCCGCGGCCACTCGGCATTCCCATCGCGGCATTCGGCTTTCGCTAACCTTTTGCCGGGCTCCGGCGTCTGTACACTGGGATCATGCGATTTCTTTTTCTTGCGATCACTACGGGCGCGCTGTTACTGGCCGAAAGCGCCTCTGGCGTTAAATGGAAGGCGCCCGCTGCCTGGAAGAACCAAGCGGAGCGGCCTATGCGCGCGGCAACCTATTCCGCGCCTGCAGCCGCTGGCGATGCTGAGCCGGGCGAAGTGGCGGTTTTCTATTTCGGTCCCGGGCAGGGCGGCGGCGTTCAGGCGAATATCGACCGCTGGATCAGCCAGTTTCCCAAGAAGACCGGCACCCCGAAAATAAACAAATCGACAGTCGCGGGGATGGGCGTGACCATGATCAATGTGGCCGGAACCTACGGGGCCTCAAGCAGCCCGATGTCTCAGGAAAAAGTTAACAAACCCAGTTTCCGGATGATCGGTGCGATTGTTGAGGCGCCGCAGGGCGCGGTATTTTTCAAATTTACAGGCCCGGCGAAAACGGTCGCCGCTCAGGAAGCATCGTTCCTGGGAATGATCAACGCGATTACGAAGGAGTAGGTATTCATGCTTTCGCGTAGAGGTTTTGCCAGTGTATTCACGGGAGTGGCAGCGACGGCGGCGGACTGGCCCCAGTGGCGCGGCGTCCGGCGCGACGGACGGACGGCGGAAACCGGCCTGTTGCGGCAGTGGCCCGCGGCCGGGCCGGGGCTCCTGTGGCGCGTCGACGGACTTGGCGAGGGATACTCGTCATTTTCCATCGCGAACGGCAAACTTTTTACGCAGAGCCAGAAAAAGGGCCGGCAGTGGGTGATGGCGCTGGACGCCTCGACGGGCAAACCCATTTGGGAAACTCCGGCGGGCGAGCACTTCCCGCAGGACCGCGGGCATGGGCCGCGTGGGACACCGACGGTTGACGGCGATACGTTGTACTCACTCTCGGCTGACGGCACGCTGGTATCGCTGGTCGCGGCGACAGGGAAGAAGAATTGGGAATCTAACATCCTGCGGGATTTCAAGGGTTCGCAAATTAAGTGGGGCTTGAGCGAATCGCCCTTGGTGGATGGCAATCGCCTGATTGTGACGCCCGGTGGCAAAGACAAAGCCGTCGTCGCATTGGACAAGGGGACCGGTAAACCGCTGTGGGGCGGCGGCGACGATCAGGCTGGATATAGCTCGGCCATCGCCTTCGATTTCGGCGGGCAGCGGCATATCGTCGCATTCACTTCCAGCGGCGCCATTGGGCTGAACGCGGCAAACGGATCGGTGATGTGGAACTACACCAAGGTCTCCAACCGTACCGCCAACATCGCAACGCCGATCTATCACGACGGGCACGTGTTTTTGAGCTCCGATTACGGAACCGGTTGCGCGCTGTTGAAGCTTACAGCCGCCGGTGAACGCATCAAAGCGACCGAAGTTTACTTCAATCGGGAGATGCGGAATCATTACGGTTCAAGCGTCCTGCTCGACAAACACCTGTACGGTTTTTCCAGCGGTATTCTCACCTCCATGGACCTGATGACGGGCGAAGTGGCGTGGAAAGATCGCAGTGTGGGCAAGGGCCAAGTGATTCTCGCGGAAGGCCTGCTGTACTTGCAAGGCGAGACGGGCACGGTGGCGCTGGCCGAGGCCACTCCGACGGCGTACAAAGAGATTTCCCGCTTCGAATTCGGGCGCGGCGACTATCCGCTTTGGACGCTGCCGGTCATCGCCGGCGGGCGTTTGTATCTCCGCGATCAGGGCAAACTGGCCTGCTACAAGATTTCTAAGGTGTGATCGGTCGTGGGCTCCGCGCCCCACGCCATCGCCAACATGAGTCCACTCGCGTTTGAATGACACCGGCACGCGATCGCCCCCGATACTATTTGTAAGTAACTTCCACCAGAAACAGCCCACTCGCCGGGGCCGTTGGGCCGCATTCGGCGCGGGCTCCCCCGTTCAATAAATTGGCTATTCCAACAGGCCCCAGATTCCCCTTCCCCACTTCAATCAGGGTGCCAACCAGATTTCGCACCATGTGCTTGAGAAAGCCTGTCCCACAGACCCTATAGATCAGCCGGGGGCCCTCCCGCACAAGAGTCGAAGTAAAAATCGTGCGCACTTTGGAGTACCCGGAATCGTAGCGTTCGTCAAATGTGGCGAAGGCGGAAAAGTCGTGTTTGCCTTCAAATAGGGGCGCCGCCGCAATCATCTTCCGGTCGTCTAACGGATAGGGATGGTGGTGGACATAGGGACGCTCGAATGGCGAACAGATTTCGTCGCGAAAAATGCGGTATTCATACAGTTTCGAGGCGGCGTCGTGACGGGCGTGAAAATCGGGGGACGCTTCCTCCACACTCGTCACGCGGATGGCCCCCGGGAGCAGATGGTTCATGGCGCGCAGAAGATTCTCGCAGGGAATTGTGCTGGTAGTGCTGAAAGCGGCCACCTGGGCGATCGCGTGAACGCCCGCATCGGTGCGGCCGCTTCCTTGAACCAGGATGGGAGTCTTAGATAACGCGAGAAACGCCCTTTGAAGCTCGCTTTGAATCGTCACCAACCCTGGCTGAACCTGCCAACCGTGGAAATTCGTGCCGTCGTAGGAAACGGTCATCCGTATACGGCGCGTTGGCCGGTCAGGCGACATTGCGAGAGCCGGGTTTCACCGCCACTGACCCCTCGCGGCAAAGCGGACAGAGTTCGGGAGACCAACTGGTCACCGAAATCGTCGCCAGGGCCGCGCGTGGAACGCCGATATCGGCGTGGCCGCCGGAGCGGTCGATAATGGAGCCGGCGGCGAGGATCTTCACGCCGTAATCGCGCAACAGGTCGATCACCTCGCGTGAACTGCCGCCCGTGGTGACGACGTCCTCGACCACTACCGCCGTCTCACCGGCCGTGACTTCGAATCCGCGGCGCAACGTCATTTTGCCTCCCGCGTCGCGCTCGGTAAACTGAAATCGCGCTCCCAGGGCACGCGCCACCTCGTGGCCGATGATCAGTCCGCCAACGGCGGGAGAGGCGACTAGGGGAATCGCTTCCCCGTTGGACATCTCCCGGAATCGCGCGGCGAGGGCGCGGCCCATGGTCTGGGCGTGTACCGGATATTGCAAAACTTTGGCGCACTGGAGGTAGGCCGGACTGTGCAGTCCGCTGGTTAGCCGGAAGTGGCCGTGAAGGTAGGCGCCGGTCTGTTCGAAGAGGCTGAGAACGGGGTCAGAAGTGGACATCCGAAGCCCAATATAGCAATTTGTCCGGGAGCGGACGCGGGTAGGCCGGAGATTCCCGAAAGCGGACAAAGAAAGAGAGTGAATAGGCTTAAACCCTGCGATATCATGGAGAAATCGTGGAACATCGGGCGTCCAGTCTGCGTCTGGCTCTGTAATCGGAAAGCTATCTGGTATGAATGTAAAACAACTCACAAGTCTTCTCTGCTCGCTCCTGGTTCTGACGCCGGCCCTGCCCGCCCAGAGCCGAACTGGCGTTTCCGGGTGGTGGAACAACATCACCGAGCCTTACTCCTGGCGGGAGGTTGCCCCCATTCACTTGGGAAACTCCTCGCGGTTGGATCAATTGATGCGCGCGGGCAAACTGTATCTCTCGCTGCAGGATACGATCTCGCTGGCACTCGAGAACAATCTGGACATCGAGTTGCAGCGCTACGGGCCGCGCATCTCGGAAGCCGAATTGCAGCGCGCCAATGCGGGTGGCTCATCCCGCGTCGGGTCAGCCAGCGGCGTTTCCAACACCACCACCGGGCAAGGGGCCGCCGGCTCGCAGTTGGGTTCCGCGGCGGCGCAGACGGGACAAACACTCGTCGGTCAGAATCTGGATCCGGTCTTGACCGGCACCATGAGTTGGGGCCATCAAACGATTCCCCAGACCAACACCTTCGTCACCGGCACCAGTTCGCTGATTAACCAGCGGACGTTGGCCAACTACGGAGTCTCGCAAAGTTTCCTCACCGGCACATCGGCCACCCTGGGGTTCAACAACAACCTGCTCGCCCAGAACTCCGGCCGTAACGATTTCAATCCGTCCAAGTCCGTCAACGGCTCGCTCAATGTTACCCAACGCCTCCTGCAAGGCTTCGGGATGGCGGTCAACAACCGCAATATACGCGTCTCGCGAAATAACGTCAAGGTTTCCGAACTGGTGTTTCAGCAGCAGGTGATCACCACGGTTTCAAGCGTCATCTCCCTTTACTGGGATCTCGTTAGCGCCAATGAAGATGTCCAGGTTAAACAACAGGCCCTCGCGCTCAACCAGAAACTGTATGACGACAACAAGAAACAGGTGGAGATCGGAACGCTCGCGCCCATCGAGATCATCCGCGCGGAGGCGGAAGTGGCCCGCAGCCAGCAGGACCTCACGATTTCCGAGACGAACCTGCTGCAACAGGAAACGGTTATCAAGAATGCGCTAAGCCGCACCGGCGTAGGCAGTCCCGGCCTGGCCGAGGCACGGATTATTACCACCGATAAGATCCGCATGCCGGACAACGAAGCCGTGGAACCGATTCAGGATCTCGTTCTCAAGGCAGTGACCGGGAGACCCGAACTCGAACAGGCGAGAGTGAATATTGAAAGCTCCAAAATCGGACTGAAGGGTTCGAGGAACGCACTCCTCCCCAGTGTCGATGCCTTTGTAGACGTCCGCAACAACGGGCTGTCGGGTATCTTGAACAACCAACCCATTCCGCCCGTTCCCGGCGCGCCCGTCGGCATCGTCAGCCCGCCGCGTAACCCGGCCAACGTCGACGGCTTCTTCCTCGGCGGCTACGGCACCGCCCTCGGCCAGGTTTTCCGCCGTAACTTCCCCGATTACAGCGTCGGTGTCAGCCTGAATATCCCGCTTCGAAACCGCGGCGCGCAGGCCGACATGGTGCGCGATCAACTGAGCCTCCGGCAGAGCGAAATCCGGCTACAGCAGTCGCTGAATCAGGTGCGGGTCGAAGTGCAAAACGCGCTCATCAGTCTGCAACAAGCGCGCGCCCGCTATCAGACTTCGGTTAAGAACCGTGTTCTGCAGGAGCAGACCCTGGACGCGGAACAGAAGAAGTACGCCCTAGGCGCCTCCACGATCTTTTTCGTGATTCAAGCCCAACGCGACCTTACCGCCGCCCAGGCGTCGGAAGTGGCGTCACTTAGCACTTATGCCCGAGCCAGAAACGAACTGGAGCGGGCCACGGGCCAGACGCTGACAGCTAATAGCATCCAAATCGACGAGGCCATGAAGGGCTCTGTGGCTCGGCCGGCTTCCGCGATTCCGGCCGTCCAATAGGGGTACCGGAAATCGCAGAGTAGCTTCGCTCTTAATGCTGACGGTTGTGAGCGCGGTTAATCATGCTCGGCACATCATAAAACAGCCCGGCTCTTCACGAGCCGGGCTGTTTTTTGTCTATCGACGGGAGGGCACTAGTCCTTTCCGGGGATACCATAAAGCGGCTGCATTCTTGCCCCGCTGATTTCGTCGAGTTCCGTGTCGGTCCCTTCGACAGCTCGCGTCACCGCTTCCGTTTGGGTCTTCTGTTCATCATTCAAGGGTGTTTCGCTCATTTATTTCGGTTCCTATTCTGTAAGCTTTGCCCGCCTATAAGGGCGTACAGCGAACGGTGCGGAACATTCATGGGGAATTGTTCGTGGGGAAGCGAGAAAACATTCCCAATCGGCAGGTGGGCCTGATTTCGCCGATTCCGTGCGCCCGGCACTTCGGCACTCACGGGAAATTGACCACCTCTGCCCAAATAGAGTTGACCACACCCGAAAGAGATCATGCCACGCGGCGGCGACATCAAGCAAGAGGATATTTGGCCACGCCGCTGGCGGGCAAGTCGTTGTTTAAGTGGGCGACAACAGAATCATGCGCGCGGCGTGGCCGCGCGCCGCAAGGCAGAGTACGGCGCTAGAAACGACGCAAAAAGCAGCGCCTTCATGGTCAACTCTTCGTAAACATGGGTGGGTCATTCTTGGCGAGTGCCGAAGGCCCGGCAGGCTCCGCTCTAAAAAAAACCCGGCTCATTGAGAGCCGGGCGGTTGAGAGTATTTGACAACGAAGTGGCGTAGCCTTACTCCGGATCGGGGATCCCGTAAGGCGCCCGCGGCCTGGCGCCGCTGATTTCGTCGAGTTCAGCTTCTGAAGCTTCCCCGGTCACGATAACCGTGAAGCCATCGCCAGTCGCGGAAGTTCCGGAACTGGCGATGGTCTAACCAGCGCGTTTACTTGATCGCCATTTTGTCCAAAGCTTCTCCGCCCGCGGGCAGCGGCGACGCACCCGGCTTCAGCCCATTCGTTTCCAATATGTAGGCGACGATGCTGGCATAGCTATCCTCCGGCAACGAACCCGGCGCCGACGGCGGCATCGTCTTTTGTGACCGGTCATAAAGCGCCCGGACGCTCCGCCCGGACCACGCCGTCCGGAAATACTGCCCGCCCAGCGGCGTTCCGAATGTTCCATTGGTTAATGTGCTGCCGTGACAGACGGCGCAATTCGAGTTGTAGGCGGTTTTCCCCGCCGCCGCCTGCGCGGCCGTGAACTGCGCCGGAGTACCATCGACAATCACTGCGTTCCGCTCCTCGCCGGGTTGCTTGGCATCGCTCACACTGCGCGGCTCCTCGGCCGCGGCTCCGGTCCCCTCTCCCAGATAGGTAAACGCCAGGATAGCTCCGTTATTCTGCATGCGTCGAACCGTGCCTCCGCCGTGCGCCTCGGCCAGTCCGCCTGGATCGGTCGCAATGTAAATCGTCTTGCCGTCCGGACTCACGGCCGTATCCCGATACCGGTTCTCCGATTGGAAATACCGGGAGATAAACCCGGACGCC
>Ga0105048_10002630_pt1 | contig 29216 bp, 31 predicted proteins | sample MAT05_FD_78382 | JGI IMG/M metagenome (GOLD analysis project Ga0105048, IMG submission 78382) | Freshwater microbial communities from Lake Fryxell liftoff mats and glacier meltwater in Antarctica - MAT-05 | ecosystem: Environmental > Aquatic > Freshwater > Ice > Liftoff microbial mat | place... | reverse complement strand
ATTGAACGAAATTTCTTACATTTGAACTATGCAAGTACAAGTAGACATAGAGTTTGAGCAATTGGTAAAAATCGTAAAGACTTTACCAACAGGAAAACTTCGGAAACTCAAAGCCGAAATTGAAAAGGAAACAGCAAACGAAAGGAATTAGACCGATTTAAAATCACTTCTTTTAAAAAATGTTCAGTGGCAACAAAGAAACAATTAGAAACCATTGAAAATAATAGAAAATCTATCAATCAATGGCGGACAAAGTAATTTTGATTGACACATCCATTCTCATTGACTATTATCGAAAGACAAACAAAGAGAATTCTGCTTGGATTGGACTTTTTGACAGAGGCTATGAATTCGCGGTTTCTGCTATCACAAAATACGAATTATATTCAGGAGCTACACAAAGCCAAATTGAGTTTTGGAACAGCATATTGGTGGCCATCCCGGTTATTCCACTTGATGAAAGTTGTGTTGATACAGCCGTACAGATAAATTTTGCCCTCAGGCGAAAAAGAAAACAAATCGACCTTGCAGACCTTTTTATAGCAGCAACGGCAATGAATCAAAATTTGTCTATTGCGACATTAAATAAAAAATATTTTGATCGCATTGATGGATTGACCATTGTAGAATAAGGCGAACGCCCAACAAAGTATTGCCGCAAGCCAAAAGCTTCGATACCCTCAAAAAATTAGAGAACTAACTAACAGAAAAATATTCAAAAGACAACCAAAATAAACTAAGTTTAAATTTTAAAATTATGGCTGAATTTAAAGTTGATATAACTAATTGCGACAAAGAGCCAATTCATATTTTAGGAAAGATTCAGGGTCATGGCTTTTTGATTGGTGTTGATAGTAAAGACCAGTTGATCCAATACATCAGCGAAAATACAGCTTCATATATAAATGACGATCCGGCAAAATATCTTGGAAAGCATATTGATGAAATAGAAGCCCGGATGAATATTTCCAATTATGGCAACAAGTTGAAACTTTCTCAAATTATAATCCTGGGTTCAGGAAATGGTTTTGAAAACATTAATCCTTTTTACATAGAAGTGGATGGCAAAGCCTTCAACCTTATCATAAAAAATGCTGCCGCCATCTTACTGTTGGAGTTTGAGCCCTGCAATACAAGAGAAGAATTTGATGTACAAAAAACAATCGGGCGTTCAATATCAGCTATACTGGCAGAGTCAGGCTTACAATCCATGCTTAAAACTGCCGCCCTGGAAATAAAGAAAATCATACAGTACGACAGGGTGATGATTTACCAGTTTGGGGAAGATGGACATGGGGAAGTGGTTGCAGAAGAAAAAAATACTGACCTGAAATCTTTTTTAGGAATGCATTACCCGGCCTCGGATATTCCAAAGCAGGCAAGGGAATTGTACAAAATAAATTTAACCCGTATTTTGGCAGACGTAGATATGGATTGCCCTGCTATAATTAGTAACCAGGGGCAGAATGCTCCACTTGATCTTACACATTCTGTGTTAAGGGCTGTTTCGCCCATACACATTCAGTATTTAAAAAACATGGGTGTGGCGGCCAGTTTCAGCATCAGTCTTCTTTCGCACGGTGAGCTTTGGGGCCTAATAGCCTGCCACAATTATTCACCTAAATTTATTGATTATAAAGCAAGGGAGGCTTCAAAATTAATTGGTCAGATAGTCTCTCCCGCCTTAGAGTACAGGGCTGGAGAAGAAGATAGTGAAAAATTTGCGCTGCTTAATCAGGCTGTAAACACACTTCTAAAATTTGTTGAAAAGCAAAGTGATATTGTAAGCGCATTAACAGCCAATGCAGTTACTATTAATAATGTTTGTTCCAGCACTGGTGCCGTACTTGTATTTGATGACAAGATTACCAGTATTGGTGTAACGCCCAATAACGATGAGGTAAAAGAAATAGTAAAGTGGATAATTGACCACTCACAGGATATGGTTTTTTATTCTAACCGGTTTCCGGCAATATATCCTGCTGCAGAAAAGTACAGTGATTTGGCAAGTGGACTATTTGCGTGCATACTTTCCAGGGAATTATCGGAAATGATTTTATTTTTTAAACCCGAAAAAAAACAAACCATCAACTGGGGGGGTAATCCTGAAAAGGCTGTGGTGGCAGCCAGTGACGGTTCGTTGCAATTATCTCCACGCCAGTCTTTTGACAAATGGACGGAAATTGTGAGGCAAAGCTCAGAAAAATGGGACCGGGGAGAAATAGCAGCATTGATCAATTTGAGAGAGCATGTTATTTACCAGATCAACCGTAAGGCAAATGAAATACGCCAGTTAAATGAGCGATTAAAATTAGCGTATGAAGAACTGGATACCTTTAGCTTTACAGTTTCCCATGACCTCCGTACCCCATTATCTTCCATAAAAGGGTATGCGGAATTATTATTAACCACCAATGAAAGCCTGGATGATAATGCTAAAAATATATTAGAAAGAATAAATAACTGTGCAGATAAGATGGCTGTGCTAATTAAAGAAATATTGAATTACTCAACTTATGCAAGGAGTGAAATTAAGTTGGAAAAGATAAATATGAGGCAATTGACAGAAGACATTAAAAAACAGATTTTCCAATCATTACAACCGCAAAATCTTGAATTTATCATTGGTGCTACCCCGGATATTTCAGGGGATGCTGTAATGATAGGACAGGTATTTGATAACCTGCTCAATAATGCAGTAAAATATTCTTCCAGGTCAGGCATGGCAGTTGTAAAGGTAGAAGGATATGTTTCTGAAAATGAAACCATTTATACAGTTGCGGATAATGGAATTGGCATTGATATAAAATACCAGAACCGGGTTTTTGAATTATTTAAACGTATGGATAACGTAAAAGACTTTGAAGGCAACGGCGTAGGGTTGGCTATAGTAAAAAGAATAATGGAGAAACATAAAGGGCGGGTATGGTTTGAAAGCCAGCTCGGCAAAGGCACTGTTTTTTATGTAAGTTTTAATAATATACCGATTGAATAAAGTAGATATATTTTTAGTGGAAGACAACGAAGACTTTTCTTTTTTAATTGAAAAAGCAATTGATCATATTAATAAGGATTTGTCTATAAAAATTGTTGATAACGGATTGACTGCACTGGAAGTTTTGAAGCATTATGACCAGGAAAGCACAAGGCCGAGGATTATCCTGCTCGATTTAAATTTACCAGGTTTATCAGGTTTAGATTTATTAAGAGAGATAAAGGGGATTGAGTTTTTAAAACAAGTGCCGATTATTCTTTTTACAACATCTGATAATCCAAAAGACGTAAGGGCAGCAACAGAATATGGTGCCAATGCTTATGTTACCAAACCGCAAGGGTACGTAGCACTGATAGACTGTTTAAGGTCGCTTTTTAATTTTTGGTTTACCCATCACACTACAATAAAATAATACATGAAAAAGATTTTTATAGTAGAGGATGATGAAGATATTACAGGTATACTTACCATAGCTCTTGGTGCCAGGTACAATCTGTCAATTATAAACGATACCAATAACCTGATGGAAAGAATAAGTGACTTTTTACCCGATCTTATTATCACGGATAATTTTGTAGGACAAAAAGTAGCGGCCGAAATTATTAAAGAGATAAGGAGTGAACATCGTTTCAGCAACATCCCTGTTATATTATTTTCTGGCCACCCTGATATTGAAAAATTATCTAAAGAAATTGAAGCCAGTGCATATTTAAGCAAACCATTTACATTGAAGGAGCTAAATTCCTGTATTGAAAAAGTATCAACTAACTTTACCGGTGAAAAAAAAGTACTGGGATAATGCAAACCCAGAATATGGCGTAAATGTTGTGGGAGAAGCAAAAGGATTTTATTTACAGTTTTTTTAAAACTTAAACATCTATACCATCAATGATTTTGGATAAGCTTAAAAACGGCACCACAGCATTTCATTACCTGGCAGAAGAAAAGAATTTTTCAAACAAATTAAAAGATGGCACTATAAGTAAAGAAGAATATGTCATTCTGCTAAAGCGATTGTATTGTTTTTTTAGCCAGGCAAAAACAATTGCTCATAAGTATGCTGGTGATACAATTATCAAAGTCAAATTATTTGAAGAAAAAATCAACTTTTTAAAAAATGATCTTACTGAATTAGGCTCAACAGACTTTAGTGAACACATAGTTTTTCATGAACTAAATTATTTTGACAGCATCGGATTTTGTTATGTGCCATTGGGTTCTATGCTGGGTGGTAAAATGATTTACAATATTTTGTTGAAAATGCAAATGAATGAAAATATTCATTTTCCTCTTGGTTTTTATGAAAGTTGTAAGGACACTGTCTTTATCAACTGGAGCGATTTTAGTAATCAGTTGAAATCAATTGATGTAAATCATCACAATGATATTTTGAACGGCGCTAAATTATCTTACCTGCATTTTATTTACCTGTGCATGCTGTTACAATAAGCATAACCGGCCGCAAAACCATACAAAACATACAGATTAGACATCATTTGCGATTCACGGCAAGAAGGAGCACGAACCCCTAACAAAAGATTTTCTGCAATATGGCTGGACGTTGAAACTTCACAAAAAAATATTGCTGTACAGCGTTTCCGGCAGACGAATAAACGCAATCAAAATGTAGTAGCTAAGTCGCTTCTTAATTTAACTTAGTGTTATCACGGTTGCGGTAAAGGACACTTATTTATTGAATGATGCTTCGGCTAAAGCGAATTTCATTAATTGAAAGCGGCATTTTAGGTTAGCCGGGGTACTTTCGCACGTTGAAAATATACCCATTCCGTTGCCCATTGATCCGCACCGACTGCTACCATTTTCCAATCGATTCCTTTAACTTTTTATAAAAAGATAAAACATTAAGGCCAGGTATAAAATTAGAATAATAAAAGTATCAAGACTGAAAAGCCATACCTGCTTTTTCTTAGGTTTAAACAACAGGCCAAGCCCTGCAATTGCTGTCATAATGATTGTTATGAACACAGATAACAGATGGGCTGGATCAATTGCTTTAAATAAAGAACCTTCCCTGTAAAAGATATCATCAATACCAAGGATGAACATATTAAAAACATTGCTTCCTAATAAATTTCCAACTGCCATATCGATGGCGCCGATTCGTAATGCTGCGAGGCAAACCACCAGTTCCGGAAGGGAAGTGCCAGCGGCCAGGAAGAGTGTGCCAAAGAAAGAATTGCCTAACCCGGTAAGTGTTGCAATGTGTTCGCCGAAATAAGGTAGAAATACTGCCGCACCAATTACAATGCATGCATGAAGGGCATAACCTCCAATTGCTTTTTTGAGGCCCGCAGAACGTTCAGGAGATGGCATAACTGATGTAGCTGCAGGCGATGCTGTCGCTGCAATTTGTTCATATTTAAAAATGCCCCATATAGCAACCAGGTAAATTCCAAACAGCAGAAAAGTAAAGCTGCTGATCCATAGCACAGATGGTATCACGTTAGATAGAAAAATAGCTATACCAGCTACCGTTAGTAAAATAATTCCAAAAATAGCGGCAACAATATGGCTTGATTTAACCATGGAAAAAAGTGGTTGCTTTATTTTGGCATCGAGCACCGAAAGTATGAGCAGGTTAAATATACAACTACCAAAAATATCCCCTGCAGCAAAGTCTGGTTGTTTTACGATGGCAACAGAGCTGATACCTGTTATGAGTTCCGGCAGAGAGGTTACTGAAGCCATTAATATCAATCCTATTCAGGCACTGCCCATACCTGTTAGTTCGGCAATCTCATCTCCATAAACGGAAAGTTTGGTACCGCTGAAAATAATTACCCCGGCACAGGCAGCAAAACCAAGTATATTAATGTACAAATTTTCCATGTGCTGATAGGTGTGGTTAATAACTCAATTAAGATGTTTTGGAATCTAAAAAAGCAGCATGCTCTTTACCACAATAAAAATACCCTATTCAAAACAAATTGTTTTTGGAGTCAACTTTTCTAAGTCTTTTTTATTTCAGATTGTTCCGAAAATTGCAGTTGATACAAATCAAGCCGCCTGTCTTTTAAAGTCCGCACACTTCCATAATGATGCAATTCTGTAAGTAACGACAGATCCACATCACTCACCACAATCATCTCTGTATTTGGTGTGGCTTCGGCTTTTATACCAGTTACCGGAAAAGCAAAGTCTGATGGGGTTAATACGGCTGATTGTGCAAACTGCAAATCCATATTTGTTACCTTTGGAAGATTCCCAACATTTCCGGCAATGGCAACAAAGCACTCATTTTCAATAGCTCTTGCCTGTGCACAAAAGCGAACCCGGTTATAGGCGTTTTGTGTATCGGTTAAAAAGGGAACAAATAAGATCTGCATCCCTTCCTGTGCCAGCTTGCGGGTCATTTCAGGAAACTCCACATCATAACAAATTTGCACACCTATTTTCCCTGCATCCGTTTCAATTACTTTGATTTCGTTACCTCCCTGTATTTGCCATTCGTCTTTTTCGGACAGGGTAATATGTATTTTACATACGCTGTCAATTTTTCCATTTCTTTGCAATACATAGGCAACATTGTACACTTTGCCATCTCTTATTTCAGGTATACTGCCGGCGATGATATTTAAATTGTAGGATACTGCCATTTTGCTCATGGCATCTACAATCTGCTCTGTAAACCCGGCCAGTTCATTAATGGCTTTGCGGCTATCCAGTTCATTAAAACTCACCATCAGTGGTGCATTGAATAATTCGGGAAACAAAATAAAATCCGACTGGTAATCACTCACGGCATCTACAAAATATTCAACCTGTTTCAAAAAATCCTCTAATTTATAATATGGGCGCATTTGCCATTGAACAAGGCCAATTCGTACAATATCTTTTTTGCGGAGCAGGATATTCTTTTCAGCATCATGATAAACATTGTACCAGATCAGTAATGTTGCAAATCCTTTGCTCTCCTCATCCTCGGGCATATAATTGCGGATCACTTTTTTAACCTGGAAATCGTTGGCTAACTGAAACGTAAGGGTAGGGTCATAAATTACCCTGTTTTTTACTTTTTCTAAATAAGCGCCTGGTGATAATGTGTCTGCATACATGCCATACTTGGGTATGCGGCCACCGGCTATGATCATTTTTAAGTTGAGGCCTTCACAAAGCGTTTTTCTGGCATCGTATAACCGCCTTGCCAAACGCAGCCCCCTGAAATCAGGGTGAACAAAAACTTCTATACCATACAGGGTATCACCCTTTGGGTCGTGCGTTTCAAAACTATAATTGCCGGTTATATCGCGATAGGTATGATCGTCGCCAAACTTATCGTAGCTAACAATTAACGACAATGCACAGCCTACCACTTTACCATTGTGCGTCATCACGATCTGGCCATTAGGAAATTTCCCAATTAATCTTTTCAGCGCTTCTTCCTTCCAGTATTGGCCACCCAGGCTGGCGTAGGCTTGTATCATCGATTCTTTCAGTGTGAGATAATCTTCTATCGTTAAACTTCTCACTTCAATAATTGCTTCGTCCATATATAACAGTTAACATTTTTAAATCTATTTTTTTCGGTTTCCGTTTGTTCATTTCAATATACGTCATTCCGGTTTTTCTGTAAGTGTTTTCCTTAAAAGAAAATACCCGGCTAAACCTGCTATAACAGAGGCAAACAGGATGCTGATTTTAGCGCTGCTGATGAGTGCTGTATCTTTAAAGGCAAGGCTTGATATAAATAAGGCCATTGTAAATCCAATCCCACCCAACAGGGCAACACCCAGTATATGTACCCATTTAACATTTTCCGGCAACGAGGCGCCACCCATCTTATATGCCACCCAGGAAAATAATAAAAGGCCAACAGGTTTTCCAAAAACCAATCCTGCTGTTATCCCAATGCCCACAGGACTTGTAATAACTGTCCCAGCGTTTCCGCCTAACAAAACACCGGTATTACTCAATGCAAATATGGGCATAATTAAATATATAACCCAGGTGTGCAGGGATTTTTCCAGCGACTGCAGTGGAGGCTCATATTGCTTTATTGTTTCTTTAATATTTGTTACTGCAAGCTGTTCTTCTTTTGTAAGAAAAGGGGTGTTCTTTTTTTTGAAAAGCTTAATTCCATTCGCCAGGTCAAGTAAGGTTTGTTTAAAATCGGGCTTATTAATTTTAGTACTGGCCGGAATAACAAATGCGGCAAGTACGCCGGCAATGGTAGCATGTACACCAGACAATAAAAAGGCAAGCCATATTCCTAAAATGCCAGGGATTGCATACGCAAGCATACTGCGTACACCGGCCCGGTTCATCAATATCATCATCAGCAGGAACAGTGCGCCAATTGCAACATTCGACAAAATGATTTTTGAAGAATAGAAAAAAGCGATCACCAACACCGCCCCTAAATCATCGACGATTGCAAATGCGGTGAGAAATATTTTTAACGACAGCGGAACCCTTTTACCCAGCAGAGCCAGTATACCTAAAGAAAATGCAATATCAGTGGCCATTGGTATGCCCCAACCATCAGCAGATGGCTTTCCATGATTGAATAACATAAAGATAAGGGCAGGCACAATCATACCGCCTAACGCACCATACACGGGCATGGCTGCCTTTTTCCAGGTTGATAATTCTCCAGCCATAATCTCCCGTTTTATTTCGAGGCCTATAGAGAAAAAAAACAGGGCCATCAACCCATCATTTATCCAGTGTAATAAAGATTTTGAAATAACTGCTTCCCCAAAACCGATGGTGATTTTCTTTTCCCACAATTCAAAATAGAAATTACCTGAAGATGAATTAGCCCAAATCAATGCTACAATGGCAGTGGACACGAGCAGGATTCCAGGAAAGGCGGCATCTTTTGCAAACCTTTTTGCACTATTTATTATTGAAGCAACTTTTTGCATATTGGGTATTTATTTTGATCTATCTGTATTGCAATGCTGCATTGATTGCAGCATAATTCTACTGGTTTCAATTTTATTTATACCTGATCATCGCTGGCAAATTCTTTTTGAAGCTTCCGTTACGATTTTAATCGTTTCGCCATCAACTTATGAATTTAGATAATTTATCTACACAGGTAGTTCCGGTACAATCAACAACCGGTTATTCGTTAAAAATGCCATATTCTCTGTAAAGCTTTTTATGAAAAATTTCTCCAGGAAGTTTTTCTTTCGGCGAACCATTGTCATGATATCATAAGGAAATTTTTTATCCAGGTTTTCCATAGCTTCTATTATCGAGCCTGTTTCCAGCAGATGAAATTTTATGCCCGATTTATTAAAAATTCGTTGCATTGAAAAAGCATAGGTCTCAAAATCAGTTTTATCTTTTTCTTTCTCCAATGCGGAATTATTTGTGTTGAGAAAATGCAATACTGTGACATTGGCTTTAAACAATGTTGCCAAATTATTCACCAACTCTAAAGCCTGCTTATCGGCTTTCTGATAATTGGTAGCAAAAACAAATTCTCCGGGTGTTTGCAACTTATACTTCGCAGGAACCAGCAACACAGGCAAACGTGATTTTTCTATGATCCGTGCTGCAACGGATCCAATGATTGCTTTTTTTAATCCACTGGCTCCCTGTGTGCCCATCACAATGAGGTCTATCATATTCTGGTCTGCAAAATCCAGCATGTTATTAACCAGCGGCGACCTGCCCACAACGGTTGAAACAGCAATCCCTGAAGCATTTTCGGATACTTTCTCTTTTAAACGTTGCAGCCGCTTTACAATAGTTGCCTCTGGTTTTAAATTATATTGTTTTCTCGTTTCGGGGCTATCTATAAATGTACTCTCAACAGGCGTATATACGTGATACAGAATAACAGTACCCTTAGTTTTTGTAGCGATGTCTACAGCAAATGAAAAGGCTTTTTCGGCAGTTGGCGAAAAATCTGTTGGCACTAAAATTCTTTTCATATACCTAATTTAGGCTGTTATGCTTTCCGATAGCTATTGTGCTTTATATCAACTTAAATTGCCGTGTTGTTAGCAGGTACTGTTAATTTACAGGTATTGCCAATACTGGAATTTTTGAATGAAAAGCCATTTTCCTGGTTACACTTTTTTGCAATAGCTTTTCCCAAAAGCCCTTTGGGTAGGTGATCATGGCAATAATATCCACTTCGTTTCTTTCATTATATAATTCAACTGTTTCTTCAAATTCCTTGCCTGTTACCAGGCTTCCATTAAAGTCAATACCAGGAAAAGCCTTCATTAAAAAATCTATATACTCTTTTAATTGCCTTGTGTTACTGCTGTAATCTGTTGTTTCTGCCATGTCAGTATCAATAAATACAGCAACATAAATGGCCGCTTTAAATATTGTTGCTATTTCAACAAGGGCATTCAGCAAATAAGTACTTTTTTCAAAAAACCTGGTGGTAAATAAAATAGCATCCGGCATTTCAAACATATATTCATCGGGCACTGCAAGTACCGGAATTTTAGTTCGGGTAATTGTATCTGCAGCCACGGTTCCCATGAATATTTCTTTGAGCCCGCTGGCTCCCCTGGTTCCCATTACAATCAGATTAATTTCCTTTTCTGCAGCAAACTCAAGTATACAAGTTGAAATAGTGCCACTGGCTGCAGCCATCTCTGTTGTGATGCCCGGGTACCTTTGATGAATGGACTGCTGAAATAATTTGAGTTCCCTCATCCTGCTGACAGTAATTTCTTCCTTCAATTTTCCATGCAACGGGTATGGTTGCCGGATGCTGTCGGCAACAGGTTCAATCACATGCAGTAAATAAATAACCGCATCACTTTTAATGGCAATATTTGCTGCATACTCAGCAGCCTTAAAAGCATTGGAAGAGAAATCGGTGGGAACAAGTATTTTTTTCATCGTTTAATAAATGGTTTTAATACTGGTTGCGGGGATGAGTATAATTCACTTCAACCCCATTATTAAACTGTTGGGAACACTATGTAAAAACGACAGCGGGGAACCAATACAACTACATCCTGTATTTGATGATATCATTTTTTCTGTTAACTGGATTCCTCAATTTTCTAACCCATGCTGCGTTCATGCAAAATAGGGCTTTTTTTAACAGGGTTCACTCAAAAATTTATGATTTGTACAGGATAGAAAATTTATTTTTATACTCCTCTAACAGTGCTGCTGAAAACATACAAAAATCATACAGTCTTTTACAAGATTTGATTGAAAGCCACCATTTAATTTGGAAAGCATGCTGCTGTTGCAATGGCGCCGTTTACTGGCAGGCTGTTTGTTTAAAAACCTAATAATAAAATGACTATAGTTATGATCAATGATCAACGCAATACAATAATTAATCCGCATGATTTACCAAAACCAGCAGGTGTGGATAAAAAAATACCAGTGATAATGATTGTATCGCTTGGCTTGCTTGCTGGTTTATGGATATGGAAATCAATTCAAATAAAAAATATAAAAAAGCAGGCTGCAACAGAAATGCAGCAGTTACAGGAAAAAGCGCACCTGCAAATCCGGCAGGCACATGAACTGCATTTGAAATCATTAGTCAAACCCTTTGTTTGGTCTGTACGAACCGAGATGTTAAAGAACAACCTGAGCCAGGTAAACCTGTATGTAAATGAGATGGTGAAGGAAAAAAACTTTCACAAAATAGTGATCACAGATGAAAAGGGAATGGTGATACTATCCACTAACAAAAAAGAGGAAGGAGCTGTGTATACATCAACCGGCAAGTTAAATCATTTAGCAGCAGATACTACTTCAATTAAAAATATCAATGACAGCCTCATGATCATGAGCAGCCCGGTAATGGGATTTAATAACAGGTTGGGTACATTGATTGTTCAGTACGCTGCGCAGTATGGCCAAGTAAAATAACAACTGCCATTCATAAACCTGTAGGCGGTAGAATTTATGTCTGTAATCTTTTTCCGAACAGTACTACCTCCGGTATTTACTACGATATATTATTGAGGTAAATCGTACTCACTTTTCCCCGGAACGGGAATCAAAACCTTAAACCCTGAATATTTATTCAATAAACTTTTAAATCAGTACCGCCATACAGACGCACCATCTTTGGTTAACTACGGCGACGTTTGCGTAAAAAAATGTATTTAACTGTTATAAAACATGGAAGGTTATTTCTTTTATCGGTAGATTTATTTTTTAAACTTTCTACCTGCTTTTACTATTTGCTATATGAAACCGGACAGGTCATACCGCGACTACGATTTACTTACAGTGATTGCTACCGGCGACGGGAAAGCTTTCAGTATTCTTTTTGAAGGACTGAAAAATAAAGTGTACCGCTGCGCCTTTCACGTTTCTCAGGCTGGTGCTGCTGCTGAACAAATTACAACAGAGGTTTTTTTGACGGTATGGCTGAATAAAACTTCTCTGCCAGGTATGGCTGATATTGACGCAGAAATTTGCAACATCACCAGCAATGCATGTTTAAGCCACCTTAAAAAAATAGCACAGGAAAAAAAGCGATCAGTAATGCTTACCTGGAACCGTAACGGGGATATAGGTAATAAAGCAATGATCCCTTGTGAAGAAAAGGAGATGTTTGAAATGCACGTTGCTGCAGGTGCGGATGAAGCGATAAAAAAAAATCTCAACCTGGCCTGGAACCTGGATCGGCTCCACCGGCAATCAATGAAAAATGCGCTAAAAAAATATTGGTTGCCGTGTTATCTCATAGCGAGACCCGGTTTGTGCCATTGGGGCGTAAATTCCTTAAAAAAAAATTTCTTCGATTCACCGCTTCAGTACTTATTATTGCAATTTCGGCCTTCATCCCGGCCTGTTTAAAGTATCTTCCAGCATTACAAGAAAAGCAGCATTTTACGCATTCGGCAAAAAAAGTTGTACCCGGCCCTGTTAGTTTAACCAGGTAGTAGCATGAACGAATTGATGGCAGTTGCCAGGGTTTTAATTTGTTCTCTGCAACCCTTAAAGGAATCTGAATTAAGGTGCAAAGACGGCACATAATAAATTTGTCTTCTGTTTCATTTTTTTCTTTGCCTGTGCGAAAGAATCCTCCAGGGCAGCGGAAAAAATTGCTCGAAATTAAATACATTGATTCCCTATTCACGAATGAACCTAATTAGCGGTTGATAAATAATCTCAGATGAAAAAAAAATTGCTGTTGTTGTATTGTATATGTGTTGGTACTGTACTGTCAGCACAATCAACTGCTGGCATTGCGGGCAAAATCGATACCTCTTATTCTACTTTTAGCGCTTATAAAAATGATGTAAAAACACACCCGGATATTAAAATAGCCGGGGAATTTAAACTCAGTTCCGTACAGAAGAAAAAAAATATTACTTATTGCAAAACAGTTAACCGATCATTAAAGCTGGATGTATTTGCGCCGGTATCAAAACAGCGTTCTGGCAAAACTGGCATCATTATTATTCATGGTGGAGGCTGGCGCAGCGGCAACAGGACACAACATTATACATTGGCCCAACAGCTAGCAGCCCTGGGCTATGTATGTTTTACTCCGGAATACCGGTTGTCTACCGAAGCGCTCTTTCCTGCGGGGGTGTTTGATATTAACGCTGTCATTAGCTGGGTAAGAAAAAATGCTTTGCAATATCATATCGACACATCAAAGATTGTAGCGATGGGATTTTCAGCCGGTGGTGAGTTGGCTGCATTCATGGGCACCACAGGAAATATGCCTTTGTTTGAAGGCACTCATTACAACACCGAGACCAAATGTAAATGCGGTGGTGGACATTGTTGGCACCCTATCATTTGTGCATCCTGAGGGTGGGGAAGGGGATGATAGTAAAAGAACTTCTGCCGCAACTCACTGGTTTGGCTATTCGAAAAATGAAAACCTGCAACTATGGGAAGGCCGCATCTCCTTTGAGTTATGTAAGTGGTAACACAGCACCTGCTTTATTTATTAATAGCGCAGGTCCGCGGATGCACGCCGGCAGGGAAGATTATATCAAAGTATTAACAGATCACCATATTTATTCAGAGGTTCAAAATTTTGAATGGGCACCACATTCATTTTGTTTGTATGAACCCTGGTTTACGCCAACCGTGCGCTACATTGATTCTTTTTTGAATAAAGTTTTCCCGGCAATCAAGTAATCTAAAGGATGAAAATAATTTCGCTTATGCTGTTGTGGTTATTCATTTGTAATAGTAACTGCTTTGCCCAAACCTCCATCCCGCAGCAATACAAATATGTATTTACGGTATCAAAAGATGGTACGGGTGATTATCAATATATCCAGGATGCGATTTATGCCATGCGGGTTTTTCCGTTGGTGCCAATGACACTGTATATAAAAAATGGGGTGTATAATGAAAAAATAGAACTTCCGGCCAATGATACAGATGTCAGCTTCATTGGCGAAAGCGTTGATAAAAACGATCATTCGTTTTAATGATTATTCCGGCCGGGGCAAAATAAATACGTTCAATTCTTTTACAGCCAAGATTTCAGGTAACCGCATTGTTGCCGAAAATATCACGTTTATAAATTCAGCCTGGCCTGTAGCACAGGCGGTAGCGTTATATGTAGACGCTGATAAAGCAATTATTAAAAATTGTAAATTCATCGGTAACCAGGATACAATCTATGTTGGTGGAGAAAATGCCCGTAAATTATTTGTTGATTGTTATATCGAAGGCACGACCGATTTTATTTTTGGTCCCGCAACAGCCGTATTTGAGCATTCCAGCATCAGGGCAAAATCCAATTCTTACATCACTGCTTCCAATACCCCCGAAGGTAAAAATTCGGACTTGTTTTTTTCGATTGTAAAATAATGGCGGATTCTTCTGTTACGAAAGTATTCCTTGGAAGGCCCTGGCGTGCTTATGCCAAAACCATGTTTATTCTTTGTGATATGCCCAAACAAATTGCCCCCCAGGGCTGGCACAACTGGAAAAATTCGGCAAATAAAAAGACGGTCTACTATGCAGAATAAAAATCTACCGGCCAGGGAGCTGATGTGAAAAATCGTATCAACTGGTCAAAACAACTTTCCGGCATAGAAGTGAAAGCCTATACCAAAGAGCATATTTTTTCCAACTGCAACCCGTTGGTGGCAGATGAATTGAATTGGTTTCTACAGTCCGGGACAAAAGCGTTTAACTGGCCGGGAAAAAAAACTGACCAATTTTCTTTTGTTGCTAAACGGGCGGGCGGCAGGCAACACAGAAAATACAAATCAAACTTATTGTATACATACTTGAAATTTTGTAAAAATAAAGCAACTTTAAAATGATTCTGGCATCCTATAACAGGTATTTTTCATTACGCATTATTAAAACAGCAAAAAAGCACGCTTTATTTACTTAAAATCAAAATCTTTTCTACATTTACAGCGGCGATCAATTTTTTGGGAATTGTTTTATTCTAATGCAGGGCCAATTACTCCCACTCGCTGTAACCAAATCACCAAACAATTGCCATGGCTCCTGACAAAGAATTCAAAAAAGTAACTACCAACACCATTCAGAAAATGAAAGCAGCAGGGGAGAAGATCTCCATGATCACTGCGTACGATTTTTCATTTGCCACTTTATTTGATGCTGCTGGTATTGATATTATCCTGGTGGGCGACAGTGCCAGCAACGTAATGGCCGGCCATACCACCACACTGCCCATCACGCTCGACCAGATGATCTATCATGCACAAAGTGTGGTCCGGGCAAGAGAAAGGGCCCTCATCGTGGTAGACATCCCGTTCGGGTATTACCAATCCAACTCAGAAATTGCGCTGGCATCAGCCATCCGCATTATGAAAGAAAGCGGGGGGCATACAGTAAAATTAGAAGGCGGGGAAGAGGTTCTTGATTCCGTAAAAAAAATTGTAAGTGCCGGTATCCCTGTCATGGGGCATTTGGGTTTAACACCATAATCCATTAATAAATTTGGTACCTATGTGGTGAGGGCTACTGAAGAACATGAAGCCGACAAACTAAGAAGGGATGCCCTGCTGTTGCAGGAAGCGGGCTGCTTCGCCGTTGTCCTGGAAAAAATTCCGGCGGTATTGGCCAAAGAAGTAAGCGAAAGCTTAACCATCCCCACCATTGGCATTGGCGCAGGCGCTTATTGCGATGGGCAGGTACTGGTAATGCATGATATGCTTGGGATCAATACGGAATTTAAACCACGCTTTTTACGCCGCTATTTAAATCTCGATGAACAGATCACCGGCGCAATTAAACAATACATTGCTGATGTAAAGAGTGAAGATTTTCCCAATGAGAATGAATCTTATTAAAAGCCCATTCCCAAAACCCTTAAAGGGGCTTAAAGGCAAGCGATTAAGAGTTTAAAATGTTTGCCAGGTAGCCTGGTCTTCGAGTTATTGATGATTAAAGAACCAAGCAAAATGGGGAAGTTGCCACTCCGCCATAAAGGGGAACTAAGGCAACAGTTCAAAACTTTGCGTTGTTTGCTGAATAGTGTCTTGGTGGAGTATTGTTGAGTAAAGAACAAAAGTTGACTTGGAAGATTTAATATTTATTAAAGGTATAAAGTACCGCTCCTTCTCTTTGGGAGAAGGAGATGGGGGATGAGGCTGTGAGATAGGGCTTTCATTATATATTTGCAATACAAAATCAATGGAATATGATCGTAAGAAATAACTGGACACTTGTTGAAATTAATGACATTTATAACCGTCCCTTACTGGATTTAATTTTTGATGCGGCGAGCGTACACCGGCAGAATAAAGCTTACAGCGAAGTACAAATCAGCAGTCTCATTTCTATTAAAACCGGTGGCTGCAAAGAAGACTGTGCTTACTGTCCGCAGGCTGCCCGTTATCATACCGATATAGAAGTAGAACCGCTGATGACGGTGGAAAAAGTAAAGGCCAGGGCAGAAGTTGCCAAAGCCAATGGTGCCTCCAGGTTGTGCATGGGTGCTGCCTGGCGGGAAGTAAGGGATAATAAAGATTTTGACCGGGTGCTGGAAATGGTAAGTGAAGTAAATGACATGGGCATGGAAGTTTGCTGCACACTCGGCATGCTCACTTACGAACAGGCAGAAAAATTAAAAGCAGCAGGTTGTTTTGCTTACAACCATAACATTGATACCAGCAGCGACAATTACAGCAGCATTATCACCACAAGAACTTTTAAAGACAGGCTAAATACATTGAAAAATGTACGCAGGGCAAAATTGAGTGTTTGCTGCGGTGGCATTGTTGGTTTGGGTGAAACGGACGAAGACCGGGTAAAAATGCTGCATACGTTATCCACGATGGAGCAACATCCGGATTCAGTGCCCATTAATGCATTGGTGCCGGTAGAAGGTACCCCGCTGCAGGACAAGCAAAGAGTGGGCATTGATGAGATGCTTCGGATGATTGCAACTGCAAGAATTATCATGCCCAAAAGCGTGGTAAGATTAAGTGCCGGAAGAAACGAAATGAGCATTGCCGAACAGGCTTTGTGTTTTATGGCGGGAGCCAATTCTATCTTTGCCGGCGAAAAATTACTCACCACGCCCAACCCGGATTTTGACACCGATATACAAATGTTTAAAATGCTGGGCCTTACGCCACGTAAGGCTTTTAAAGAAGTGAAAGAAAAAGAAACTGCTGAATACTAACCAGGTGAGTCAGCTCCCAAAGGTTGACGCACCTGGATATAAAGCAATTTTTTTTGTGGCTGCCTGCTATTTTGTAAAGTTTATTAAACAAGGTGAGCAACCCTCAAGGGTTGACTCACCAAATAATCATCAGCTTGCCACCTATATCCATCAACGAAAATTACGACCGATACCTGCAGCAAAAACTGGATGAGAAAAACGCCATCGGAACGCTGCGTTCTTTAATTTATGCCAATGATAAAATTGATTTCAGCTCCAACGATTATTTTGGCTTTACACATAGCGGCATACTCACTATTGATAAAAATACTTTGCCTTCCGGCGCCACGGGCAGCCGCTCCATCACTGGCAATTCAGCCTTAGCAGAAGACACAGAAAATAACATTGCCCAATTTCATGGCAGGGAAGCAGCATTGATTTTTAATACCGGCTATATGGCAAATGTAGGTTTGTTTAGTTGCATTGCAGGCAAGGGCGATACTTTTATTTCTGATGAATATATCCATGCAAGCATCATTGATGGTATGCGGTTGAGTTATGCCAACCGCCTTCGTTTTAAACACAATGACATAGCAGATTTAGAGAAGAAATTAAATGTAGCCACTGGTAATAAAATTGTAGCAGTGGAATCCATTTATTCAATGGATGGAGATGAAGCGCCGTTGGTTTCCATTGCTGCTGCCTGTAAACAGTACAATGCATTACTGATAGTGGATGAAGCACATGCCACTGGTGTGTATGGTGATAAGGGTGATGGATTGGTTTGTCAGCATAATTTGCAAAATGAAGTGTATGCAGTGGTACATACATTTGGAAAAGCACTTGGGCTACACGGTGCTGTTGTTACAGGCAGCAAGCTGTTGCGTACTTTTTTACTGAACCAGGCAAGGAGTTTTATTTTTACTACTGCTTTGCCGCCGCATAATTATTTGTTGATACAAAAAGCATACAGCCTGTTGCCAACAGCAGATAGAAACAAGTTGATTGAACTGGTAGCATATTTCAGGGAGAAGATAAGTGCAGTTAATACTATTTCCTTTATAGAGAGCCATTCACCCATACAGGGAATAATGGTGGGAGATAATTTTAAAACAAAAGCATTGGCAACGCATTTGTTTGATAAAGGTTTTTTTGTAAGGCCAATCTTATCACCAACTGTTCCGGTTGGTAAAGAAAGGATAAGAATTTGCATACACAGCTTTAATACCAGGGAGCAAATAGATCACCTGGTTGACAGTTTATAAAAATATACTTACTAAATATTTGATTAAGCCGCAGGAATTTATTTTATACGCTGTTTCTTTGTGTAAAATATAATATTATGAACATTATCATCGCTGGCATTCACACCGGCATCGGCAAAACAATTTGTTCTGCAGTTATTTGCCAGGCTTTGGGATACGACTACTGGAAACCGGTACAGGCTGGTGACTTAGCAAACTCAGACAGTATCTTCCTTAAAAATAATGTAAGTAACCCTGCCTGCCTTGTTCATGCTGAAACCTACCGGTTACCTGTGTCTGCTTCTCCACATTTTGCAGCAGCAGAAAGCGGTGTGGTGATTAAACGGGGAGATTTCGCTGTGCCGGGTACCGGCAATTCTCTGGTCATCGAAACAGCAGGTGGCATTATGAGCCCATTGGCCGATAATTTTTTAAACATTGACCTGGTAATGGAATTGAATTTGCCGGTGGTGCTGGTAAGCAATAATTACCTCGGTAGTATCAACCATACCCTGCTTACGGTGGCAGCATTGCAGCAGCGGCATATTCCAATTGAAGGGCTGGTGTTTAGTGGCGAAGTGGTGGAATCGACCAGGCAATTTATTTTGGCACATACACAATTACCATTACTTTTTTCCATTCCATTCTTTGAAAAAATTAACAGGGAAACAATCGCTGGATTTGCAAAAACGGTTGCTGTAAATTTGTAAACATGTCTACAGGAAATGAAAATTATATCTGGCATCCATTTACCCAGATGAAGACAGCCAAAGCCCCGTTGCATGTGGTAAGGGCGAAAGATAGCATTCTTTTTACCGATGATGGCAAACAATACATCGATGCCATTGCTTCGTGGTGGGTAAATATCCATGGACACTGCAATGAAACGATTGCCAGCGCTATTGCTGAGCAGGCCAAAACACTGGAGCATGTAATATTTGCTGGGTTTACACATACACCGGCCATCGAATTATCAAAAAAATTGATCGGCATTTTACCAAATAATTTTGCAAAAGTATTTTTTTCTGATGATGGCTCCACGTCAGTAGAAGTGGCCCTGAAAATGGCGATACAATACTGGCACAACCAGGGACACGCCAACAAAACAAAAATAATTGCTTTTGAAAATGCCTATCATGGCGACACTTTTGGGTCGATGAGTGTGGCTGAAAGGAATTTATTCAATGCAGCATTTGATCCATTTTTGTTTGATGTAAACCGTATTCCATTGCCCAACGAAAAAAATATTGATCACCTCAAACATCAAATTGCTGAGTGGGGGGATGAAGGAAGCACAGCCGCATTTATTTTTGAGCCCCTGGTACAGGGAGCAGCCGGTATGTTGATGTATGAACCTGGATATTTGGATGAACTGATTGCGGTAGCCAACGAAAAAAATATCATCTGTATTGCTGATGAAGTAATGACCGGTTTCGGCAGAACAGGCCGCCATTTCGCCATCAATTATTTGCAACAGCAGCCTGATATTATCTGTTTGTCAAAAGGTATCACCGGTGGCTTTATGCCATTAGGCGTTACTGTTTGTACACAAAAGATATTCAATGCCTTTTATGCTGATGATATAACCAAAACATTTTTTCACGGGCATTCCTACACTGCTAACCCGCTGGCTTGTGCCGCTGCCAATGCAAGTATGGAATTACTGGTAACAGAAAAATGCAGGCAGCAAATACAAACCATCAACGAAAGCCACCAGCAATTTGCTGCTTCCCTTCAAAATAATAAACTGGTAAAAGAAGTACGCCAGAGAGGAAGCATTTTGGCCATCGAAATTGAAACCGCGGAAGCCACTTCTTATTTCAATTCCATTCAAACTTCGTTGTATGAGTTTTATCTAACCCAAAATATATTTCTCCGGCCATTGGGCAATGTGGTCTATATCATGCCGCCTTATTGCATTACAAAAAATGAATTGGATAAAGTGTACACTGCCATTTTAGATTCACTCAATTATTTACAACAAAATATATAAGTTGAAATAAACGGCGATTAGCTTGCTTCAGCAACCTTTGGTTTATTAAAATAGGGTAATAGCAGCAGGGAGATAAAGCCTACCAGTAGAATGATAACAGTTTGTGCAATCCATTGCAGGTTACCATTGGCAAAAGCAACACCTTCTTCTACATTGTACAGCATCATCACCTGCATAATAAAACGTGGGTAAGCGCCGATTCCGCCCGGGGTGATGATCATACCGATACTTGCAAATGCAAGCACCGGAAAGGTTGCAGCTACCGGTAAGTTTTCCGTGCCAATGGTAGCATAAAAACCAAGGTAAGTGCCGCCAAGATAACAGCACCAAATAAATATGCTGTGAAGAATAAACTCCCATTTGTTCTGCAAATACCGGATACTGGTAATGCCTGCTTTCACGCCTGCAGCTAACTTTTTAACTTTAGTGATAAAGGCATTGTGCTGGTATTTTCGGAAAATGAATCGCAAGCCGAAATAGAAGGTAATGAGTATGGAAACGGTGATGGTCAATTTTATCAAAAGAGCATTGGTTCCATCCTTCAAAAAATTTTCAGACATGGTCTTCCTGGCGTATTGCCCCAGCAGGTCGAGTTGTGTCAATAGTGCAATAACAAATACAATCCCGAGGCAAATCACGTCCACTACCCGTTCTACTAAGATGGTGCCTACTAGTTTATCTGGTGGTACTTTTTCATATTTTCCGATGATGGTACATTTTATCACTTCTCCCAGTCGGGGAATAGCGAGGTTGGTAAGATAGCCAATCATTACAGCAAAAAAAGTATTGAGAAAACCTGGATTGTAGCCCATCGGTTTCATCAATATTTTCCAGCGCATGGCCCTGCTGATATGGCTTGCGGTAATAATAAAAAATACAGGCAGAAATAAAATATAATTGGCTGATTTAAGTGCCTGTTTACAATCTTCCCAGCTTTTATCATCCATTTTGTGGATGCTCCACCATACCAGGAAAATGCCTAACCCGAGGAAAAAAGAATATTTTAACGCAGTCAGTAGTTTTTTCTTCATACCGGCATGTAAAATACGAAGTAAAATTATATCGACTGTTAGTTTGGTATTATCTCTTTTATGAGGTGATTGGAAAACAGTCTTCAACTTTGATTTGAAAAATTACCACGGCCTTTTCATAAAAGCAGGTTATCGATCAGCCTTACATCATCTGCAAATGCCGCTGCCAGTGCTACCAGCAGAGTTTTCCCGTCCCAGCTTTCCATTAACTCCAGGCTGGAGGCACTGGCAATTTCTACATAGTCAACTTTAAATCCCGCCGCTGTTAAGTAATTTACAGCCCTTTCTTTCAAATCGTTCAAATAGCCGGGATGGATATTTTGTTTAATAAACTGCAGGGTTTCATAAATCAGGGGAGCCTTCTTTCTTGCAGCATCCGTAAGGCGTACATTTCTGCTGCTCATGGCCAGTCCGTCGGCTTCCCTTTGTGTAGCACACAGGATGATTGATGTATCCAGCTTCATGAGCGCTGTCAATTTTTTAATGACTAAAAACTGCTGGTAATCTTTTTGCCCCAGTAATAATTTATCAGGATGAATGATCGTCATTAATTTTCCCATAACCTGGCATACACCCTGAAAATGCCCCGGGCGGTTTGCTCCATCCAGCACTGTTTCCAGGTAACCCAGGTCAAACTCTTTTGCGGATGCCAATCCCTCCGGGTATATTTCCGTTACCGACGGCAGGAACAGTGCATCGCAACCTGCTTTTTCCAGCAGGTAAATATCTTTTTCTATGGTATGGGGGTATTTTTCAAAATCCTTTGCATCATTGAACTGGGTGGGGTTTACAAAAATGCTGCTGACGACAATATCAGCCGCCTTTTTTGTTGCTGTTATTAAAGAAATATGTCCCTCGTGCAACGCACCCATCGTAGGGACAAAACCGGTTTGTTGTTTGTTTGTTTGTAAAGCGTTGAGGTAGTTATTGATGTGTTTTATATGTTTAAATATAATCATGAAAGTAAACAGTTATGTCCAAATGCAGGCGAATACTGGTTTATGAAGAAAATTATTGTACTTTTGCACACCCAAAGAAAATCCTAACTGACAAATTAACCAAATACAAATGTCAACAAAGAAAAGAATATTGTTTATTGCCAACGAGATGTCGCCCTACGTTGAACTTACAGATTTTGCTGATATCATCAACAAACTGGCTGTAAAATCAAACGACACTGGCATGGAAGTTAGGTGCATTATGCCACGCTTTGGAGTGATCAACGAAAGAAGACACCGGCTGCATGAGGTAGTCAGGCTGTCTGGCATCAACGTGTCGATTGATGGGGATGATTACCCTTTAATGATAAAAGTGGCCTCCTTACCCAATGCAAGACTACAGGTTTATTTTTTGGATAATGAAGACTTCTTTAAACGCAAAACCGTTTTTACCGATGAGAATGAAAAGTGGTACGACGATAATGGGCTGAGAACAGCCTTGTTTTGCAAGGGAGCCCTCGAAACCGTAAAGAAATTTGGCTGGCCGCCCGACATCATTCATTGCAGCGGCTGGATGACAGGATTGATACCCATGTTTATTAAAGCGGCTTATAAAAAAGAACCGGTATTTAATAATTGCAAAGTGGTGTATACCATCGGCGAAACAACCTTTAAAGAAAAGCTTGGTGCGGACTTTTTAAAGTTGATCTCCATTAATGACAATGTTACCAAAAAAGAAGTCGATTTTTTTAAGGATAATAATAACATCGCGATGTTCAGGGGAGGTGCTGCCTTTGCTGATGCGGTTACTTTTGGAGCCGAAAAAATTGATAAGAAATTAGTGGAGGAATTCAGTAAAGTGAAAGGGAAAAAGACCTTGCCGTTTAATGCGGAAAGTGATTTAACAGACTATTTACAATTATATACCGACCTTGCCAAATAGATAAATTTTACAAACTCACTACTCATTTTAAACAGTTTTTGTGCAAAGAAATACACCGGTATTATCCTTATTCGTAATTGCATTTTTTTCATTTTTAACCTGGAACTGTACCAAAATTGACACCACTACTTTAGGAAGTGGCTTAATTCCTGCAGTGGATAATGTGCACACGTTTGCAGATACACTTGATATTAATTGCACCCAGGGCTTATTTAATGATTCTACCAGGTTAGGACGAAACGATCTTCATGTACTCGGTAATATTACGAATGATCCTATTTTTGGCAAAACCGAAGCCAGCCTTTACCTGCAGTTAAAACCAGGTTTCTTCCCTTTCTTTTTTGGTTTGGCAGGAGATACAATTAATAATGCGTTGTCGCCGGGCACCGGCTTCGATTCTGTTATTTTATGCCTTTCGTCTAAATCATATTATGGCGATACGTCGATCCCACAACGTTTTACTGTGTACCAGATAGACAACCTCGCTGAATTTAGTGATACCAGTACTTATAAGTTCGATCACCAACCGGGCATTCTGCCAACACCTATCGGCACAAGTGAAGCCATTTATCCATTTGCGTTGAAAAATTACACACGTTTTTATCCCTCCCCAGCTACCGTAAGAGACTCTGTTAACAACCAAATCAGGATCAAATTAACTGACCCTGCTTTTTTAGATTTGCTGACATCTTTAACAAGCAGGGACACATCTGCAAATGCAAATCGTATTTACAGATCAGATTCTATTTTCAAAGAAAGATTGAAAGGTTTTGCAGTGGTGGCCGAACCGGGCCAGGGTAACGGTTTATTTTACATCAACCTGAATGACCCTGGCACCCGGCTGGAATTTCATTACAAAAAACAGAATAATAACCAACGTGACACCAGCTTTTCGTCGTTTTATTTTTCATCTGGTATTGCTACCTCCCGCTCAGCACATGCCAACCATTTGGTAAGAGACCGGACCGGGGCTGAATTTAATCCTTCCATGCCGGCTACAGATGCAGTTTATATACAAACCACCCCGGGTAGTTTTGCTAATTTATCTATTCCTGAACTTACAAATTTCCCTAACAGCATAATACACCGGGCAGAAATATTTGTTGAACAGGTACCATCTGTCAACCCGGTAGACAATGTACTTACACCGCCGTTGTACTTATACCTTGATCTGATTGATACCGCATCTGGGAATCGTTCTAAACCCTTATACTTTGACCTTAACCCAACGGTAGGTTATAATCCTGATAACCAGCTAACTTTTTTCCCTTCTGGGGGAATAGATTTGAATTATTTCGGCGGGTACCGTCGTGTAAAGGATAATGGTTCCGGGCCGCTGTTTTATTATACTTTCAATGTGTCCAGGTACGTTCAGCACATTGTTACAAACGGTGTAAATAATTATAGAATGAAATTGTATGCCCCTTTTAACCTTAATTATTATGGGTACACCGTACCATTTAATAACAATATTGCCAACGGCCGCATAAAAGTAGGAAGTGGTAGCCCTGGTACGGACGTTAACTACCGGATGAAAATGCGGATCGTATATTCCAAAATATAAATACTCCAGCGAAATAGTAGGGTATTATCTTCAGTATTTTTGGAAACATTTGTTTTTTATCCATGTAAACATATCTTTGCACCTCAAAAAATAAAAATTACATGCCTTATTTATTTACATCAGAGTCCGTAAGTGAAGGACACCCGGATAAAATTGCTGACCAGATCAGTGATGCTTTAATAGATAATTTTTTAGCCTTTGATGCTAATAGTAAAGTAGCCTGCGAAACCCTGGTAACTACCGGACAGGTGGTACTGGCTGGAGAAGTTAAGAGTAAAGCTTACCTGGATGTACAGGAAATTGCCCGGGGTGTTATCCGCAAAATCGGCTATACCAAAAGCGAATATATGTTTGAAGCCAATTCGTGCGGTATCATCTCTGCAATACATGAGCAAAGTGCTGATATTAACCAGGGCGTAGATAAAAAGAAAAAAGAAGACCAGGGTGCCGGCGACCAGGGAATGATGTTCGGTTATGCCAGCAATGAAACGGACGATTACATGCCTTTGGCATTGGACCTGGCTCATAAAATTTTAATAGAACTGGCTGTGTTGAGAAGGGAAAACAAACAGGTAAAATACCTTCGCCCGGATGCTAAAAGCCAGGTGACTTTAGAGTATGATGATAACAACCAGCCCGTTCGTATTGATGCCATAGTTGTATCTACACAGCATGATGATTTTGACAGTGAAGCAAAAATGCTGGCAAAAATAAAACAGGACATTGTTGAAATATTAATTCCCCGTGTGAAGGCGAAATATAAAAAATACGCCAAACTTTTCAACAATGATATTAAATACCATATTAACCCAACCGGCAAGTTTGTAATTGGTGGCCCACATGGTGATACCGGTTTAACCGGCCGTAAGATCATTGTAGATACTTATGGTGGTAAAGGTGCTCATGGTGGTGGTGCTTTTAGCGGTAAAGATCCAAGTAAAGTTGACAGAAGTGCAGCTTATGCAACCCGTCATATTGCAAAGAACCTGGTAGCTGCAGGCGTTGCGGATGAAATACTGGTACAGGTTTCCTATGCTATTGGCGTTGCTCAACCTACCTCTATCAATGTAAATACATATGGCACGGCCAAGGTAGATTTAACAGACGGGCAAATAGGTAAGATTGTGGAAAGCCTCTTCGACCTTCGACCATACTTTATAGAAAAGCGCCTAAAATTGCGTACACCCATTTACAGTGAAACGGCTGCGTACGGACACATGGGCCGCAAGAATGAAGTGGTAACAAAGGAATTCAAAGACCCGTATGGTAAAATTAAGAAGGTAAAAGTTGAACTGTTTACCTGGGAAAAATTAGATTATGTAGCCAAAGTGAAAAAAGCTTTTGGAATAAAATAAACCCTTGTCCCCTTTACGGGGATTAGGGAAAACCATCCCGATAATACCGGGATGGTTTTTTTATTTTGCACTATTGATAAAAAAATATTCCCCTTTAGGGGACAGGGCTATGAAAAATTTCAGGAACCAGCAGCAAAGACCGAAAAAGAATACGTTGATCATAGGAAGGCAGGCTGTAATTGAAGCCATGCAGTCCGGTAAACAATTGGAGCGTATCTACATGCAGACCACTGTGCATGGCGATGTGATCGACACCATAAAAACATTGGCAGAAAAATACCTGGTGCCCATCAATAAAGTGCCCGTAGAAAAACTCAATGGCCTCAATGTAAGCAATCATGAAGGCTGCATCGCGGTAATCAGTAAAATACAATATCAAAACCTGCAGGATGTAATTTCATTTGTGGTAGAAAAAGGTGAAGTGCCACTTTTTGTAATGTTAGATGGCATAACAGATATCCGGAATATTGGTGCCATTGCCCGTAGTGCTTTTTGTTTTGGGGTGAATGCCCTTATCATTCCGGACAAGGGCGTAGGTGCTTTAAATGAGGATGCTATTTTAACTTCTGCAGGCGCATTGGAAAAACTGGCTGTTTGCAGGGTAAACAGTTTGATGAAGGCTGTAGATGAACTGCACCTGAATGGCATCAAAGTATTTGCCAGCGAAATGACAGCTTCAAAAAAACTAATGGAACTTGATTTGAAAGAACCTTGTGCTATTGTATTAGGAGGAGAGGAGAATGGTGTATATCCTGCATTAATGAAAATTTGCGATGATCAATTTCAAATACCCATGCCAGCCAATTTTGAATCCTTAAATGTATCTGTTGCCAATGGAATTATTCTATATGAAGCACTAAGGCAAAGAAGCTAAAATTACTCCGTTGAAAATTGTTTCGAATAAGTATAAGTTTTATCTTAGCGTTCAAAAATGTATTTGATGAAAAAGATCATACTTCCGCTCAGTACTATGATTTTTTGTTTTTTGTTTTCTCTCACAACGGTTTCAGCCCAGTCATCTGCCAACTACACGATCGAAAACCTTACCAATGGCACACTCTTTACTGACAGAAATGGTAATGCAATTGACTCAACCGGAAAACCGAATCTTATTTTCAACTGGGTTACCAACCAAATATCTGCGTTACAACCCATTGGTTTTGATTTAGCATTTATGGGTAAATATTATTCTCATTTTATTGTGGGAAGCAATGGACAAATGGCGTTAGCATCGCCAACTTACCTGCCAATATTTTATCTGCCAATGAAAACAATGACTTAACACATAGTTTTTCTTATCCTCCAGTTACTGCAAATGCAGCACCCATTCTATCTGCCTTTTGGGATAAGATGACAGCCCCAAAAACAGGGCCTACAATCCACTCAATGTTGACAGGTACAGCACCCAACCGATGCTGCACTATTGAATGGAATTGTATGGTTAATAATCAAAACTCCGCTACCGGCCCGGATGCCAATTTTCAAATAAGACTATATGAAAGCTCTGGTGTGATTGAATATGTTTATGGAAAAATGACCATTGGCGCTTCTTCTGCTACTGTAAAAGCCTCCATTGGTTTTACAGCAGGCAGCAATGACAATGATTTTGTTGCAATACAAAACCTGTCTACTTTTCCTTTCATCAACATTGCAGCATCAGAGCCAGCCACTCAAAGTTTAGTAAATACAGTAACGGTAAGTAATATTAATGGCCTTTATTCACTCATTGAAGGACAAAGAAGACTGTTCCGATTTACACCACCTACTTTATCTGGTTCTGCCATTGCCAATTTACAAATAAGCGAAATAACAGCCACCACTGCTTCTTTACAATGGAACGATACGTATAACAACGAATCAGGCTATACCGTTTTACGATCGGCAGATAATGTAAATTTTAGCTTTGTAAAATATTTACCTGCAAACAGCAACTCTTTTATTGATAGCAACCTTACTCTTGGTGACACTAATATTGGAAAGTATTTGCATCAACAGAGGGAAACAATGCAACCAGCAATGTAGTTACGGGCACTGCTGCCTGTGCATTAAATGGCACGTATACAGTTGGCAGCGGTGGTAATTTTGCTACGCTAACTAAAGTAGCAGAAGGAATAAAAGCAAGGGGTGTCGCAGGCAATGTAGTTTTTGAATTACTAAATACTTACAACGGTAGTGTTGAAGCCAACAGCATCGTTTTTCCAAAAGATGCAGAAGTACTATGCCTGGGTAATAGTAAAGTAACTATCCGGCCAGCAGCAGGTGCAACTAATATTATTGTTAATGGTAACAGCAGTACTGCTGTAATATTATTAGACAGTATAAATTATTTAACCATCGATGGAAGGCCCGGCGGCATTGGTACTACCAGCCAATTGAACATTACCAACAGCCAGGCATCACCAGCCATACGGCTAATCAATGCTTCTAACAATAAATTTTTATTTATCAATTTCAGCAGCAGCAATACAGCAAGCAGTCTATTAAATGGATTGTAACTACTCAGCCCCTACTTTAGCAATAAGTGCTAAAGTAGCCAATACGTTTTGTCCTGATTTTATAGCAGTATCAATGATAGATCGTATCACTGCAAAACCATTTGCTCCGTTTTCAGATT
>Ga0105048_10002627_pt1 | contig 29225 bp, 25 predicted proteins | sample MAT05_FD_78382 | JGI IMG/M metagenome (GOLD analysis project Ga0105048, IMG submission 78382) | Freshwater microbial communities from Lake Fryxell liftoff mats and glacier meltwater in Antarctica - MAT-05 | ecosystem: Environmental > Aquatic > Freshwater > Ice > Liftoff microbial mat | place... | reverse complement strand
TGGGTTGATTTTGGATCTGTCGGGTGCGGTCATCTGTCCGGCCTGTTGGCGCGGCGTCGATGGCCGCTGGCCCTGATGGAGTCCGCTTACCAGGTCCCACTCAGACTATCGAGCTTGAAGCTCCGACAGCACCTCGGGTTGTCCTGTTCTGCGGCCGCGTCTAGATCCTCATCAATCCTCATGCACCCTCACAGTTCGGAGCAGCGGCGTTGGGCCGCTGCGATCTTGTTCACGTCATCGCTGGCGCGCGATAGATATCTCCTCGGGCCAGGACAGCCCAGGCGATGCGGGCGGTCTTGTTGGCCATGGCGACGGTCACAACCCGGGCAGGTTTGCGTTCCATCAAGGATCGCACCCATGCGCCGGTCGCCGATGTATTGTTGATCGCTCGGCGGATGACCGAGGTGGCGCCGATCACCAGCAGTTTGCGCAGGTAGCCGTCACCCATCTTCGATATCCGGCCGAGACGATCCTTGCCGCCAGAGGAGTTCTGGCGCGGGACCAGGCCAAGGAACGCTGCGAACTCCCGGCCGGAGCGGAACAGGCCTGGGTCCGTCACGGACGCGGCGAGCGCCGTTGCGGTGATGATGCCGACGCCGGGGATGGTTGCAAGGCGCTGGCTGGCTTCGTCCTGGCGATGCCAGACCAGCAGCTGACGCTCGAGAGCATGGATCTGTACAGCCAACGCATCGAGCTGTGCGGCCAGCATCAGTAGATGCTGATCGAGCAAGTTCGGGGAGAACCGATCCTTCCGCCTTACGGACCTGTTCGATGAGTTCGCTCGCCCGGTACGCGCCCTGCGGCGCGATCATCCCGAACTCGGCGCAATGACCGCGGATGGCGTTGATCAGCATGGTCCGCTGGCGAACCAGCAAATCGCGTGTCCGGTGCAGCACCAGCACGCCTTGGCGCTCGGCGCTCTTGACCGGCACGAACCGCATGGTCGGTCGAGTGACCGCCTCGCAGATCGCCTCGGCGTCGGCAGCATCATTCTTCTGTCTGCGGACATAGGCTTTCACGTAACTCGGCGGCATCAGGCGCACATCGTGACCAAGGGCGCCGATCTCGCGCGCCCAGTAATGCGCCGTCGCGCGCGCCTCCATGCCCACCAGGCAAGGCGGTAGACCTTCGAAAAACTTCAGCACCTCAGCGCGGCGCAGCTTCTTCCTGACGGTGACCTCACCGGCCGTATCAACCCCGTGGACCTGAAACACGGACTTGGCGAGATCGATCCCAATTGTGATAACCTTCATGGTGGACGGCTCCTGCTGTGGCGGTTGCTTCAACAACGACCACCCTATGGCGCATCGACCGGACACAGGGGCCGTCCACCCCATCAGACACCGGCCAGCCGATCGCACGCGGCCAACAGATAACGGTCCGGGGCTCTGGCCGCCTGCGCAACAGTGTGCGCCAGGAACTGGCGCACGCGCTGATCATCCTCGACACCAGCCAGATCGGAACCGTCTCGTTCTCCACGCTCGCTGATTATGTCGCGATGGTCACGCTGGCGCAGGTTAATTCCGGCGCCGACCTTCGCGAGTTTCCGAGCATCATGAATATGTTTGCGAGCGACGGCGTCGACCAGACCGCGCGCATGACGGACTGGGACCTCGACTATCTGACGGCGCTGTACGAAACACCCGGCGATGCCGCCACGGCAAACCGCGAGGCGAACCACATCGCCCGCAACATGCTGAAGAAGGACTGAGCCAGAGACCGGCTTGGCGACCTATCGGCTTGGTTTGGCGCCGCCCGCGCCGGCCTCCGCCAGACGCGCGCCGCCAAGAATGCCTTCCATCGAGTGGTTGCCCTCGTGGCAGGCATATTCGTAGATCGCGCCATCGGCCGGCTTGAACGAATACTCGCCCGACCAAGCCGTGGTGTAGTGCACCGGATCCTCGACGCGGAACTGGTACAGCAGCTCGGCCTCGCCAATGCGCGTGAAGCGCTCGGTCACCGTGCCCTGCGGTGACAGCGGCGTCTGCGTCCGCGCCGCCTGCACCGGGTGAACGTTGCGCGTTTCGGACACCAGCGTATCGCCTTCCCACCAGGCCACACTGTCCCCCAGCCACGGCGCGATCACCGCCGGCTTGTGAGACGCGCGGGCCACTTCAGCCGATGCATAGATCGGGATGATACGTGCATCATGAACCATCTCGACTTCGATCACGAGATGGTCGGCGGTCAGGCGGAAACCGTAATTGTTGTTGTACAAGCCGTTCAGCATCACTGGCCCGCCGCCATCGCTTTGCGCGATCAGGCAGCGCTCGCGAAGGGGCAGATCTTCCGGCCCCTCATACGCGCCCTTGCCTGACCTGTATTCGATGCCCTCGCGGATCGGCTCCTTGAGGCTAACCGTCCGGTCGCGGAAGGGGATGCGGCCGTCCGCCGGGCTGGTGATGTAGGAGGAGCGCGCCTCACCGCGAACGGTGGCAAGGCCAATGCCGGGATCGGTCCAGAACGAATTGTAGCCCGCCGCGCTGTTGTTGTCCCTGAAGGCGCCCATGCTCAAGTCCGACGGCGCATTCGCCGCCGCACGGCTGGTGAGCGAAGCCTTCCTCATCGCCTCGGCCTCTTCTGCCGGAACGACAAGCTGGGTGAAATTCTGTGGGCGCTCGAGCCGCGTGGCCGTTCCGTTGGTCCATACGCCATCGAAGCTGGGCCGTTCGCCTGATGCCCGCGCCGCATTGGCGCCGGCGCCCGACGACTGCGCAAACGCCGGGCTGGCGAGAACCACCGCAAGGGCCGCTGCCGTCAGAGTTCCTGCAAACCTTGCCATGTCAGCTCCCGGTATCGTTTCTGGACGTGTTTCCGCCGACAGCTTAGCTCGCAAACCCTCCCCCGCGCCAGCTTGGGTCCACCCCTTCGCCAAATTGGCATTGCCGCAAGGCGGCAGGGCGGAACCCGCCGGTCGCCCGCGCGAAAATGCTTCTTTGATCGGGCGTCCGCTTCATTTACAGCCGGACTGAATGATCTGGTCGGCAAAAGCGCGTCAGACGCCCTGTCGGAGGAAACAAGCCAAATGTCGGAAGCCCACACCTATCCCGTCCCCCCGGAGTTTGCGGCCAAGGCCCATGTGGACGCGGCTAAGTACGAGGCGATGTACGCTGCCTCCGTGTCCGACCCGGAAGGCTTCTGGCGCGAACACGGCAAGCGCCTGCGCTGGATGCGCCACTACACCAAGGTGAAGAACTTCAACTGGGACATCTCGAAGACGAACGATCCCAACGACCTTCAGGTGAAGTGGTTCGAGGACGGCACCCTCAATGTCTCCGCCAATTGCATCGATCGTCACCTGCCTCACATGGCCGACACCACCGCCATCATCTTCGAAGGCGATGACCCCGGCGTCTCGCGCAAGATCTCATACGCCGAACTCTATTCGGAGGTCTGCCGCTTCGCCAACGTGTTGAAGACGCAGGGCGTCAGGAAGGGCGACCGCGTCACCATCTACATGCCGATGATCCCCGAGGCGGCCTACGCCATGCTCGCCTGCGCGCGCATCGGCGCCGTGCATTCTGTCGTGTTCGGCGGCTTCTCCCCCGACAGCCTCGCCGGCCGCATCGAGGACTGCGCCTCGACCTGCATCGTCACGGCTGACGAAGGCGTGCGCGGCGGCAAGCCAGTCCCTCTGAAAGCCAATGTGGATGAAGCGATCGACCGCCTCGGCGCACGCTCGCCCGTCACGTCCGTCATCGTGGTGAAACGCACTGGCGGCGCCATCACGCTCAAGCCCGGCCGCGACGAATACTACTCTGTCCTCGCCAAGGACGAGACCGACGATTGCGATCCCGAAGAGATGAACGCAGAGGATCCGCTCTTCATTCTCTACACCTCAGGCTCCACCGGAAAGCCCAAGGGCGTGCTACACACCACCGGCGGCTATCTCGTCTGGGCTTCGATGACCCACGAGATCGTCTTCGACTACAAGCCCGGCGAAGTCTTCTGGTGCACGGCCGATGTCGGCTGGGTCACTGGCCACTCCTACGTCGTCTACGGGCCGCTCGCGAACGGCGCGACCACGCTGATGTTCGAAGGCATTCCGACCTACCCGGATGCCTCACGCTTCTGGAAAACGATCGACAAGCACAACGTCTCGATCTTCTACACGGCCCCCACCGCCCTGCGCGCCCTGATGGGCGCCGGCGACCAGTTCGTCACGGGCACGTCGCGCAAGTCGCTGCGCCTGATGGGATCGGTCGGCGAACCGATAAATCCCGAAGCATGGGAATGGTATTACCGCGTCGTCGGTGAACAGCGCTGCCCCATCGTGGACACGTGGTGGCAGACCGAAACCGGCGCCACGCTGATCACGCCGCTGCCCGGCGCCCACGCACTCAAGCCCGGCTCAGCCGCCAAGCCCTTCTTCTCGATCCGTCCGGAACTGGTCGACGACAAGGGAACCGTTCTCGAAGGCGCCACCGCCGGCAATCTCTGCATTCTCGATTCGTGGCCTGGCCAGATGCGCACCGTCTATGGCGACCATGCGCGCTTCGTCGACACCTACTTCCGCACCTACCCCGGCAAGTATTTCACCGGCGATGGCTGCCGCCGCGACGAGGATGGCTATTACTGGATCACGGGCCGCGTGGACGATGTCATCAACGTCTCGGGCCACCGCCTTGGAACCGCCGAGGTCGAAAGCGCACTCGCTGCACATCCGAAAGTGGCCGAGTCCGCCGTGGTCGGGTATCCGCACAGTATCAAAGGCCAGGGCATCTACGCATATGTTTCCCTGATGGCAGGGCAAACCCCGAGTGACGAGTTGCGCAGGGAACTCGTGAACTGGGTCCGCAAGGAAATCGGTCCCATTGCGACGCCGGATGTCATACAGTTTGCGCCGGGATTGCCTAAGACACGATCGGGCAAGATCATGCGGCGCATCCTGCGCAAGATCGCGGAGAACGACTTTGCGAACCTTGGCGACACATCAACTCTTGCCGATCCCACCGTGGTCGACGACCTCGTTAGGAACCGCGCAAACAAGTAGCGCTACCTAGCAATCGTGGCCCGCGAAAAAGGCATACTGGAAGACTGGCACGACGCACGCGGCTTCGGATTCATCCGTCGCCCCAGCGGCGCGAAGATCTACGTGCACATGAAGTCGATCGGCAAAAGCACCGAGCGTCCCAAACCCGGCGACACGCTGTCCTACGAGATCGGCGAAGGCGCCAATGGCCGGGCCGCCGCACTGAAAGTCCGTATCGTCGAGACGAGGACCGCCGGGCTCCCGCCCGGCAACGCGTCGCAAGGCGCGCCTGCGATAGCAGACACCGCTCCAGTCTCGCCCTTGGCTACCGCGCCAGAACCGCCGCCATCCTCACGCGAACCAAAGCCCGGTCTGCGACAGATATCCATCCGCACCGCCGCCGCCGCCACGATCATTGTGCTCCTCGGCAACAACATCATGCTCGGCCGCTTTCCGGTGTGGGTTGGCCTTCTCTACGTCATTGGCGGCATCGCCGCGTGGCTGTTCTACCAGACCGACAAGAACGCCGCCGCAAAGCGCCAATGGCGCGCGCCTGAGCGCAGCCTGCACCTCGCCGACCTCGTCTTCGGAATCATCGGCGGTCTGCTCGCCCAGCATATGCTGCGCCACAAGACCTACAAACCCGGCTTCGTGATGGTAACGGCGCTGATCACGGCGCTGCACGTGCTCACGCTCGGCCTGATCATGCTCGGCGTCTACGCGCCCGGCGGCGTCGGCGACTTCTTCCGGCATTACTTCGCGGCCTAGGCCACGAACCCGTCAAACCGCGATATCGAACTCGTCGAGATCGAAGTCGCCCTCGTCGGCCGTGGTCGTCTGGGCGTTGCGACGCGCGTAGCGCGCGATCGCCTCAAACAGCGTCTCACGCACGATCGGCTTGGCGACGTGGTCGTCGGCGCCGGCTTCCTTGGCTTCATGCACGTGATCGTCGGTCGCGTTGGCCGACACCGCCAGCATGGGTGTCGGCACGCGGCCCTTTTCAGTTTCCCATGTGCGGATTGCGCGCATGGCGGCGAGCCCGCCCATGACCGGCATCTGCAAGTCCATGAGAACGAGATCGAACTTGCCTGCCGTGAACTTCTCGAACGCTTCCTTGCCGTTCTCTGCAAACGTGATGTGCAGCCCGCTTTGCGCCAGCAGCAGTTCGACGACGCGGCGGTTCATCGGATTGTCTTCGGCAACCAGCAGGCGAAGGTTCTCGATGCTGGTCTCTGCATCGAAATCCTCAACTGCGACCGTCGTCAGCGCGCCGAGCGCCGCAATGCGATCACGCGAGATCGGGATGACCACTTCGAACGTCGAGCCTTCGCCCTCTTTCGAGGCAGCCGAAACCTGTCCGCTCATCAACTCAACGAGTCGCTTCACGATCGACAAGCCAAGGCCCAGACCACCATAACGACGCGATGTCGAAATGTCGGCCTGCTCGAAGCGCTCGAAGATGCGTTCGGCAAGCTCCGGCGCAAAGCCGACGCCGGTGTCGGTGACCGAGAGGCGCAGCTGCGTCTTGCCTTCGCCGAGTTCCTCGACCCTGGCCGAGACGCCGATATGCCCCTGGTCGGTGAACTTGACCGCGTTGTTGAGCAGGTTGCCGAGAACCTGACCGATGCGCACTGGATCGGCGCGGAACACGCCATCGCAGCTTGCGGAAATGAACGTGTCGAAGCGCAAGCCCTTGGCCTCAGCGCGCGTACGTGCAGCCTCGCACGTGTTGCGCACAGCCTCTTCCAGTTCGAAAGGCCGAACGTCGAAGCTGATGTCATCGCCCTCGAGACGCGAGAACTCGACGAGATCGTCCATCACGCGCAGCAGCGTCTTGCCGGACGTCGAGATCAGACGAACCATCTCGCCCTGACGCTCGTCCAGGTGTGTGCGCAGGAGGACTTCGGAGACCGCCAGCACGCCGTTCAGCGGCGTACGGATCTCGTGGCTCATGTTGGAGAGGAAGTCCGACTTCGCGGCGGCGGCAACCAGCGCCCGCTGCTCGGCCTCCATAGCCTTCAGCTCGATGTGCTTGCGCGCGGTGATATCCTGGATCACGGCGAAGGCGCGCGCGGGCGAGCCCTTCACTGTCTTCAGGATGCGGATCGAGGCAGCGTGCCAGATCTCGCTGTTGTCGCCGAGCGTCACGCGGTACTCGGCGGTATAGGGCGCGCCGCCTGCAAGGTGCGCACGCCACTTGTTGCCCAGCATCTCGCGGTCGGAGGGATGGATCCAGCTGTCGCCGCCGGTCAGCGAGTCGAACGTCGGGCGCTGCGGGAAAAAGTGCTTCCAGTCGCCCTCGATATACGTCTCGCGCATCTCGAAATCGAGTTCCCAGATCATCATCTGGGTGATCGCCATGCCGAACGACATGCGCTCCTTGGAGCTTTCGACCTCGTGCTGCGCCTTCACCAGCGCAGTGACGTCTTCGTGCACCGCGATGAGGCCGCCAACCTGGCCATCGCCATTGAACCACGGCGCCGCAGACCATTTCAGCCAGGACTGATTGCCCGGCGTGCGCTCATACGGGTCGCTCTCGTGGCTCATCGCCTCGCCACGCAGCACGCGGCGATGCATCGCGCGCCATTTTTCCGGAACCCAGGGCTGGATGTCGTAGATACTGCGACCAAGGACTTCGCCCTCGGTCAGCTTGTGCTCGGCGATCCAGCTGGCGCTCGCCATCATCACGCGCAGATCATTGTCGCACATGCAGATCGACATCGGCGCAGACTGCACGAACCGGCGCACGGTTGAATCGGCGTTCAGCGCCGCCTGCAAGGCAACATGGCTTTCAGACTTGTCGACCACCACGCCATGCATGGCCTCAACCTGCCCGCGCGCATCGATGGATGGCGCGCCTGCAACACTGATCATCCGCGTCGTGCCATCCGCCCGGCGCAGGCTGAATGTCTGCTTCACGGGTTTTCGCTTCTCGAAAGCATCGCGCGCGGCGTTGACCACCGACTCGCGATCCTCCGGCGCAATCATCTCGACGAGATCCGTCAGCACCAGTGGCGGCGCGGCGGGATCAAGCCCCAGTATACGCGAAGCGCCCGGCGAGCATTGCAGCTTGAAATCGCGGCCAGCGCGCCAATGGCCGATGTCGCCCACCTGCTCCACCGCATCGCGCGCCGTCGCCGTTTCCTGCCGCTCACGCTCAAGCACATCTTGCCGCGTCACATCGCGACCCACGAAGGAGATCAGGCCTGCAGGCCCCATCCACGACATCTCCGCGTCGATCAGCCGAACCTCGTTGCCAATGCGGAAGCGGAACTGAGTCGTGCGGCCCGGCGACTTGTCGTTCAGGCTGCGCAGTGTCTCGCGGACAGCCTCGCGTTTGTCAGCGTCAACGTACGAAAGGATTGAGGCGTCATGCGCGCCGCCTGCCGGCCCGGTCAGGCGGCGATAGGCGATATTGGCGCGAACGACACGGCCGTCCTGATCGATCAGCGCGAACGCCTCGCTCGCCGCATTCATGAAATGCTCGGTCGCGCTCGCGAGACATTGTTCGATCACCTCGGGCGGTGATCCAGAACCCAGCGGAAGCGGTGTCGACGTCATGGACCTGTGGCGCCTGTGGAAATGCAACTGCAGCTAAACGGGACAACGGTTAACAAAACCGTAGGTCCGAAACGATTTCGGACCACAGAATGGCAGGCAGACCACGGGATTCGCGGGCTTTTTTGTCCTTAACTAACCCAGGTTCATCGCCTGCCCGGCCATATCGATGCGGGCCATGCAAGCCGCGAATCCACTCCAGTCATCTGCAACTGCGATGGGGTCCCACATCGCCTCGACCTCCTCGATCAGCAGCGACACCGGCTCAGCGTCCTGAAAATAGGCGTGCTGCAAACGCTCCGGTCGCTCCGGTTCATGTCCCATCAGCGCCGCGCGCACAGGCGCGAAGTTCGCCGCGCGGTAGAGCGCAGCCAGCGGCCCGGCGTCTGCGCGCGCCTCACTCGCGGTCCCGCCGAACCAGTCGAAGAAAACCTGCGGCCATTTCGCCCGCGTCTCCCCCATCCAGGTGAAGAACACCTTGAACAGGGCGAGGTCCGCCTCCTCCCCATTCGACTTCAGCCCCAGCACGCTCAATACGCGCCGGCGGAACGCATCGCGATAGAGCGCCTCGAACCGTCCAAGCTCCGCCTCAAGCACAGGCACGCCCGCGACCAGCGTCAGCGACGACGCCAGCTGCGAGAGATTCCACAGCGCCGCCGAAGGCTGCCGCCCGAACGCATAAAGCCCGGTTTCGTCGAAATACGCCGCGACAAAGCTCGGATCCGAGTACGGCAGGAAGCGCCACGGTCCGTAGTCGAAGCTCTCGCCCGTCACCACCATGTTGTCGGAGTTGAGCACGCCATGGACGAACCCCGCCGCCATCCATTGCGCGGCAAGATCTGCGGTCGCGCTTGTCACTTCGCGCAGCAGTCCGGCGGCCGATGACTCCATGTCCGCGCCCTGCGCCGCGGGGTGATAGTGGCGGATGCAGTACTCCACCATCTTGCCGATACCGTCAGCATCGCCGCCATACGCCAGCCGCTGGAACGTCCCGATACGGATATGGCTGTGCGACAGGCGCACCAGAACGGACGAGCGCGTCGGCGATGGCTCGTCATTGCGCGCCAGCTGCTCGCCCGTCTCGATGAGAGAGAACGCCTTCGATGTATAAACGCCGAGCGCCTCCAGCATCCCCGCCGCCAGCACTTCGCGCATCCCGCCCTTCAGCGTGAGCCGCCCATCGCCCGAACGGCTGAACGGCGTCTGCCCCGATCCCTTCGTTCCAAGATCAAGCAGCCGGCCCGCGTCATCGCGCATCTGCGCAAACAGGAAGCCGCGTCCATCTCCGATGTTCGGATTGTACGACTGAAACTGATGGCCGTGATAAGCCAGCGCCAGCGGCTTTTCGAGCGAGCCCTCAAGCGCCGCAAACTTTCCGAAGTGTTCCACCCACTGAGGATCGCTCAGCCCACCGAGCCCGACACGCTCCGCCCAGCGCTGGTTGCGCCAGCGGATCGTGTGCTGCGGAAAATCGGCCGGCTCGACTTCCCTGTGAAAGCGTCCGTCGAGTTCAAGGATCGCGCGTTCGGGCCGGAATGCGCTCACTGCGCCGCCGGAACCAGCACCACCGGAATCCGCACCGACCTTGCCGGACCGCGAATGTCGTTCGCCTCGTCGATATAGGCGGGCATGTCCTCGCTGAGGATCAGCTCGGCTGGCGTTTCCTTGGTCACGTTGAAGATCATCTCGGCGCGGAAATTCACGGGGCCCGAATCGGTCCAGTTGGTGTCGCCAGCCTGCATGGCAGGTGCGGTCACGAGCACTTCGCCATCGGCCACGAGTTCGGCCATGAACTGGCCCTCGAAGAACCAGGTGTTGGTCGCCACGCCCTCGGCGATCAGCGGGCTCGTGATGCGGGCGCCGGCGATGGGGCCAGCGACACTGATCTCGCCTTCAGGCGCGGGCTTGTATTTCGCAGCGTCGCTGGTCGCGATGTCATCTGGCAGCTGCGGCTCGACGGCCTCAGGCGCCACAGGCGCTTCCGGCGTTTTCTGTTCCGGCGCGCACGCCGCAAGCACTAGAAGGGAAACGGCAAGTGTTGCGCGGACGAACATGGAAACTCTCCTCTGACCTGTTCTCTACCTAGACTGTTTTTGGCGATCGCCAAAATTCTGCCCGAATCTCGCGGCAGACAGCCGCGGGTCGGGGGACAAACACCCCGCATCGTTATGGAGCTATCGGAGCCGATGAGGCGACTGATCATACGCAGTTCGCCCCCCTGTAGGCACATGGGGGCCGGTCGGCGCCCCGTGCTTTGGCTCGGAAGCGTCTGACCTCGGACAGCTGAACCGCACGCGCCCGCATCAGCGGACGCCTGCCCACGCCTTAGACCCCGCCTTCCAGCGGGATCGCGGGCGCATGTCGAGAGGAGACGCGACCATGGTCGCGCAATTCATCCAGCGTGCGCCTCAGCGGGCGCACACGGCGACGCCCCTGTTGGCGTTCATCGCCGGCGAGTTCGCCGAAGCGATCGCCCGCGTCTGGCCCGCGCCGCACGCCGATTTCTTCGCCCTGCCCGCCGCACGCCGCCATGCGGTTGCGATGCTCGTGTCGGGCCGCCAGCGCGACATGGCTCCCTCGGAGCTGCGCCGCCTAGTCGAGTTCCAGCGCGATCCCCAGGTCGCGGAGGCAATCGCCGGCGCCAACGCCACCGGCCTGATGCGCGCCCTCTCCAAGGCGGGCGAGCAGCTCTGGCGCGTCGCCGACTACGAAACCTTCGCCCAGCTTCTGGCTGAGCCGATGGCCAACGAAGTCCTGCGTCACCTGGATGAAGTCCGCCCGGCGACCTTCGCACCGCTCGCAGCGCTTCCTCCGGCGCTGCGCATGGCGCCGATTGTTCGCGCCGTGCCGTCAGATCGTGCGGCCGCCGATCTCGCGCGCGCGTTCCGCATCGCGGTTCGCATGCGCAACGCAGACGCCGGTCCGCGTCTCGCGCGGCGCTGGGGCTCGGGCGGCGATACCGTGGCGCTCTTCCGCCGCGCGATCGAGGACCTGACGCCCGACGCCTTCCGTCCGGCTGATTCCGCTCCGGCGCTCCGCGAGCCGTTCGTGCGTGTCACCACGCGCAAGCAGCTCGAGGCGACGGCGCTCGAATTCCGCAACTGCCTGGCCGATCACGCCCAGCGCATCGCGGAAGGCCGCATGGCTGTCTATGTCTGGCGAGGCCACGTTCCGGCGGCGATCGCGCTCAACTGGGACGTCGCAGGCTGGCGTCTTGCCGAAGCGAAGGCGGCCGACAACGTCGATCTTGAAGAGGGCCGCCTGCGCGAGCTGACGCACTGCCTCGACACCTTCGGCGTGCGCACGGGTCCCTCGGTGCAGGCGCTGGTCTCGCGGCTGGACGACTGGGCCAACGGCACAAACTACTCCCACCAGCCCGGCGCGACCTTCATCGAGCAACTGGTCCTGGGCGATCTCTGGACCTGAACTTCGCGCGAGTTCCAGCGTGTCCCGCATGGTTTTCCTCGTGAATCCCATGCGGGACAATGATGCACGCCTCCGTGACGGAACAAATCCCCGAGCCCTGCGATACCCAAGCGAGACAAGGAGTCCCGTTTGGCGCGGCTTGGCGAACAATGGACCAAGGTTAAGCAAGGCAGCGCCCGGATTTATGCCGGTACGAGCGAGCGTGCGAAGCGGATGTACGCTGGTACGCGAGAACGCGTGCGCACGATCAAATGGCGCAACCCGTCCAAACCTGTGCTGGTCTGGGCAGGCTCTATCCTCGGCGTTTTCGTCGTCGCGTTCGTCGCCCTCAACATCCTCCTCGCGAACCCGACCACGGGTACGCCCATGATCAACTGGGCGCTTGGCACATTCGCCGGCAAGGACGCACGCGTCCAGGTCGGCCACCTCGAACACCCCTTCTCCAACCGCTTCATGCTGCGCACGTTCGGCTGGGCCGGGAACATGTCGGCGCGCGAGATCGACATCAATTACGACCTGTTCGGATTCCTGCCTGGCCGCGTATGGGCCCAATGCGTCCGTATTCTCGACGGCGACATCCTGCTTGAGGACACGGGCGAACAGAACGCTGGCGAAGCGTTCAACCCGGCGCAGTGGATCAACGAGATCGACGCAACCAACGTCGCGATCCGCTTCACCACCGGGGACAAGCGCCGCCTGATCACCATCGTCTCCGCCAACGGTTCATTCGGCAACGGCAGCGTCCGCGCCGAAGCTGTGTCCGAAGACAATCGCCTGACCTTTGACGGCCTCCAGCGCGACTGGGGCGGCTCGATGAAAGGCCACATCACTGCGCGCGGCCAGAACATCAAGGAACTCGCCGCCGTTGTCGGCGCGTCCGCGCCCGATACGCCGCCCTTCAACATCGAAGGCCAACTCTCCGTCCAGAAGATGACATGGTCGATCGAGAACCTGACCGGCACGATGGGCGACAGCGATCTTGCGGGCCTCATCCGCATCAATCTCACCGATCCCAAGCCCATGCTGACCGTCGACCTGACGTCCAACAAGCTCGACTTCGACGATCTGGGTGTCGTCTTTGGTATCCCCCTCGGAACCGGCGAGGGCGAAACCGCCAACGCCGAACAGAAGCACGCGAAGGAAGTCTTCGACCGTTCGGTGCGCCTCATCCCCAATGCCGAAATCGACTTCTCCCGTCTCGCGGCTGTGAATGCAGACATCAATTTCGTCGCCGAAGAGGTTGTTGACGGGCCCGCTGGCGTCAGCGCGATCACGCTGAACGGCACACTGCGCGACAGCCGGCTGAAGTTCGAACGTGCGCGGGTCAAAACCGGCGCGGGCGATCTCGACGCGAAGATCGACATCGACGCCACGAAAGACCCGGCCGTGACCAAAGCAACTGGCACGCTCGAAAACATCGCCTTCAGCAAGGTCGGCGCTGGCGACATGATGCGCGGCACGATGAGCGGCCGATTTGATCTCACCCTTACAGGGTCAGGTTTCCGTCAGGCCGCGTCGACCGCGACGGGTGAAGCGGGCTTCTGGTCAACCAACAGCGAAGTGAAGAAGTTCATCGTCGAGGGCGCAGGTCTCGATCTCGGCGAGATGCTGCTGATCTGGGCGACAGAGGACAGGGACAACCCCGAATACATCCAGTCCCGCTGCCTCGCGGCCAACGTCGCCTTCAAGGACGGCATCGCCACGCTCAAGCCCGCTGTAATCGAGAACTCGGACAGTCTGGTGGCCGCAACTGGAGGCATCAATCTCAAGGACGAATCTGTCAGCATCGATGTCTTCGCCCGCCCGCATGACGTCTCGGTCGGCACGATCTCCGGAGACATCAAGCTCCAGGGCACGCTGCGCCATCCAACCTTCGAGGCGCTAAGCGGCGACACCATCGTCCAGGGTGTCTTCTCCGCCCTCCTTGGCTCCATCTCCGGCGCGCTCGGCTTCCTGCCCTTCGTCCAGACCGGCGGCGAGCCTGACGCCCCCTGCGCCACGCTGCTGGCGGACGCAAAAGAAACGAGCACGAACCGTGCCCCGGCTGCGGACGTAAAGCCCGAGAAATCCTAGAGCCTGATCTTGCCGCCCACGATGTCGCGATGAACCTCCGGCGTAATGGGCCGATACGTCCCCGCCTCGTTGTCGACGACAAACAGTGCATCCGGCGTGTTCATCGGATCAAACCCGTCCTTCACCAGATCCACCTTGCGATACTTCAGCGTTCCCGTCGTCTCCGCCTCGGCCTGGAAGCGCACGAAGATCGGCCGCGCATAAGCCGGCAGATGCGTCGCCATATGCGCATGCAACGCCTTGAGATCGACGCCCTCCCTCGGTGAAATCGCCGCCATCCCCGCGCGACCATCCTGCCCCGGCACCGCAACGCCATAGACGATGGCATGCGTGACGCCCGGCAGCGACGAGATCGCGATCTCCACTTCGCTGGTCGATACGTTCTCGCCCTTCCAGCGGAACGTATCGCCGATGCGGTCCACGAAGTAGATGTAACCGTCCGCATCCGCCTTCATCAGGTCGCCGGTGCGGAACCACTTGTCGCCCTTCGCGAACACGTCGGTCAGGATTTTCTTCTTGGACTGCTTCTCGTCATTGTAGCCGTCAAAGCGCTGGCGCGGCTCATGCGTGATTGGTCCCACGGCCTCGCCCACTTCGTCCGCCGCCGCTTCCATGCAGAGCCCGTCAGGCCCGCGTATCGGCTCTTCCGTCTCGACATCGAATCGCACGATCCGCGCCGGCAAACGCGCGCGCAGCAGCCGCGGAATTCGCCCCACCGCGCCGATCTTCCCGTCGAGATTGAAGAAGTTCACATTGCCTTCGGTCGAGCCATAGAACTCGACCAGCCGCTTGATCCCCGTACGCTCGACAAACTCGGCCCACACATCCGCACGCAGACCATTGCCGAAGCCCTTCGTGATCCTGTGGCTCTTCTCCAGCACGCTCGGCGGCTGGTTCATCAGATAGCGGCCAAGCTCGCCGATATAGACCAGCATGGTCGCATTGTTGTCGATCGCTTCCTGCCAGAAATGCGTCGCCGAGAACTTCCGCCGCAGGATGATGCACGCGCCGGCATTCATCGCCGTGCCCACGCCGCACATGCCGCCCGTCGCATGATAGAGCGGCAGCGTCAGCAGGATGCGCTCATTGTGCCCGGCCTCGGTCGCGTCCTTGAACACGCGCATCAGCCCGCGCGCCCGCACACCCGTGATCTTCGCCGCCTTCGGCAATCCCGTCGTGCCTGACGTGTAAATGTAAAGCGCGACGTCGCCGCCCTTCACACCCGCCCGCACCGCCTTGTCGAGCCGCCCCGGCGGCGCCTGGTCGACCGCCGTATCGATCTGCGTCAGCCCATCAACAGCCCCGCCCAGCACGAATGCGCCCAGCGGCAGGTTCACCTGGGCCTTCGCCGCCGAATAATTCGGCGCCAGCTCCGGGTTCATCACGATGGCCTTGCAGTCCACCACATTGATGCAGTGCGCGAGGCCAGCGCCCGAAAGATTGTAATTGATCAGCGCGGTCTTCACCGCAATCTTCGCCATGCCAGCCCAGAACGCGATATAGTCCGGCCGGTTCTCCATGAAGAGCGCGATCGTGTCGCCCTTCTTCAGGCCAACGCTGTGCCCCCAATGCGCAAACCGGTTCGCCCGCGCCTCGAAGTCGGCATACGTGACCTCCTGCCCCTCGAACGAAATGAAGGTGCGATCAGCGTGATCGTCCACCGCATCCTCGATCGCATCCGCCAGCGTGTACTCCGCCTCGGGATCGAACTTGCCGATTGCGCCGATGATGCGGCGAAAGCCGTTGATGTAGATCCAGTCGCTCTTGAGGCCGTCGAACAGGTTCATGGCGGACCGCTGGCTGGAGCTTGCAACACATACCCTACTGCCGCGCGATTAAGGTCGCGTTGACGTCTCGCGCAGCCGCAGCCTCTGGAGATGTGAGCGGTCGCATCGTCATGCAAGACGATGCCGCACTGCAACATCGCTTGCCGCTGCCGGGCCGCCCGGTCACGTCCGCTATTCCACACCCGTGAGCACGAGCTTCTGCACGCGCCGGCCCGTATTCACTTCACTGACATAAAGGTTGCCCGCCGAATCGATGGCGATGCTGTGGAGCCAGGTGAATTGTCCTGCCTGGCGGCCGACGCGGCCGATTGCAGCGACGGCGGCGTGGGTCTCGCGGTCGAGGATCCAGATGCGGGAATTCATCATGTCCGCCACATAGACGAAGCGCCCGTCCGGCGAGAGCGCAATGTCGGTAACGGTGCGCGTGCCGCCAGTCTCGGGCGCAATCACCACATCGCGCACGAATGTCAGGGCGCCGTCTGCAGCTTGTTTGAACAGCTGCGCCCGATTGTTGCGCCGGTCGCAGACATAGACGTGGCCATCGTCCGTCGGCACCACGCAGTGGACGATGTCGCCGAACGTGCGGGAGTCAGGATCGGCGCCTCCATCCGCCGTGCTGGTTGCCTGGCTCTGGTCGAAGCTGCCGTCACGACTGCCGCCGGACGGCGATTCGCCATAGGCGCCCCAGTATCCCGAGAATTCACCGCCCTCGGATTCGAAGCGGATCACGCGCTTGTTGATGTAGCCATCCGCAATCAGGACCTGCCCGCCGCCATGATAGACATCGGCGGGGTTGCCAAGTGCGGATGAATCCCCGTTCCCGCCCGTCTTCCCCTTGCGGCCAAACGACCGGATGAACTTTCCGTCCGCCGTGAAGTTGAGCGCAGCATGATCGCCATCGCCATTGCCGCCGAACCAGACAGTCTTGTCGCTGTCGACGTAGACGCCGTGTATGCTGGCCAGCCACTGGTTGACGCCATCGATCACCGGCCCCGTCTCGGGTCCGCCCCAGCCCGCCAGATAGCGCCCGTCATTCGAGAAGCGCACCACCGCCGGCGCCGGCCGGCAGCATACCGCGCTCGGCGGAACGGTCGTGAGACCGACATCGGTTCCACCGAGCGAATGCGGACGATGCACGACCCAGACGTCGTCGTCATCGTCCACCGCAACCCCCGCCACCTGCCCCAGCAAAAGGTCCGGCGGCATTACGGGCCACGCAGCATCCACCTTGAAGCGCGGATAGGCCCTGCCGGGCGCGAGTACTTCTGTTTCGAGATCGACAAGGGCGCCCTGCACGGCCGCAGGAGCGGCCGGCGCGGTCTGTGTGCATGCGCCTGCGACCCCCAGCAACAGGATGAGTCCTGCCCACGCCCCGGCTCCACGAGCACGCGCCATCACCGGATTCCAGATCATACTCAATGGCCTCCACACTGCCTTGCAACATCCCGACTTCGGGCAGCGCGACGGCTCTCGCAAGCCGCACACGCGCGTGTGAACGCCTGCGCCGAACGTAATGGGCGTTATGGTGAAGTTTGCATCAGCGGCGCCTCAGGCAGAGCGCCGCTCGCCTTGACGAACGCTGCTTTGCCGCCACGATATCGCAACAGAAAAAAACCGCTGGGGAAACGCCTGATGATCCGCACCGCTCTGGCTTCGATCACCTTGTCGCTGATGGCTTGCGCATGCGCGGCGCTGCCGTCGACGGCCCAGACGCAGACGACTTCCGCAACATCGCTGCCGCCCAACAACAACCCGATCCAGATGAACCGCGAAGGCCCCGCCACCCGCAGCCCCGTGCGCAACCTCTCGCCCATCGCGGGCGAGGAGATCACCACCATCCGCTACTGGAAGATCAAGAAGGGCACATACCCGCAATTCCTGAGGGCCTCGCAGGACGGCGTCTGGCCCTTCTTCGAGAAGATCGGCGCGCGCATCGTCGGCATGTGGATCGTGATCCCGCCGCCCGAAGGCAAGGAAGCCTCGCCTGACTACGACGAAGTCTACCTCACCACCCGCTATGCCAGTGTCGACCACTGGGCCGCCACGCGCGATGCAGCCGCGATGGGCGGCGACGGCCCCGACTATGCAGCCCTGCAGGCCGCCCTCGCCGTACGCCAGTCGCTCACCATCGAGACGAAGGTGACATTCCTTCAGGGCGTCGTCGGCCCGCTGCCGCCCGTCTACATGCCGGGCACGGGCGAGAAATTCATCCCCGCGCCATAGCGAGGGTCAGCGCGCACAACTCTCCGGCTTGATCTCGACGCGGGTGAACTGCACCCCGACCGGGCCGATATTGGTGATCGCGTGCGGCCCCTCCGGCCCCGTCCAGACTGAGCGCGAGCCCGCCGTCGGCTCAATCTCGTTCTGCGCCACCTTCACGAACTCGCCATTCATCCAGCGATACTCGGTGTAGAGAAACTTCGCGCCGCTCCCGCCACCCGTCTCGCCGAAGATCACGCTGGGCAGCGCATGAATATGCACCGGCTCGCTCGCCCCCGGTGGCAGGCGAATGTCCAGCACCCGCACATGCTCATCCTCGAACAGCACGCGGTGCGAATAGCGTGCAGCCGCCACCGCATCATGCGGATGGCTGTCAGGTACGCAGAACGTCGCATCAGCCGGCAGGTGCTGCTGCGCAGCGGCAGCCCCCGCGCCGCCAAGCGCCAGCACCGCACCAATCACCACAACACTGCGCATCGCTATCTCCTCGAACCACCTCACCATGGCAAAAGTTGTGACGCAAATCACGACAACCCCAGCGACGACACGCTTGACCTCCGCCCCGCGCCGTGGATTGACGACAGGAGGAGACATCCATGTCCGACCCCGTCTATCGCTATGCCCGCCAGGCAGATGCGTCCGCGCTCGTAGCCCTGATCGAGCGCGCCTATCGCGGGCCAGAGACCGCCGGAAGCTGGGCGTCGGAAGCCCATTTGCTGAAAGGCCCGCGCACCAGCCTCGATGAAATCCTCGGCCTCATCGCGCGTGAAGACTCGCGCTTCCTGATCGCCGAGCAAGACGGCAAGGTCGCCGGCTGCTGCCTGCTGCAGGGCCTTACCCAATCCGGCGGCAGCGGCGTCAATGCAGCTTATTTCGGCATGTTCGCCCTCGACCCCAGCGTGCAGGGCGGCGGGCTCGGCAAGCAGATCATCGCCGAAGCCGAGCGTCGCGTGAACGACCTGTGGGGCGCCAATGTGATGGTGATGACCGTCATCAACCTGCGCACGGAGTTGATCGCCTGGTATGAACGCCGCGGCTACTCCGTCACCGGCGCCACAATGCCCTTCCCCTTCAGCGAAACGTCCGGCGAAACCACGCGCAACTTCCACCTCGTCGAAATGCGCAAACGGGTTGCATGACGCGCTATGTCGCCCTGCTCCGCGCCGTGAATGTCGGCGGCCGCAAGGTCACGATGAAGGACCTGCGCGAGATGGCCGAGCAACTCGGCCACACCGACGTTCGTACGCTGGTCGCCAGCGGCAACCTGATCTTCGAGACGAAGAAGACACCTCCCGCAAAACTCGAAGCCGCGCTGGAAAAAGCCATCGAGGCAACCTTTGGCATCTTCTCCGAAGTCATGGTCCGCGATCCCGCCGAATGGCGCGCAATGATCGACGCCAACCCTCTGCCGAAAAAGGCGAAGGACGATCCCGCCCATCTCGTCGTCGCCATCGGAAAATCCGCGCCGGATGCGAAAGCGCTCGCCCTCTGGCTCGAAGGCTTCCGCGCGAAGCACGACAAGGGCGAACAGCTCAAGGTCATCGGCCGCGACATCTTCATCGACTACGGCGACAGCATCGGCCAGTCGAAACTCATCATCCCGAAAAAACTCTTCACCGGCACGGCCCGCAACTGGAACACCGTGCTGAAAATTGCAGACGCGTTGGGCGCATGAGCGAGCTTGATTGCAGCCAGTTGCGCATCATGTTATAACATGCGTGACAACACAGAGCTGGGCCATGATCTCTTTCAAAATCCGCAAGATCGGCAATTCCGTGGGCATTATTCTTCCCAAGGAAGCGCTTGAGACATTGAACGCGGCCGAAGGCGACACGCTCGTGCTCCAGCCCGGTCCGGACGGCAACATTCTGAAGCTCAGCGATCCCGAGGTTGACCGTCTTATGGGGCTCGCGCGCGATATCATGGCTAAGCGCCGGAAGGTCCTTCGGGCGCTGGCGAAATGACGCCCGTCTGGATTCCGTCTTCCGTAATCCTCGCAATCCACGAAGAGCAGATATTGGAGCACGGCGGCCTTGGCGGTCTTCGAGACGCCAATCTGTTGGATAGCGCGCTGGCCAGACCGCAAAATGCATTTGCGTATGGCGAGGAAGACCTCTGCAAGCTGGCCGCGCTCTATGCCGGGGGCATCGTCAAGAATCATCCTTTCGCTGATGGCAACAAGCGAACAGGCTACGTGGCCTGCGAACTTTTTCTGGCTGCCAACGGTTTGACGCTCACTGCCTCGGACGAGGAGTGCATCGCCATGACGCTCGCACTCGCCGCGAGTGAAGCGGATGCAGACGCCTTCGCCGCCTGGCTGCGCGACAACGTCGAAACGGCGGCCTGATCGACTTCGCGCATCCGCAATGCCAATGTCCGCGCCCCGCGGGAGGACTTCCATGATCATAGAAACCATCGAAGTCGGCGGCTGCCGGTCCTACATTCTCGGCTGCACGGAAACACACACAGGCGCCGTGGTCGACCCGGAGATCAGCGCCATCGAGCGCTATCTCGGCCTTGCCTCCAGACATGGCCTCACGCTGCGCTACCCCATCGACACCCACACGCACGCCGATCACTTCTCCGCCGCGCGCGAGATCGCCCGCGCACTCAACGCGCAAGTGGTGATGAGCCACCTCAGCCCTGCTCCCTTTGTCGACCTGCGGCTCGATGATGGCGATACACTGATCATCGGCAGCCTGCGCATGCAGGCTCTGGCCACGCCCGGCCACACCGCCGACTCCACCTCCCTGCTGGTGCGCGACCACGTCTTCACCGGCGACGCGCTGCTGATCGGCGGCACGGGCCGCACAGACCTGCCCACCGGCGACCCCGAACAGCTTTACGACAGCCTGTTCAACCGCTTGCTGAAGCTCGACCCCGCCACGCACATCCACCCCGCACACGAATACAAGGGCCGTGCGGGCTCCACCATCGGCGAAGAGATCGCCAGCAATCCGCGCCTGCAGAAAACCGATCGCGCCGAATTCGTCGCCATGATGCGCGCCCTGAACATCAACGCGCCGACACACCTCACCGAAGCCCTGCGCGTCAACATGAGCGGCAAGAAATCCGTCGCCCAGCTCCTGTCCGAAGCCTCCGCCGCCGTGCCCTTCATGGCGATGGACGAACTCGCGCGACGCCTCGGCAAACGCCAGAACGACCTCATCGTCATCGACGTGCGCGAGAAGGATCAGTACGACGCCGGCCACCTCCCCGGCGCGATTCACCTGCCGCGCGGCCAGCTTGAACTGCGCGTCAACGACGCGTTCCCCGACCCCACTGTGCGTATCGTCGCCGTCTGCGAATTCGGCAAGATCTCGACCCTCGCCGCCGCCACCCTGCGCTCGCTAGGCTTCACCCACGCCGCCGCCCTCGACGGCGGCATGAAAGCCTGGCGCGACGCGGGCTTTGCGGTGGAGGGTTGAGCAGCGCACTCCGTGACGTGTCATCCCGGCCGGAAGCGCGAAGCGCTGGAGAGCCGGGACCCATTCATCACCCCAGGAATACAGAGGAATAGCTCCCGGACAGCCCTTCGAGCTTCCCGGATGACAATCGTCGATCAGGCTGCACGTCGTGTGCTTTATTCCGACCCGATCCCGTCCTAGCCTCTACCCCATGACAGACATGCTTCGCCCACAATCCATCCGCATCGCCCGCCGCTTCAATGGCCCGCACGATTCCGGCAATGGCGGGTATTCGGCCGGCCTCGCCGCCCAGTTGTTCCCATCGGCGGAGTCCGTCGAAGTCACCCTGCGCGCAGCCATCCCCCTCGATACAGACATGCACGTCCAGCAGATGGACGACGGCATAGACCTCATGAGCGCCGGCGATCCGCCCACGCTCATCATGTCCGCACGTCCCACACGCCTTGCAATGCCTGATGCGCGTTCGCCGGGACTGGAAGCCGCCACGGTCGCCGCCCAGACCTATCGCGGCGCGCAGGATCACGTCCTGCCGCACTGCTTCGTCTGCGGCCCCGCGCGTGACGTGGGTGATGGCCTGCGCATCTTTCCGGACTGGCTGAAAGACCCGGCAGGCGTCGAAAACCCCAACCTCTTCCCCATCGTCGCAGCGCCATGGCAGCCCACGCCCGATCTCGCCGACGCCTCGGGCCTCATCGCGCCGGAATTCATCTGGGCCGCGCTCGATTGCCCCGGCGCCTTCGCCATCGACCGCGAGCCGATCCTGCTCGGCCGCATGTCCGCGCGCATTCTCGTGCGCCCCAAGCCCGACGCGCCCATCGTGGTGATCGCCTGGCCGAAGGGACAGGACCGCCGCAAGCACTTCGCAGGCTCCGCCCTGTTCAGCGAAGCAGGCGATCTTCTCGCCTTCTCCGAACAGACCTGGATCCAGATCGAGGAACACGCCCCGCCGAAGGAACTCTAGGCGGCGTCGGCCCGCTTCATGCGCCGCCAAGCCACGCCTTGCCGAACGAGTGCAAATGTCCGCTTGCAGCACGCACCACACTGGACGCGCGGCCTCGTCTGGCCCCAAATGATCCGATGGTCTTGATTATCCTGCTTGTCATGGGCGTCCTGTCGGTCACCGCGCTGGTCGCGTGGGTGCTGGCGATCCGCCTGTCCTACCGCATCGAGCGCATCCGCAATCCTGACCTGCCGCGCCCCCGGCTGGTCATGACCAACATGTTCGCCACCGCCTTCTGGAAGCGCGAAGCCGGCCCCGAAGAACTGGCGCTGCAGCACAAGCTACGCATGCACCTCGCCCTCTCGGTCGGCTGCTTCATCGCGATGGCGATCCTCAGCTTCATCCTGCCGCTGGCCGGGCAACAGGCCATAGAGGCCGAACAGGCCGCCGCGGCATCAGAGGCCCCGCCCCCCGCGCAATACCACCCCATCGGAACCACCCTCAGCTACATCCGCTCCAATCAGGACGGCTCGATGCCCGAGCGCATCCTCGTCCACATCCCCAACGCGAACGAACTCCACGTCGCCAAGATGGTCAGCCCCTGCACAGACGCCGCCTACGTCATCGCGCGCTTCGGCGACCGCGTTGCCGGCGCCGTGATGACGGAAGCGCACGGCCTCGTCGGCGGCCGCCTGCAGCGCGACAGCACGCAACTCCCGCAAGCCTGGCTCGACCTCACAGCCGACCCCACTCGCACGCTCAACGTCCGCCTCGGCGCGCTGGAGACCAAGCCCATCCTGTTCGACGCCCCCTCGAAACCCTGGCGCATGTACGATTTCGACCTTGCCGAGTTCGCCCTGTTCGGCCCCCGCCTTACACAGGACTTCAGCTTCGGCCTCGCCCTCGCCTGGCCTGAAGACAGCGCGCCCATCCTCCGCATCCTCGGCGAGGCGAAAGCAAAGTTCCTCTACAGCTCCGATGGCGCCACGAAGAACCATTTCCGCATATCCGGCCCCGCCTTCGACGATGTCCGCGCCGGCGACCGTGGCGGCGAGATGATCACCGACGCCACTTTCGGCCACGTCATCGAGGCGCGCTTCGGCCTGCCCAACCATCCCGGCTACGGCAACTTCCTGCTGAAGCTCGTCAAGGTCTCCCCCGGCGCCGAAGGCGAAGCCGCCTGGCGAGAAGCCCTGATGCGCCACTGGCAAGGCTGTCCGGCCTAGCGTCATTTGCTGGCCCGGCCCTCACGGCTCTTCTGCCGCACTGCAAACGGCGTCAGCTTCGAGCGTCCGGTCTGTGCGCCACAGGCCCGCCTTCACCGCCTTGCCCCCAACCCCGGATGCTTTATTGTGTACGTATCCGAGGGGTGTGGGCGGAAGCCTGCTGAGATCGGCGCTATCGCTGCAAGGCGTCCGCGCGAGCACCCTTAGAACCTGATCCGGGTCATGCCGGCGAAGGGACAGGAGAGATAATTGAGCGACACGCCCCCGCCTCGTATGCCCACCGTCACGCCGATCCCCGACACGCCCGCGCCGCCGGGCGCGATCCCGGTCGAGAAACTGCTCACCGGCCTGCGCGGCGCGCTGCAGAAAGGCGAGCATGTGCTCTGGCAGGGGCAAGGCTCCGGCCGCGCGCTCGGCGCCCTCAACCGCGCACTGATCATCCGCCTCGGGCTCGCCGCGATCATGATCGCCCTGCTGCTGATCCTGGTTCTGGTCGGCGACCAGTCGGGCTTCAGATGGCTGGCCTGGGTCGTCGGCGCCATCCTCATCGCGCGCACCGCATGGTTCTTCTGGAAGTCATCGGCGACGCCCTCGCGGCAGGTCGCCATGCTCACAACGCGCCGCCTCGTCTCGATCGACCTGCTGCGCCCTCTGGCGACATGGACCATCATGCCCGGCGGCGAGGCCCGCGCCGATGGCCGCCTGCTCGACCCACAGCCCATCGTCGTCACCGGCACGAAGGAGCGCGGCCACATCCGCCTCAACACCGCCACGCAGAAGATGAGCGCCTATCCCCCCTTCATCCTTTTCAACGCCGAACGCCCGCTCGAACTTGCCGAACGCATCCGCAAGACGATGGGCATTACCCAACCCGTCGTCGATCAGACGAAATGAGCGACGCTCCCGCCATGTGGCTGCCGCACCTCGCCCCCGGCGAAACGCTGGTGTGGAGCGCGTCGGCCTCGCCCGCCCTGCGTGGTGCAGACGTACGCCGCTCGCGCATGCTCTTTGCGCTCGCAGGCGTCGCCTCGCTGCTGATCGCAAGCCTGCTCGGTGTGCGCTTCGTTGAATCCCTCGCGATCAACGCGGCCGAGCCCACAATGCTCGCAGCCTTCACGCCGCTCTACCTCGTCTTCGCGCTCGCGATCCTGGCGCTCGCCGTCTGGGGCTTTCGCGGCATGCTGCGCAGCGGCCCCGCCCCCACGCATTTCGCGCTGACCTCCATCCGCCTCATCGCGCTCGACAAGGCCGGCGCTATCGTGGCCGAAATGCTGGGCGCGCAGATCGACGGCGTCATCGCCGGCGGCCGCCGCAACACGCCGGACATCTACGTCCTCCGCCGCGACGACCCTAAGGAAGACCACGTCTTCGCCCTCGAACACCTCGACCGCCCGCTCGAAGCGAAAGCGATCATCGAGGAAACCTTTGCTGCCTACGCGCCTGAGGAGGCCACACCATGAACAAGCCGATCAATCCGCGCGATCTGGAGCCGTTCCGCGTCACCACCGGCCCGTTGCCCGCCAGCAGCAAGCTCTACTCGCCCGCGCCCGGCTTCTCCGACGTGCTTGTGCCCTATCGCGAGATCGCGCTGCACCCGACAGCGAAAGAGCCGCCCATCCGCGTCTACGACACCACCGGCCCCTACACCGACCCGAGCGTCACGATCGACGTGCACGCCGGCCTGCCGCCCATCCGCTCGCCCTGGATCGCCGCGCGCGGCGACACCGCCGCCTACACCGGCCGCCATGTGAAGCCGGAAGACAACGGCCATGTCTCGCTCGAAAAGCTCGTCACCGAATTCCCCAACCTGCGCCAGCCGCTGGTCGCCAAGCCCGGCGCCCGCCTCACGCAATACCAGTACGCCAAAGCCGGCATCATCACCGCCGAGATGGCCTACGTCGCCCACCGCGAAAACGTCTGCCGCGAGGCGATGGCCGAAGGCGCCCTCGAACGCCGCGCCGACGGTGAAGACCCATTTCTTGACTCATACCCCGCCGAAATCCCGCCCTTCATCACGCCCGAATTCGTGCGCAGCGAAATCGCCCGCGGCCGCGCCATCATCCCCGCCAACATCAACCACCCCGAACTCGAGCCGGTCATCATCGGCCGCAACTTCCTCGTGAAGATCAACGCCAACATCGGCAACAGCGCGGTCACGTCGTCCGTCGAAGAAGAGATCGAGAAACTCGTCTGGTCGATCCGCTGGGGCGCAGACACCGTGATGGACCTCTCCACCGGCCGCAACATCCACAACATCCGCGAGTGGATCATCCGCAACAGCCCCGTCCCCATCGGCACCGTCCCGATCTACCAGGCGCTCGAAAAAGTCGGCGGCGATCCCGACAAGCTCGACTGGGAAGTCTTCAAGGACACGCTCGTCGAACAGTGCGAGCAAGGCGTCGACTACTTCACCATCCACGCCGGCGTCCGCCTGCGCTACATCCACCTCACCGCAAAGCGCGTCACCGGCATCGTCTCCCGCGGCGGCTCCATCATGGCGCGCTGGATGCTCTCGCGTCACAAGGAGAGCTTCCTCTACGAACGCTTCGACGAGATCTGCGATCTCATGGCGAAGTACGATGTCTCCTTCTCGCTGGGCGATGGCCTGCGCCCCGGCTCCATCGCCGACGCCAACGACGCCGCGCAGTTTGCCGAGCTGGAAACGCTCGGCGAGTTGACGCGTGTGGCCTGGGACAAGGGCTGCCAGGTGATGATCGAAGGCCCCGGCCACGTGCCGATGCACAAGATCAAGGTGAACATGGAAAAGCAGCTCGCCGTCTGCGGCGAGGCGCCGTTCTACACCCTCGGGCCGCTCACCACAGACATCGCCCCCGGCTATGATCACATCACCAGCGGCATCGGCGCCGCGATGATCGGCTGGTTCGGCACCAGCATGCTCTGCTACGTCACGCCGAAGGAACACCTCGGCCTGCCCGACCGCGACGACGTAAAAGTCGGCGTCATCACCTACAAGATCGCCGCCCACGCCGCAGACCTCGCCAAGGGCCACCCCGCCGCCAAACTCCGCGACGACGCCCTCTCCCGCGCCCGCTTCGAATTCCGCTGGGAAGACCAGTTCAACTTGTCGCTAGACCCCGAAACCGCGCAAAAATTCCACGACGCCACCCTCCCAAAAGACGCCCACAAGGTCGCCCACTTCTGCAGCATGTGCGGCCCCAAATTCTGCTCAATGAAGATCACGGCGGACGTGCGCGAGTACGCGGCGAAGCTCAACGACGCGAGCTTCACCGAGTCCTCCACCGGCAAAGCCGGAGGGGTGAGCCGCGAAAGCGGCGAACGCGCGCCGCAAAGCGGCGTGACGGAGGGGGCTCTCGCCACCCGCGCCGACGTCGAAAAAGGCATGGCCGACATGAGCGCAAAATTCGCCGAAGTCGGGAAGGAGCTGTACGTCAGCGAGAGCGGCCAGAAGCGCGAGGCGATTGACTAACGAGGGACGCTAGTTTGCCGCAACCATCGAGTCTGCGAAGAACTGGTCCTTCGCTTTCTTGGTGATCGCATACTGAAATGGGCGGCCTGCCATGACCCGCGTCCGATCAACATAGCCTTCGTCGACTAAGCGGCGCGCAAGTTGCGCCACGTAGTGGGAGCTTATGTCAATTGCTGGTCCGATATCCTTGGCGAGGAGCTTCTTACCTTGCGCCTTGTCCAGCATACTAAGGACATTGAACTCATCGTTGCTCAGCTTCGGGACAATCTCGGCTTTTGCCAAAATTGGATCGGGCAACGCCCTCAGCTCTCGCCTCATTGTGCCTGACCGGCAAGCAGCACAGAGGAACCGGATCATCGCCAATCCGGTTTCCGCCTCCAGCCCCTGCGTTTCTTTGCAGCTGTCGCAGCAAAAAACTTCGAGCGTACCGCAGAGTGTGTTGATCTTGTCGCTGTAGTTGAAAACCCGTTGCGTAAAATAGTTGCTTTCGGTTCGCCCGTACAAAATCCCTTCCGATAGGCAGAGGCCATAGTCCAAGGCGAAGATACCTACCTCTTTGCCGCTCTTGTCAGATGCGTAACGATAGAAGTGGATCACTTGCTGGTTAAGCAACAAGTGCAGGTGCTTCTCGCAATCGGCGTAGCAATGAAAGTGGCTGGTTGGATTGGCACCCGAGGTCGACGAGAACGCAGAGTCCTTGTAATTCTTGAGCCGTTGCGCCTCTTGAACAAAAGCATTCAAAAGTGCTTTGGCAACAAAAAGACGATCGCGTTCGTCCGCACGAGCGGAGAAGATTCGGCGGTCAGAAACTTTGGGTGCCAGCATCTCTTCGTAATATTTCAACGAACCCTTCTTGAGATCGGCAAGGGTAATCGGCTTGTTTCGTTCCAACCGATTTCCGGCCGCAAACGACAACACCCAACCGATAGCGCGTGGATTGCAGAACGAGGATTCAAACAGCAAGCTGTAGACCTCAGCCATGTCGCCTTCGAAAAAGCGATTGATCGAAGCCGGTCCGCAAAAATAGTCAAATCTCTTGCGTAGCAGTCGCCCAACGTAGTCCGTAGCGGCCGCTTCCATCGCTGGCCCAGTGTTGCGAGCATACATCTGATACGGATCGAGGTAGAGAATGTCCACGCGAGTCCGTTCGAGCGGTTCGATCCGATACTCGTTCGGATACACGGCTATTTTGAATGTGAAGAGTTCGTCGGCCGCGACTTCAAGTGGGTAGATGATTTCGGACATAAGAACCGCAGCGGATGCGGCATCAATCTCACTGAAGTCATCGATAAAAATGTAGACGCCGGAAATACCAAACTCTTGCAGCACTCGGCGCAGTGGATCGACGAAAGCGTCGATGCTGAAAGTCCGCATGATATTTTGAGTCTGGCCCTCGGTAGCCTGGGACGTCACAGTCGTCAGGGCCTTGTTGCCGCCTAACGACAGGCTTGGTCCAGCCAAGCCGAGGGAAACCGAGCCGCCTGCGCCCACCTCCTGAACGACATCTGACCGTTGCGAGGTGATGGCCTTAGAATGACCTGAGATATCGACGCTGCGGATGAAGCGCGATACGTCTGTTAGTTGATCCAGTTGCTCGAACAGTTGTTGCTTCGAGTGAGAGGCTTTTCCAAAAATTGACGTTGAAGTCTTTCGCTCTCGCTTTGTGAGTTCGCGCTTTAACTCCCTCACAAACATCGGAAGAAATGCCGAGAAGAGAGCGACCTTCCGACCGAAGCTCGCGTGCTGCTCGTTCCGAAGCGCGTCGTGATCCAAGTTCGCGTTGACCAGAATCTTTTGACCGTCGAGATAACTGGTGACGATCCGCTTTTCTCGCCTGAGATCGTGTTGCAACTTCTGCAAAAGGCTGGACTTGCCTGATCCTCGGCGCCCTTCGATGAAAGCGGAGCGAGGGCGTTTTGCCTCTTTAATGAGGTGTCCATCTGCGTACGGGTCTTCATACAGAAGATGGTTTATCACCTCGCCCGTGTGTGGGTCGGCAATCGGCTCTGATCGAGACTTCTTCAGAGAGTCGATTACGTGGCGAAAATTTTCGTTGTCGCTCTCTTTGAGCATGCCCCACCCACCCTTAACCATTGGTTAACTATATGGGATGGTGGGTACGACGTCTAGCCTGCGGTTTGGCATCT
>Ga0105048_10002624_pt1 | contig 29235 bp, 40 predicted proteins | sample MAT05_FD_78382 | JGI IMG/M metagenome (GOLD analysis project Ga0105048, IMG submission 78382) | Freshwater microbial communities from Lake Fryxell liftoff mats and glacier meltwater in Antarctica - MAT-05 | ecosystem: Environmental > Aquatic > Freshwater > Ice > Liftoff microbial mat | place... | reverse complement strand
GCGCGGCCGGCGATGGCGAGGCGCAGCGTCGACTCGTAGTCGATGAGGACGGCTTCGATGTCGATGCGGGCGAGCGGGTCGCTGGCGAGATCGTCGAGCGCCTCGTCATTGAACACGAGGGCGACCATCGCGGCGGTGCGATCGCGCAGGGCCTCGATGCACTGGCGCACGGGGTCCAGTGGGAAGAGGTACCGCAGGATGATCCAGAGCCATTCCATGCGGTGAACATAACCCGGCTCAGGGGCCGGTGAGTTCTGTGGGGGGTTGTCCTACAAGTTTTGGGGCGAGGCTTCTGAAAAGGTTCGGGTTGTTTTTTGGGCGCCCCGCAGTTCTGCGAACGTTGTTTCCTCCTGTTCGGGCATCCGGGAGCACGGCCGGCGCTGCGCACGCATCGCTTCGCAATGCCTATCGACGGGCTCAGGCTGTGGCCTGCGAGGGCGGGCCGAACGACAGTGGGTGTGTCTCGATGGTTCGCTGCTGCACAGCGATTGCCGGGCAAGCGCCCGGCGGTCCCGAGGTCAGAGTTCCGGGGCGCGGTTGAGGTTGTAGCGGAGGCGTTCGACCATGGCGGGTAGGACGGCGATGACGATGCCGACGGCGTCGGCGGCGAGGTCTTCGAAGGAGCCGGCGCGGCCGGTGAAGGTCTGGGCGATTTCGGTGGCGGCGGCGAAGCCGAGGACGCCGAAGGCGAGGTCGGTTCGGCGGGTGCGGGGCATCGAGGCGAACAGGCCGAGGCTGAGGACGTAGAAGGCGGCGGCGTGGGCGGTCTTGTCGGAGAGGCCGAGTTTCGTCTCAAGGCCCTGGAATGGCCCGAGAAGAATGACGCTCAGCGCGGCAAAGCCGAGGCAGACCGCGATCCGGACGTGGAGGACATTTGGCTTCAAGACAGACCCCTGCAGGGGATCTTGGTCGCATGAAGTCGTTAAGATCGGGCTGAGGCGGCGGGTAAAAGTGGGCCGAGTGGGCCGTCGTGAGCAAGGTGTCCGCAGCTCGAATTGGTCCCCCGGACCAATTCGTTTGCTGCGCAATACGCTGCGAACTCCTTCGACGGCGCGCACTTCGTGCGCTGCTCAGGATGAAGCCCGCGACATAGGGGTGGCCCGGCGGTATGCTTGGCTACGCGCTGAGGCGCTTCACGAACCATTCGGTGAGGCGGTTCCAGACGTTGCGGTCGGCTTCGTCTTCGACGCCGTGTTCGAGGTTCGGGTTGTCGTTGATCTCGATGACCATGGGGCCATCGGGGCCGGATTTGAGATCGACGCCGTAGAACCCGTCGCCGATCAGGTTGGCGGCTCGGACGGCGACATCGACAATGTCGGCCGGGGCTTCGGCGACCGGGATGGTTTTATGCGCGCCCTCGATGGAGGCGGCACCTTCCTGGTGTTTGATGATCTGCCAATGGCCGCGGGCCATCATGTACTGGCAGACGAAGAGCGGGCGCTTGTCGAGCACGCCGACGCGCCAGTCGAATTCGGTGGGCACGAACTTCTGGGCGATGCAAAGATCTGACTCTTCAAGGAAGGCCTGCACGATCTCGCGCAGTTCCTGCATCGAGGACGCCTTGCGGATGCCGCGCGAGAAGGAGCCATCGGGGATCTTGAGGACGACGGGGAAGTTGAGCTTGTCGGCAACTTCTTCTAGGTCGGTCTTGTCCTGGATGATCATGGTCTCGGGCGCGGGCAGGCCGGCGCCGAGCAGGCGTTCCCACAAATAGACCTTATTGGTGCAGCGGATCATCGAGATGGGGTCATCGATGACGGGCATGCCTTCGGCGACGGCCTTCCGGGCGAAGCGGTAGGTGTGGTTCTTGATCGAGGTCGTCTCGCGGATCATCAGCGCGTCGAACTGGGCGAGGCGGTTGAAGTCCTTCTTGGTGATCGGTTCGATCTCCACGCCTTCCTTCTCCGCGAGGCGGGCCCAGTGTTGCAGGCTCTCGACGTTGGAGGGGGCGAGGACTTCGTTGGGATCGTGGAGGACGGCGATCGACCATTTGGGGATGGTGCGGGCGCGGGGGCTTTTCCAGGAGCGCTCGGTGTAGGCGTTGAGGCTGGTGACGAACAACTCCATCTCATCATCTTCGAGGCGGGTGAAGGGCGTCAGCTTGATGCGCTTGATCTTGTACTTGCCGGGCGACCCGTTCGGGATGGTGGTGACGACGACGACAGGCGCGCGATACCAGTCGAACAACTGGCGGCCGAACTTGCGGAAGCGCTCGTCGGAGACTTCGCCGAAGCAGACGACGAGGCGTTCGGGCACGGGGCCGCGATCGGCAAACTTTGCGAGATCGCGGTGGAGGAGTTCCTCAAGGATGGAGGAGGTGTCGTCCGGGATGTCGCGGTCGTAGAGGTCGAGCAGGGTTTCGACGGTGGGGACGACGCGGTGGCCACGGGCTTCGGCCAGCAGCGAGGCATAGTAGCCGTCGGTCTGGTAATTGTAGCTGCGCGAGAGGTTGATGATCTTCGGGCGCGAGCCGGACATCAGCTTGGGCTGCAGCACGTAGTCGCGCGTGGTCATCATGCGGTATGGCGCGCCAAGGGCGGCAAGGTCCCGCAGGTCGTCCGCGATCAGGATCCAGTCATACGTCAAAGTATCTCAGCATCCTGATTGCGCCCCAGCCGTCGGCGTAGAATCCGGCCTCGACCTCAAAGCACTTGTAGCCGTAGCCGTGATAGCGCTTGAGGAGGGAGTAGTTGGTTTCCTTGATCTCGAGATTCAGTCTCGGGATAGCGTTGCCCTGGCAGTAACGCTCGACATGGCGGAACAGTTTCTCGCCGAGGCCCTTGCCCTGGTGGTCGGGAGAGACGGCTAGGCTGTCGAAGTTTGCGGCGCCGTCTTCGAGGATGAGGAAGGCGTAGCCGGCGACGTCGTCTCCCTCGATGGCGCAGAAGAGAGCGGCGTGTTCGTCGCCCAAGACCTCGGAGAAATCCTCGGCCGACATCATCTTGTCGGCATAGCCGGCGGCAAAGCACGCCTGCTCGATCGCGACGAGCGCGGCGACATCACCGGGAGCCATGTCGCGGATGGACGACATCAGGAGCGAGCCTGGAGCGGTATCTGGCGGGCGGCGGAGCGCACGTGGGAGCGGCCTGTCATTGGCGCGGCGGGCAATGTCGAGGAGCGCCGCGGAGAGGTGGGATTAATACCAATCGGGTGAGTCTGTCGATAGACCGGAGTTGAAGGCGGCTGCCGAATCTGCGGATGTGATGGAGGCTTGGGCGATGGCGTTCGGATTGGTGAGCCGGCGGGTCGTGGCGTTTGTGCTGCTCGGAGCGGTGTCGGGGTTCGGCATGGCGCTGGCGGCGTGGGTGTTTGTGGCGCCGGTGTTGGAGGCGCCGCCGGGCTTTCCCTTCCAAGACAAGGTCTACCACGCGATGGCGTTTGCGTGCCTCACGCTGCCGGGCGTGCTGGTGCTGCCGAAGCGGTATCTGTGGTTCTGGGTAGCGCACATGGCCGTGCTGGGGGCGGGGATCGAGTGGGTGCAGACGCGGGGCAATGTGAACCGGTCGGGCGATGTGGTGGATTTTCTTGCTGACTGTGTGGGGATCGCTGTGGCGCTTGGCGTGGGGCGGTGGATCAGGTGGGCGATTGAGGGAAATGGGGCGCAAACAAGGTCTTGATGTGTGGCGTGAAACCGAAGTGGCGCGCCGGGCGTAGTTGATTGGTGAGTTCGTCGGGGGTCGAACGAAGGACCCGCCAATGATGAGCCGTCACGAAGAAGTTGCTGCACTCAAGGCCCAGGTCGGCATGCTGGCCGAGCATGTCGGGCGGATGATCCACATCGTCTCGGTTCACAGCCAGCGCGGTGAAAACACCGAGGCGGCTGAGGCCAAGCTGGCTGTGCTGGAAGACCTGATGTGGCGGCTGCATAGGCGCCACGTTCGGCTCAAGGCGGGCTTCGAGAAGCCGCTGTTGCACTAGCGGCTATTTTCCCAGCAACTGCGCGGCGCGTTCGGCGAAATAGGTGATAATGCCTGAGGCTCCCGCGCGTTTGAAGGCGCCCATTGTCTCGAGGATTGCGCGGTCTTCATCGAGCCAGCCTTGCGCGGCGGCGGCCTTGATCTGCGCGTACTCGCCGGAGATCTGGAAGACGAGGGTGGGGACGCCGAACTCTGACGAGACGCGCTGGACGATGTCGAGATAGGGCAGGCCCGGCTTCACCATGACCATGTCGGCGCCTTCCTCGATGTCCATGGCGACTTCGCGCAGGGCCTCCTCGGTGTTCCCGAAATCCATCTGGTAGGTTTTCTTGTCACCCTTGAGGACGGACGCGGTGCCGACGGCGTCGCGGTAGGGGCCGTAGAAGCACGAGGCGTATTTGGCGGCGTATGAGAGGATCATGACATTCTCGAACCCCTCCACGTCCAGGATCTCGCGGATGGCGCCGATGCGGCCGTCCATCATGTCGGAGGGAGCGACGATGTCTGCGCCGGCGCGGGCCTGGACGAGGGCTTGTTCGGTGAGGACCTGGACGGTCTCGTCGTTGAGAACGTAGCCATCGTCGTTCAGCAGGCCGTCATGGCCGTGGCTGGTGAAGGGGTCGAGGGCGACATCGCAGGCGATGCCGACTTCGGGGGCGGCGGCTTTCATGGCCTGGATGACGGTGGGGATCAGGCCTTCGGGGTTCACGGCCTCGTCGCCGCCTTCGTTCTTCTTGGTCGAGCTGATGTGCGGGAAGATCGCGATGGCGGGGATGCCCAGTTCGCGGGCGCGGACGGCGGCCTTGGCGGCTTCATCCACATTCAGGCGATCAACGCCGGGCATCGTCTTGACGGGGACGCGGGGCTCTTTGCCGTCGTGAACGATCATGCCCCAGACGATGTCGTCCGGGCTGGGCTTCGTCTCGCGGGCGAGGCGGCGGGACCAGTCATGCTGGCGCAGGCGGCGCAGGCGGGACGGGGGATAGGCGCCGGTGATCAGGGACTTGGGCATCAGACATGTTCCTCTGGCGGAACAGGTAGCGGCTGGAGCCGGAATTGTCACCGGTACGGGGTCGACGTACGCCAAAAGCCCGGCCGATGGCCGGGCTTCCAGGTGTATCTCGCCGGGCCGAAGCGCGACGCCTTACGACAATGCCTAGTTGGCCTTGTCGATGACGTCTTCGATCTCGTCAGCGGCCTTCTCGACCGGATTCTTCTCTTCGCAGGCGGCCAGTGAGACGGCGGCAAGCGCGGCGAACGTGAGCAGAAGATATTTCATGATGGGAGTCCCTCCACATATAAAACCGACCGGCCCAACGCGTGACATTGAACATCGTTCCGCTCAGGCTCTGCACATCCTGCGGCAGAGGGGCTAGGCGCGCACGACGATGCGGGCGGGGCCTTCGAGCAGCCGGCCCACGATGGCTGCATCGGGAAAGCCGGCGGCGTGGGATATGGCAAGGATGGCGTCCGAGGCGGAGGGGTCGGCGGCGATGAGGAGGCCGCCGCTGGTCTGGGGATCGGTGAGGAGGTCGATGCGCCAGGGCTCAAGAGTGGCGGGTAGGTCTACTGCTTCGCCATAGCTGGCCCAGTTGCGGGTGGAGGCGCCGGTGCGGATGCCACCCCGCGCGAGGGCTTCTACTCCGGGGAGCAGTGGTGGAGAGACGCCGATTTCCGCCGTGAGGCCGGCGCCGCGCGCCATCTCAAGAGTGTGGCCGAGCAGGCCGAAGCCGGTGACGTCAGTGAGGGCGTGGACGCCGGGCGTCTGGCCGAGGTCCTTGCCCAGGGTGTTCAACTTCGTGGTGCTCGCGATCATCGCCCGGTAGCCGGCCTCGTCGAGGCGGTCCTGCTTGAGGGCGGCGCTGTAGATGCCGACGCCGAGGGGCTTGGTAAGGATCAGGACGTCGCCGGGCTTTCCCGTGCGGTTGGTGAGAAGCTTGTCCGGGTGGACGAGACCGAGGGCGACGAGGCCGTAGATGGGTTCCTTGCTGTCGATCGAATGGCCGCCAGCGATGGGGATGCCTGCAGCTGCGCAGACGGAGGCGCCGCCTTCGAGGATTTTCTGGATCATGGCGACGGGCATCGCGCCCACGGGCATTCCCACGATGGCGAGGGCGAACATGGGGGTCGCGCCCATCGCGTAGATGTCGGACAGGGCGTTGGTGGCGGCGATGCGGCCGAACTGGAAGGGGTCGTCGACAACCGGCATGAAGAAGTCGGTGGTGGCGACAAGGGCCTGCTGGTCGTTGAGTCGCCAGACGGCCGCGTCGTCGGACGTTTCCGTGCCGACAAGCAGGTTCGCGAACGGGGCGGCGGCCGGCAGGGTGGACAGGATATCGCGCAAGACGGCGGGAGCGAGTTTGCAGCCGCAGCCGCCGCCATGGGCGAGGGACGTGAGGCGGATTTCCTCTGGCATGGCCGGGCTCCTTGCGAGGTAGCTGCAGTCTGATAGCAGGGCGGGACGGGGGCCGACAGTGCGGCCCGGAGGTTTGTGCGGGCGATGTCCAATCCCGGTATCACGGAGGCGGTCGATCCGGTTTCGCTCAGCGGCTATGATATGATCATCGATGTGCGCAGCCCGGCGGAGTTTGCCGAGGACCATGTGCCCGGCGCCGTGAACCTGCCCGTGCTGGACAATGACGAGCGCGCTGTCGTGGGCACGACCTATGTGCAGGAGTCGCGGTTCCTCGCGCGGCGGATGGGCGCTGCGCTGGTGGCGAAGAACATCGGCCGGCATATCGAGACGGCGCTGGGAGAGATGGGGCCGAACTTCAAGCCGCTGGTCTATTGCTGGCGCGGCGGGCAGCGGTCGAATTCGATGGCGCTGGTGCTCGCGCAGATTGGCTGGCGCGTGATGGTGCTGACGGGCGGATACAAGACGTATCGCCGGGCGGTGCAGAAGCGGCTGTATGACCAGGAGCTGGGCCTGCGGCTCGTGCTGCTGGAGGGCGGGACAGGGACGGGCAAGACGGAGATACTCAAGCGCGTGGGCGTGATGGGTGCGCAGGTGATCGACCTTGAAGGGATCGCGCGGCATCGCGGGTCCCTGTTCGGGGCGCTCGCAGGGACGCCGCAGCCCTCACAGAAATGGTTCGAGTCCTGTCTGTTCGATGCGTTGGCGCGGCTCGATCCGGCGCTGCCAGTGCTGGTCGAGGCGGAGTCGAGCAAGATCGGCAATCGCACGCTGCCGCCGGCGATGTGGCAGGCGATGGAGCGGGCACCGCGCATCGTGCTGTCGGCGCCGATCGATGTAAGGGCGGACTATCTCGTGCGTGCATATCCGGACGTGATCGCGGATCGTCAGCTGCTGGAGGCTGCGCTGTCGCGGCTGGAGGTTTATCCTGGGCGCAAGCAACTGGCGGCGTGGCGAGAGCTCGCGGATGTGGGGGCGTATGCCGAGTTGGTGAGGCACGTTGTGGAGCGGCACTATGACCCCTCCTACACGCGCTTCAGCGTGCGGGATCAGCGGCCGAAGCTGGGCGCGGTGGAACTTTTCACGCTGGATGAGGCGGCGCAGGTGGCCGCAGCGGGACAAGTGATGCGACTGATGGAGCGATGACTGGGGCGTCTGTGTTCGCCGCTTCGCAGAGACTGCCGGGCCTGCCTACGCTCTTCGAGCTTCGGCAAGGCAAGCAGGGGCCGGAGGGCCAGAGTTCGCTCGCGCGTTTTACCTTGCGCTGCATGAAGCAGCGGAGGCGGACGTCCATGGTGGAGCGCTGGAGGTCGCGGATTTCGGCCTGCCAGTCCTGCAGGCGCCAGACGGGGACCTCGCGGAAGCCGAGCTTGCGGTAGAAGGGGCCGTTCCAGGCGACTTTGCGGAATGTGGACAGCGACACACGGCGGAAGGCGCGGCTCTCGGCCTCCTGGAGGCAGCGGCGCACGAGGCGGGCTCCCAGGCCCTGGCGGCCATGGCGAGGCAGGACGGAGAGTTGGTCGAGATAGAGATCCTCGCCCCGGTCCGAGCAGAGGGCGAAGCCCACAAGCTCGTCACGGTCATCGACGGCGACCCAGATCAACTCGTCGCCAAAGCCACGGCGCAGGCGGTCTTCGGGAATCGGCTGAGTCGGCTCGCCGAGCGGGCCGAAGTCGATCAACCCGGTGCCCCGGAAGAGGGACGCCGAGGCCAGGTCGATATTCTGAAGTTCCCCGATTTCGTTCCCGCGAGCGGGCCGCACGCGATACTGCGCAGCGGTTTCGGAGATTAAAGTCGCCATGGGGAGGCCAGCCTGTCGCGGGTCTTTTTTGGGCAGTGTTTGAGTAAGATTGGAACGCACCGTATGAATAGCCCGTGAACCTCGCATGGAACAGGCCGCATGACAGCGCTGACCTCTGAACAGATCTTGATTAGACAAACGGCCGCCGATTTCGCCGCTGAAAAGCTTCGACCTTTTGCGGCGGAGTGGGACGAGAAGAAGCATTTTCCTGTGGACGTGATCCGCGAGGCGGCCGGCCTGGGGTTCGCGGGGTTGTACGTTAACGAGGATGTCGGCGGGTCGGCCCTGTCTCGTTTCGACGCCGTACTGGTTTTCGAGCAGCTATCGCAGGGCTGCATCAGTACGGCGGCGTACATTTCCATCCACAACATGTGCTCGTGGATGATCGATCGCTTCGCGAGCGACGAGATGCGGAAGGAGTGGCTTCCGGCGCTGACCTCGATGGAGATGCTGTCATCCTACTGTCTGACGGAGCCGGGCGCGGGATCGGACGCGGCGAGCCTGAAGACGAAGGCGACCAAGGACGGCGGGGACTACATCCTCAACGGATCAAAGCAGTTCATCTCGGCCGCGGGGACGAGCGATGTTTATGTCGTGATGGCGCGGACGGGGCAGGACGGGCCGAAGGGCATCTCCACCTTCATCGTGCGCAAGGACGACAAGGGCATCTCGTTCGGCGCCAACGAAAAGAAGATGGGCTGGAATTCCCAGCCGACGCGGCAGGTGATCTTCGAGGATGTGCGCATTCCCGCGAGCCGGCGCGTGGGCGCGGAGGACGATGGCTTCCGCTTTGCGATGGCGGGGCTGGATGGCGGGCGGCTGAACATCGCCGCGTGCTCGCTGGGCGGGATGCAGGAAGCGCTCAACAAGGCGCTCGACTATGTGAAACAGCGCAAGCAGTTCGGTCATGCGATTGCGGATTTCCAGGCGAGCCAGTTCAAGCTGGCGGACATGGAAACCGAGACGCAGGCGGCGCGCATGATGCTGTACAACGCGGCGCAGGAGCTGGACGCCAAGACGCCGATGGCGACGCGCTGGTGCGCAATGGCGAAACGCTTCGTGACGGACACGGGGTTCAAGGTGGCCAATGACGCGCTGCAGTTGCATGGCGGGTATGGGTATCTCAGCGACTATGGCGTGGAGCGGATTGTGCGGGATCTGCGTGTGCATCAGATTTTGGAAGGCACGAACGAGATCATGCGGGTGATCGTGAGCCGGGATATGTTGAGGCAGTAGGCGGTGGGCATTCGGCAATCGGGTGGAGTCATTTTCGGGTAAGACCGAAGGCCGCATCCCGATAATCCCGGTTGCCGGCTTGGTGAGGAATGATCGAAAGTTCCTTCGCGGTGAAATCCGAGATGCTTGGGACGGGCCCGAGCATGACTACTCCAGGGATGCGAGATCAGTGACCCTACCCTTTGATCCAATGTCCCGGCCCTTGATGCCCAAGCGCGGCTTCGATCAGCTTGAGATTGGCGAGCAGTATCCGTGTCCCGCACGGACGCTCACCGATGCGCACTTCTCGGCGTTTCAGCTTCTGTCGGGCGATAATCACCCGATCCATTATGACCGGCCCTACTGCCAAGCTGCGGGGCATCGGGATTTGTTGGCGCATGGGCTTCATCTGCTGACGCTGACGGCGGCGGGGGCGGGGTTGTTTCCGCATGTGATCGGGAATGACCTGATCGGGTTCGTCGAGGTGAGCGCGAAATTCCTCAAGGCGGTCTATCCTGGCGACACGCTGTATCCGCTGCTGGAGATCACGGCGCTGGAGCGGCAGCGGACGACGGGCGTGGTGCGCATGAAGGCGACGATCCACAATCAGGACGCGGTGCTCGTGCTGGAAGGCACGCATGCGTATCTGGTGAGGCTGTGATGCGGATATTGGCGGGGTTGCTTGCGGTGGCGCTGGGCGCATGTGCGAGCGCTCCGGAGCCGGAGGTTGTGGGGGTGCCGGTTGTGGTTCTAACGCCCGGCTTGCCGGCCCCGGCGCAGGCGCGGCTTTATGCTGACTGCATCGCGCAGGCGGCGGAGACCAGGTCGTATCAGCGTGAGCGGGACGGCGGCACGTTGCGCTTCACATGCACGGGCGAGCGGGCGAAGTGGTTCTATGACGGGTTGGCGGAGTGGAGCGCTTCGGTTGGATCGGAGTACGTCGCCGATGGGCGGACGTGTCGGTTCTCGAAGAAGCTGATCGAGGACCCGTATGGCATTGATGGCTGCTCGACCGATGGGGCGGGCGATTATCAGTGTGTGGTGATCCTGGCGGTCGGCCCGTTCATCGAGCAATTGGACTATCGGATTGCGAAACGCTGACCTGCGAGACGTCATCGCATCGCACAGAAATTAACGGCATCTGTGCCGTATGAGGACAGTTTCGCGGCCTGTGGATGAATTCTCGGCCATATGTCTATAGCAAGGGAACCGGTGACAGAGCCCCGCCTTACATAGGCATGCTGAACGCACACGAATACGAATTGAACGCCGAGAACTGCGCCACGGCCGCGCTGGGATCACGCGACAGGGACGAGGGCCTGGAGTTTTTGCGGCAGTCTGCGGTCTGGCGCAACAAGGCTCTTCATCTTCTGCTGAGCTCACGTGCGGACTTGCTTGACGTCTGCCCGTTCAGCGACGAGCAGCTGACCTACTCCTGACACGCCGACGGCTGGTTCACCCGTTCCACGACATTTGGGATTCGCGGGGCTGACGTGTTAAGTCCGCGCGGAAGTCGCGGAGCGCTCTCATGGCCGAAATCAACATTCATCGCGAAGGTATTGCGGGTCGGATCACGCTGAACCGGCCGCAGGCGCTGCATGCGCTGAACGAGGAGATGTGCCTCGCGATGGACGCGGCCCTGAAGCTGTGGGCGAACGATTCCGAGATCGAGCTTGTGCTGGTGGATCATGCGGCCGGATCACGCGGGTTTTGCGCGGGCGGGGACATTCGTATGCTGGCGGAGAGTGGGTCGGCTGATGGATCTGCAGCGCAGGCTTTCTTCCGCGCCGAGTATCGGCTGAACACGCGCATCAAGAGTTATCCGAAGCCCTATGTGGCGTTCATGGACGGCGTCACGATGGGCGGCGGTGTCGGCATCAGCGTGCATGGCAGCCATCGCGTGGCGACGGAGCGCACGCTGTTCGCAATGCCCGAGACGGGGATCGGGCTGTTTCCGGATGTGGGCGGTGGATGGTTCCTGCCGCGGCTGGGTCCGCCGCTGGGCATGTGGCTGGCGCTGACGGGCGAGCGGCTGAAGGGCGGGGATGTGTGTGCGGCGGGTGTGGCGACGCACTTTGCGGAGTCGAGCGTCGTTGAGGCGCTGAAGGCGCAGGTCTGCGATAGCGGGCTGGAGTTGCTGGAGGCGATGGACTGGGACGAGGCAGGGTCCTTCGAGAAGCATCGCGATGTGATTGATCGGTGTTTCTCGCATGGCAGCGTGGAGGAGATTTTCTTTGCGCTGGAGTCCGAGCCCGGCGAATGGGCGAAGGCGCAGCTGGCAACGCTGAAGACGAAGTCGCCGCGCACCCTGAAGGTTGCGCATCGGCAGCTGACCGAGGGGCTGAAAATGCAGAGCTTCGAGGACAACATGCGGATGGAGTTCCGCATCGGGTGCCGGCAGGTGCACAGCCATGATTTCCAGGAGGGCGTGCGCGCTGTGATCGTCGACAAGGATAACGCGCCGAAGTGGGACCCGCCTACGCTGGCGGGCGTAACGCAGAAGGTCCTGGACGAGGTGTTCGCGCCGCTGGGGGATGATGAGCTGACGTTCGACTAGGATGTGTTCGGGACGGTGACGCCGAGGCAAAACAAAAAGGCCCGCTGTTTCCAGCGGGCCTTTCGTTTTTGGACAGTCCTGACTTAGGCCGAGGGGCCAGTAGTCTGCGTGTGGCCTTTGGGGTCGCCTTCGGTGAGCGCTTCGTCGATGGCCGCGTTGCCGTCATCGTCGAGATTGCCCTTGGGCAGCTTCATCGCGCCGACGTGCCACAGGAGGGCCAATGGGGTCATCAGCAAGACCGCTACGACCATCGCCCATTTGAGCGACATCTGCTGCACCTCGGCGGCGCTGGAGCCGAGCCACGGATACTGTTCCGCAAGCGCAGGGGCGTTATCGCCGAGGAAGGTGGACACGAAGCCCACCACTGTAGGTCCAAGGCCGAGTCCGAGGATGTTCAGGATAAAGAACAACACGGCGGAGGACATGGCGCGCATGGACGCGGGCACGAGGTGGTGCGTAATCGCAAGGGCCGGTCCGAGATACATGGCGGCCAGCGTGATGCCCGGGAAGTAGAGCAGCAGTGACAGCTCAACGGTCGGCGCGAAAAGCGCCGCGACGAAGAGCGGGGCACCGAGGATCTTGCCCCACATTGGAACCCAGAGGAACCAGCGGCGATCCTTGGCGCCAAGACGGTCGGCCAGATAGCCGCCGAAGATCGTGCCGATCATGCCGCCGACGCCGGAGCAGGTGCCGTAGAACAGCCCGATCTCGGTCTTGTTCATGTCGAAGCAGTCCTGCGCGAGCGTCCTGACGCCGTTGACCATCTCGGCCTGACACATGCCCAGCGTGGCTTGCAGTTCAGGCATGCTCCACTGGCCGATATACTTGATCGTTTCCCCGGTTGAGGCGGGATCCACCAAGCCATAGGTGCGCGGCATGAAGGACGGCATCCAGTTGCCGAGACCGTAGGTGATGAACGTGCCGGCGCCGGTGGCGATGGCGTAGTAGGGGAAGGCCTTGATGGACCAGAGCTTCTTGAAGGAGTCCGTGAAGCTGGCTTTCTTGACGTTCGGATTGATGCCCGAGAGACCTCGAACGGGCTCCTTCACGGTGGTCCATGCGACGACGGCGAAGATGACGCCGGGAATGCCGACGACGAAGAATGCTTCGCGCCAGGTCAGAGCTTCCGACAACCAACCGCCCAGATAGTAGCCAAGCAGCGTGCCAGCATAGAGACCCGCCGAGTACAGCGCGAGCGCGCGGCCGCGTTTGTCTTTTTCGTAGAGGTCCGAGATCATCGCGTGGGCAGGCGGGCTGCCGCCGGCCTCGCCGAGGCCAACGCCCATGCGGGCGATCAGCAGGAACATGAAGCCGGAAACGATAGTCACGCCGCCGATGATCGTGCCGTCGGAAAGCTTTTCGCCGCCGATCACGATGTCCTGCGACAGGCCGCAGATGGCGGTGAACGCGCTCCAGATGGCGAGTGAGACGACCATCACGGCCTTGCGGCTCGTTGAGTCCGCGAGCTTCGCGACCGGGATGCCCATCGTGCAGTAGACGACGGCGAAGGTGAGGCCTGTCATCATCCCGAGCTGCGTGTCGTCCAGCTTCAGGTCGTGCTTGATGTCTTCCTGCAGGATGTTGACGATCTGCCGGTCGATGAAATTGAAGATGTAGACGATGATCAGGATCCAGAGGGCGTAGGTCCGGTGCTTCCGGGCCGCGTCCATGGTCGTGATCATGCCTGGCGATAATAGCGCCATTCCGAAATCCCTCCCGCGATGGCGGCTTTCTGGTCTTTAATCCGCCTTGGCTTGAAGCCTTCCCAAAAGGAAGGCGCCCTGTCCACGGGAAACCCCCGAATGAGACGCCATGTCCCGATAACAATTAGAAGATTTGCCCGCCTGGCCCGGAACTACGGGAAATTCTGCCGCGGCGCGGCAAGCTTAAAGGGCGGGATTGAGGGAAACTTGACGCCGCAGGCCGTGCGAGCTTATGAACCCCCTCCCTTGGATACAGGGGTCCCGGGCGATTAGCTCAGCGGGAGAGCACTCCCTTCACACGGGAGGGGTCGCAGGTTCAATCCCTGCATCGCCCACCAGCCTTCGCGCTTGGCGCTGCGGCTCGGCAAGTCACCCTTTGCGCCGAGGCTCAGTCGTCCTTCAGGCGAGAGCCATTTCCCGTTGGATGAAGCGCACTACTTCCTGCTCATGCAATTGCAGATCATGGCTCGACGGTGAGTCGTCGATTCTTGTCCGTAGTGGCCAGAGGGATTTTTGAGCGGAGAAAAACGTTAACGCGAAAAGCCCAGCAAACGCATCGAAGCCGAACAAACGTTCATGGAAACATGGCGTTCCAGCTCCGGCGGCCACAATTGATCTTCAAAATTCCTCGACTGCATCATGCGCCGCCTCAACTGCTTTCCTAACTTGACACTACGGCGATACCGCAAAGCGGACGGCGAGAACTGAGGGACCTATCGAGGCTCAGGGGCGTTTCACGTCCACATAGCTTCACCTGGTGTCTGGAGTACTACATGAACAGCGACTTTTGTGACGAAGATGGCGCCCGCAAACTCAAAGCGAAGATTGAGGAGTACTGGGTGAATCGCGGCTTCGATGTCTCCATCAATCTCGTCGATGCGGGCTTCGTGCCTGCAATGCGGTCCGCGCGCACGGATGTGCGGAGCAACATGGTCAACGGTATGCCCCCGCGCAAGAAAAGCGCGCGGCCTGAGCCGGGTAAGCCTGCCAGCTACATGCGCGGTATCGGCTAAGCCTTCAGCAGGCGGACCAACAGGTCCGGCAGATCAGTAAATTGAGTAAATACGGCGTCGGCGCCTAACAGCTCCGGCGCCGTGTCTGTATATCCGAACGCGTAGACGACGACGGGTGCGCTTGCGCCACGTGCGCTTGCGACATCGTTGTGCGAGTCTCCCACCATGATGCTGCGCGCTGGATCGCCGTGCGCGGCATGGATCGCTGCGAGGTAGTGATCGGGATGCGGTTTGCAGTTTAACGTGGCGTCGCCACCGACAATCGCAACGAAATGGTGTGAGAGGCCCAGGGCCTCCAGCAACAGGATAGACAGGTCGGTGCGCTTGTTGGTGCAGACGCAGAGCGTGGCGCCCATCGCCTTCAGCTTTTCGAGTGCGTCTTCGAGGCCCGGGAAGGCGTGCGCGTGCGTGGCGATGTCGGCGGCATTGGAGGCGACGTAGGCTGTCGTGAGCCGGTCCAGCTCTGCTTCGTCCGGGTGGCATGCTTGCGCAGCGAAGGCGCGGGTTATCAGGTCGCGCGCGCCGTTGCCGACGAAGGAGCGGACATCTTCAAGTGATGCATGAGGAAGCCCTTCGGTGTGCAGGACGACGTTGAGCGCGGTGTGGAGATCGCCCACGGTTTCGACCAGCGTTCCGTCTAGGTCGAATGCGATGGTGTAGCCGGACAGGATCACGATTTGCGCTTCCCGAGGCGCAGCCGTTGCAGCGACGGCGCAATGCGTCGGTTGAACTCGTCGATGTCGCGGACGGGGCGCGGCCAGCGATGGAAGGCGATGGCGGCGCCCATGATCGCGAAACTGAATGCGGCGAGCGCGGGGATCGGCCTGCCCCACCACGGCTCGTTTTCCAGCGCGAAGATCGAGACGGCAAGGGCCGCGATGAACAGGGCTGACATGGGAACAAGAAGTTCGATGGCGGAGGCGATGGAGCTGCCGCGATGGAGGCGGCTGACGCCATCAACGCGCGCAAGCTGATCAGCCAGTCCGCGAATGACAGCGGCGTAGGGTTCGAACCCGGGGCCGCGATGTTCGAGTTTCACGGGCGCTTCCTGGCCGTGAAGCCAGATCCTTGTCTGCAGAAGGGGGCCGTATTTGATCGAGCTCCAGCCGGAACGGACGAGCCTGATATTGGCTGTCGAAATACGGACGAAGCCACCAGAGACCCCTGAAATCTCAAGCCCGTCGGGCATCAGCCGGACCGTCGCCTCGCCCGGGATATGGCTGTCGCGCAGCCATTTGCTGGACCGGATGGTGAAGGCGGGGGCTTGTTCGGCGGTCAACGCATGAGCGCCGCTTGCAGGCGCGATCGGAAGCTCGCATCAAGGCGGCGGCGCATTTGCGATTCCACGAGGAAAGCCATGGCAGACCGTTTCGCAATCATTCTGGCAGCCGGCAAGGGCACGCGGATGAAATCGCCGCGCCCCAAGGTGCTGCACGAGATCGGCGGGCGGCCGATGCTGGCATGGAGCGTGGCGCTGGCCAAGTCGCTGGGCTGCACGCGGAGCGTTGTCGTGGTGGGGCCGGATATGCCGGCACTGAGCGAGGCGGCCGCGAAGCTGGTTGGGGCCGAGAATGTGGTGGTGCAGCGCGAGCAGCTGGGCACGGCCAATGCGGTCGATGCGGCGCGGGATGCCCTGAAGGGCGCGGAGGGGCAGGCGATCGTGCTGTATGCAGATACGCCTCTTGTGCCGAAGGATGCGGGCGAGCGGGCTTTTGCAGAGATCGACAAGGGCGCGAGCGTTTGCGTGCTCGGGTTCAATGCGCAATTGCCGAACCGGTATGGGCGGCTTGTCACGGCGAAGGACGGTTCGCTGGAGGCGATCGTCGAGGCGAATGACGCGACCGAGGCGCAGCTGAACATTGCGCTGGCGAACTCGGGCGTGATGGCGGCGCCGGTTAAGCTGCTGTTTGACCTGCTGAAGGACGTGAAGAACGACAACGCCAAGGGCGAGTTTTATCTGACCGATCTGGTGGAGCTGGCGCGCGGGCGGAGACTGAAGGCGGCGGTGGCGCATTGCGACGAGCAGGATGTGCTGGGCGTCAACAGTCAGGCGGAGCTGGCGGGGATCGAGCGGATCTTTCAGCAGTCTGTGCGCGAGCGGTTGATGGCGGAGGGCGTGACGATGCCGGCGCCGGAGACTGTGTTCTTCGGCCACGACACCAAGATCGCAGCGGGCGTGACCATCGAGCAGAATGTGGTGTTTGCGACAGGCGTCAGCGTCGAGAGCGGCGCGACGATCCGGGCGTTCTCGCATCTTGAGGGCGCGAAGGTCGGGGTCGGCGCGCAGGTGGGGCCCTATGCGCGGCTGCGGCCGGGGGCGGTGATTGGAAGGGACGCGCATATCGGCAACTTCGTCGAGGTGAAGAACGTCACCGTGGGCGAGGGCGCGAAGGCCAACCATCTTTCCTATCTGGGCGATGGCGAAGTAGGCGCGGGCGCGAACATTGGCGCGGGGACGATCTTCTGCAACTACGACGGCTTCTTCAAGTATCGCACGGTGGTGGGCGAGGGCGCGTTCATTGGCTCGAACGCGTCGCTGGTGGCGCCGGTGAAGATCGGGGCGGGCGGATATGTCGGCTCGGGCTCGGTGATCGTGGATGACGTGTCTGCCGACGCGCTGGCGATTGCGCGTGGCCGGCAGGCTGGCAAGGACGGCTGGGCGAAGGCTTTCAGGGCGGAGAAGTCTGCGGCGAAGAAGGCCGGGAAGAAGCCGGATGGGGCGGTTTAGGCTTCGTTCCTCGGCGCGGCGCTGCGCGCTTCCGGGATGACAATTTCGGGTGTGGCGCTACCTGCCCGTGAACTTCGGGGCGCGCTTCTCCACGAAATGCGCGACGCCTTCCTTAAAGTCTTGTGACTTGAAGCTGGGTGGCATGTCGGCGTTGGCGGATTCGATGGCCTGGCCGAGCGTCTGGAACTGGGCGTTCCAGATTTCGCGCTTCATCTCGCGAAGTGACCGGGGCGAGACTTCAGTGGCCAGCATGTGGGCGTAGGCGGCGACTTCGCGTGCGAAATCTTCGGCGGGGAAGACGCGGCTGACGAGGCCCATTGCTTTGGCTTCGTCGGCCTTGAAGACGCGGGCGCTGTAGAGAAGGTCTGCTGCGTTGCTGAAGCCGATGAGGCGGGGGAGCAGCCATGAGATGCCGTGCTCGGCGACCAAGCCACGGCGCGAGAAGGCGGTGGTGAACTTGGCTGTGTCTACGGCGAAGCGGATGTCGCAATAGAGCGACATGATCAGGCCGAGGCCCGCGGCGGAGCCGTTGATCGCGCCGATGATGGGTTTGGGCACGGCGGGGAAGAACGAGTACTGCTTCTGGAAGTTCTCATTTGATGAGGCGTCCCACGGCGCGGCTGCGTTGACTGCGGAGCGCGACGTGGCGGCGTCGCCGGACTGGATGGTCTGCAGCATGCCCATGTCGGCGCCGGCGCAGAAGCCCTTGCCCGCGCCAGTGAGGACGATGACGCGGACGTTGTCGTCGTTGGTGGCGGCCGTCATGGCGGCGCGGACGTCGCGCTCCATCTCACCGCGCCAGGCGTTGAGCTTGTCGGGGCGGTTCAGCGTGATGGTCGCGACGCCGCCTTCGGCGCTGTAGAGAATATCCGTGTAACCGTCGGCCATGGCGCACCTCACCTTTGTTTCTGTTCTGGGCTGAGCCTAATGTGCAGGCGCGTGGCGCCAAGGGGCGGCGAGAGGCGCAATACCCGGCGTCAAGCGTTGCGCGGTCAGCGTTTGCGGCCGACGAGGAAGGCCAGCGCGGCGATTGTGAGCGCTTCGGCGACCATGACGGCGACAACGACGGCTAGCTGATAGGGCTGAAGGCCCCATACGAAAAAGAAGGGCGAGAGCGCGTAGACGCCGATCAGCGGCGCGATGATGACGACGCAGACCAGCGTGATCGCGAGGGCGATGCGCATGGAGGTTTCGAGAGAGCGGGATCCGAACATCAATCGAGTTTCATTCCGAGCTGACGCATGAGGCTGATGGCGCCGATGGTGATTGCGAAGGTCGCCACGACGGCGATGCCGAACGACCACCAAAATGTCAGCCCGAACTTCTGGCAGATCGGCAGCAGGATGAAGAAGGTGAGCCCAGGGAAGAAGAGGAGGAAGGTGGTGTTGGCGAACTGGGTTGCCTGGGCGGGGCCAGCCTTGGGATCTGTCGCGAGGTTGAACACGACCAGCATGGTCATCAGGGGAAGGGCGGCAATGGCGGCGCCGAGCGTGTTGGAACGCTTCTGGACCTCCGAAATGAGGAATACGACGGCAACGGTGCCGACTGCCTTGAGGATTGTCACCAGCATGAGCCAGCCTCCGATTCCGGCGGACAGTGACTGGGTGGCGGCGCTTTGGTCAACCGCCGGTTATCGTTTGCCGGCGGGGGGTGGCCACGTCGCACGTTCAGATGTGGGGGTAGCCGGATCTTCCGGCGTGGACCGCCCGCAATTCCGCGTGCCATTCCACGGCGGTGTGGGCAGTTGGCAAGAGTGTGGCAGGATTGCAAGCGGGCGGAGTTTGGCGCATCTGCGGACGCAACGAAGCTCGCGGATGGCGGGCGATGCGGGAGGACGCGATGTTTTCACATGTGATGGTCGGCACGAACGATATCGAGCGTTCGAAGAAGTTCTATGACGCGGTGCTGGGCACGCTGGGCGTGAAGCCTGGGTTCGTCGATGGGAATCGGGTGTTCTGGCGCACGAAGACCGGCACGTTCGGCGTGTCGAAGCCGATCAATGGCGAGCCGGCTTGCCATGCGAATGGCGGCACGATCGGCTTTGCCGTGGAGACGCCCGAGCAAGCGCATGCGTGGCACGAGGCGGGCGTCGCGAATGGCGGCACTGCGATCGAAAATCCGCCGGGCATTCGCAAGGGCGCGACGATGGAGATGTATCTCGCCTATCTGCGCGATCCGGATGGCAACAAGATCTGTGCGCTTAAGCGGATGGGCTAGACCTGCGGCTGGCGCTGCGCATGCGCGCGGCGCCGGTCACGGTTGTCGATCAAGCCTGGACGTCGACGAGTTGTCCGGCCGGAACCGGCTCCGCCTTTTCCGGGGCGGCACGTTCCGCCTGCGGCGAAGGTGTTGCGGCTTCGGCTTTGGGCTGGATCGGCAGAGGGGCTTCGGGCTGTGCGATGGGCTCTACGCGCGCTGCACGCTCGGCGGCAGCAGAGGCGCGCGTAGCTTCTTCGGCTTCGGCCATGCGCTGCAGCGCCTGCGCGTGAAGAAGTTCCCTGATCTGTGCGGCGTACCTGACCGAAACTGGTCCGATCGCGCCCGATTCATCGGTGCCCATGACATACTCCCAACACTAGGCAGTATCTGCCCGTGCGGTGAATCGTCACTTAACAGGAAGGCGCAGGTTCACGCGTTTAGCAGGCGAAATGAGTTAATTGGCCCGCCCGCTGCGTTAGAGGTTTGCCTTGAACCAGTTCGCCATGAAGGCGCCGGCCTGAGCGCGATGTGTCGGTTCGCTGAAGCCGTGATCGCCGCTGGCGATGATGTCGAACTCCGCCTTCACGCCAGCGGCTTTCAGCGCCTCGTAGATCGACTTGCCGGACGAGAGCGGCACCAACGTGTCGGCATCGCCGTGGACGATGAGCGTGGGCGGATCCTTCGCGTCGACGAACAGGATGGGCGAGATCGTGGCGGCCTGATCCTTCGGGAAGTCGAGTGCGGGGAAACGCTCGTTCGGGCCCGTCATGGTACGCAGGTCCACTGGCGGATAGTAGGCGACGACTGCCTTGATGCGAGCCGGACCGCGCAGGACGGGGTCTGTTGCGCCGGGATCGCCATCGTCGCCGTTGAGACCGAGCATGAGCGAGAGGTGGCCGCCAGCCGAGCCGCCAAAGACGCCGAGGCGTTTTGCGTCGATACCGTAGGTTGCGGCGTTGAGCGAGACATGACGCAGGGCGCGTTTGACGTCGGCGTGAGCTTCGGGAACCTTGAAGCGGGGCGCCGAGCCGTGGTGGATCGGGATGACCGTGATGCCGGCGTCGAGCAGCGGGCGGAATTGCGCGAGACGTGTTTCGGGCGCCGCCCAGCGCGAGACCCATCCGCCAGACACCATGTAAAGCACGGCGGAACCATTGGGATTAGCCGGCTTGATGACGTCATAGACGTTGGCCATGCCATCGTGGTGGCCGTAGACCACGTCGCGGAAGAGCGTCATGCCGTCCGCAGCGGCGGCCGGCTGGTTGTCGGCTATGCCGCCGGTGATGAGCGATGGCGCAATGGGAGCGTCAATCGATGTTGCGCTGACGCAGCCGGCGAGCAGCAGCGAAGTTACCAGGACAAGAGCCTTCACGCAGATCTCCCCGAGTTGTTCTTTTTTCCAGTATCGTTTTCCAGATGGAACAGTTGCTGGCGCAGGTGTGAACGGTCAAGACTCTTGTGGCTTTGCAGTGCTCACCTCAGTGTGACAGGCTGATCCGAGAAACGAATGTTGGGGAAGGCGCGATGTCCAGTTTTCAGCCCGAGGGCTGGCGGACGGTCACTCCGCGAATTTTTACGGACGATGTGCGAGGGCTCGCGGGCTTCCTGCGCGTGGTCTTCGGCGCGACGGGCCGGGCGCAGGCGGGGCGGCCGATGGAGATGCGGATCGGCGACAGCATCGTAATGCTGAGCGGCGACGACGAGCATGCGGCAGTGAGCGCTGTGCTGTATGTCTACGTGGAAGATGCCGACAAGACGTATCGCAAGGCGCTGGCGCAGGGGGCCAAGTCCGTCGAGAAGCCGTTCGATACGCGGCATGGCGATCGGCGCGCGACGGTTCGCGATGCGTGGGGCAATATCTGGCAGCTTGCGACGCGGCAGAGCGGCCGCGACTAGCGTTCAGGCTCTCACGTCAACGACGAGGCCCTGCAGGCCTTTCTTTCTGGATGGCCGATGGCCGCGCTCGAGCAGGTCTGCAATATTTCGCGCCTTGCTGACCTTCTGATCCGAGCGCTCGGCTTCCCTGAAGATCGCGTGCTGGCGCTGCATGGCGACGTTAGACGCGCTGACATCACGCAGGTTCTGCAGGTCGTACGACATGGTTCGCAGCCTCTGGCGCGCGGTGGGCCAGACGTGAGCATGCATGATCGGCTTGAAGGGCGCGTGTGACGGCGCAGGCTAAGTCGCGCGACACGGTTAGCGGCGCGCTAACCTTTTGCGTCAAGCGAGAACGTCGATGATCTGAGCGGTCAAGGAACGGCGCGGGGGCGCCTCGACGGCCCGTTCGGCAGGCGTTGAACGCGCGGCGATGATTTCTTTTGCCTCTTCGACGCGCTGGTCGCGGCGAGCTTCGACTCGCGTCTGGAAGTACTGATGCGCCGCGTCGCGGGCGGACTCGCGGCGGTCAGCGGCTTCGACGCGGGTGGCGAGAGCATCAATGGCCATGTTGGTCTCCACTTGCCTCTGCGCGGGGCGGCGCGAGCGTTGATGATGCCCATTTTGTGGGAAACAGCTTTTTCAAAGCCGTAGGAAAACTCCAAAATCGGTTCAAACAAAACAGGGTGCTGGCAACCATGTTTGTAGGATGGAGCCGCGCTGATCCGGCCGGGCGATGCGCCGGGGTATAACTGGGCATGGTCGACAAGTGGGCCGGCGCGGGGCGCAGCCCGACACACCAAAGCTGATGGGGACGAGCCCCCAGCGCGCCCTGCTTGGCGACCTCATTCTTCAACCAGCTGACGCACGATCGCGGGGAGCGACGCATGAAACTTTTCCGGAAACGCGAGAGGAAGACGAGCGGCGCGCTTGTCGCGATGTCCGACCTGCGCGCGGCGCAGTGGTCTGGACTTGGCGCGATGACGCGGGAGGGCTTCGAGCGCAATCCGGTTGGATATCGCTGTATTCGCATGATCTCGGAGGCGGCCGCGAGTGTCGGCTTCAGCGGTGCTGCGGACGACGACGCGTTGGCCCGGCTGATCATGCGGCCGAATGCAGACCAGGGCGGGCCGGATCTGATGGAAGGGCTTTACGCTCACCTGATGGTCACGGGGGATTCCTATCTCGAGGCCGTGTCGGTCGACGATGAAATCCGCGAGCTTCATGGGCTGCGGCCGGATCGCATGAAGGCGATGAAAGGCGCGCGTGGCTGGCCGGTCGGGTGGGAGCATCGCGTTGGGAGTGAAGCGCGCCGGATCATGCGCGAGGCGGATGGCTTTCTACCTGTGCTTCACATGCGGCTGTTCAACCCGGCGGACGACTATCAGGGCCACGCACCGCTGGAGGCGGCTGCACGTGCTGTGGATGTTCACAATGCCAGCGGAGCGTAGACGAAGGCGCTGATCGACAACGCGGCGCGGCCGAGCGGCGCGCTGATCTACTCCGGAAGCCAGGCGCTGACGGACGAGCAACTTTCCGAACTGCGGCACGAACTCGCCAGCGTCTATCAGGGGCCGGCGAATGCGGGGCGGCCGTTGCTGCTGTCTGGCGGGCTAGACTGGAAGCCGATGAGCCTGTCGCCGACGGACATGGATTTCGTGGAGCTGCGCAACGGGGCGGCGCGTGAGATCGCGCTGGCGTTCGGCGTGCCGCCGATGCTGCTCGGGATACCGGGAGACGCGACCTATGCGAACTATCGCGAGGCCAATGCCGCGTTCTGGCGGCTGACGATCCTGCCGCTGGTCAATCGCACGGCGCGCGCGATTTCCGGCTGGCTGGGCGAGCGGGTTGGCGGCGCGATTGTTCCGGACCTCGAGGGCGTGCCGGCGTTCCAGGAGGAGCGGGCCATGCAATGGCAGCGCATCGAAGCGGCGAGCTTTCTGACGACTGAAGAGAAACGGCGTCTGGCGGGCGTGGGCTGATCGAATTTGCAAGCGTGCGTGAGTGGGGCGATCCGGCAGCGGGTCGCCTTTTTTGTTTTCAACTGAAGGAGACTGAAATGGGTTCGACGATGATCGACTATGTGTTTGCGCGTCTGCGCGAGTTTTCGACCTGGCGTGGCATTGCCGCGCTGGCTGCAACGGGCGGCGTTCTTGTTGCGCCGGAGCATCTCGATGCAGCCTACAAGGCGTTTGTCGCCTTCCTCGGCCTTGCGGCGGTGTTCTCGCCGAACCGCAAGTAGACGAAGGGTGGCCGTCTCAGACGAGTGCTGACAGGCACATCAGCCCGATGAGGGCGGCGGCCACGACAATGCGCAGGACGACACGCGGCGTCGCCGCCTTGCTTGATGCATCAGCCATAACGTTACTCAGCCGCTATGGAATAGTGGTGGGCAGGCGCAGCCTGTTGTGGGCTGGCCAGCATCGGGCGGGGCGGTGGCGGCGCGAAGTCCGCGATCGAGCGAACGAACGCCGTATGGTGCAGCAGAAAGTCCAGGATGTTCGTGAGTTCCTCGGGCTTATAGGCTGCGAAGGCGTGCTCCATGAAGCGCGCGGCGAGCAAGAGTTCACGCGGCGATCCCAGCGGCGTTGTGGCCGGAAGGCGCTTTGTGGCGCCGGGCGGCAGGATGAAATGGGCAAACCACGCGTGATCCATCGCCGATAGCCGTAGCCGCGGTTCGGGTGGGCGGCCGAATGTGCGTCGCATCAACATGCGGTCGAGATTGTTGCGTTCCTTGTTCGACTGAACGCGGTCTCGCGCAAACGCCAGGAACATCGCGAGCACGGTGAGCCTCTGCTGGCCATCGTGCAGCGCCGAGAGGCCGGACTTCGCGCGACTGGTGGTGATGACGCCAAGATAAAGTCGTTCCTCCGGAACGTCCTCCTCGTCGACTGAATCGCGAGCTGATGTTTCGAGGTCGACAAGAAGCTGGGCTACCTGCGGCGGCTGCCAGCTAAAGCCTCGTCGGGATGATGCGCATCGCAGGCGGTTTGCGCCCGAAAAAAGGCTGCGCACGCTGACGACATTCGCCCGCTTCATTCCAGGGAAACTCCCGAACGCGCGCCGCCCAGCCCGGGATGTCTCTCTCTTAGCAAAGGAAGTTCGGATGATCGACAAGAAAATCACACTCGCACTGATACTCGCGGTCGCCGTGGAGTCTGCGGGTGTTTTCGCCTGGGCGGGCGCGACCAGCGAGCGGCTGACAGACGTGGAAATGCGTATGGCTGCACTGCTGGGCGTCACCGAGCGCATGGCTCGCGTGGAGACCAAGCTCGAATATGCGAGCGCGCAACTGACCCGGATCGAGCGGAAGCTTGATGCGAATTAATGGAGAGCGCGTGATGGATGCTGGCGTGTTTCAGGCGGCGGACGCGCGGAGGTCGGCGACCGACTCGGTGGTGATCGAGGGATATGCGTCCCTGTTCGAGGTTGAAGACCTTGCGGGTGATGTGGTGCGAGCGGGAGCGTTTGGTCGCTCGCTGGCGCGGGGCCGGGATGTCGGCATGCTGTTGAGTCATGCGGGCGGAAGGACTGCGGGACGTTGGACAGCCATCCGGGAAGATGGGCGGGGACTGTTCGTTCGCGGACTTGTGACGACCGACACGGCGGCGGGGCGGGCAGCGATGGCGGAAATCTGCGGCGGCCGACTCAACGGGCTTTCTATCGGGTTCATTGCCCGGGACTGGGCGCCCAGGGGCATCCGTGGCCGTGTTCTACGGGAAATTGATCTGCGTGAAGTCTCGCTTGTGAGCTCGCCGATGCTTCCAGGCGCCAGATTTTCGGCCGTTGGCGGCGAAGCTGCGTTTGCCGGGCGGCGCTGCGCATGACGCAAGGTCAGCCTTTCCGCGCTGGTAAGGTAGGGATAGCATCAGCCCAAAGGATCATTGCCACTCACGGACCTACGAGCCCCGAAGTGCGCAGGACAGATACGAGGAGGAGCCCCCAATGAAGTTCTATCTCAAGGCCGCAACTGCGCTGTGCGCCATGGCCATGGCAGCCGGGACCGCGCACGCCCAGGCGCCAGGATATGAGACCCCCAAGACGACGTGGGGCGCGCCGGACCTGCAGGGGTTCTGGAACAACACATCGATCACCAGCCTTCAGCGCCCGGGCGGCGTGGACAAGCTGGTGCTCAGCCCGACCGAGGCGGACCGGATGGTCAATCGCAACATGCTGGTCGTGCTGAGCAAGGCGGATGACGCAACGAATGGCGATGATCCGAACAACACGAAAATCCTCGAGGATCGCAACGCTGACCGCGGCTATAACGCCTTCTGGATTGATCCGGGCACAAAGGTGGCATCGGTGAAGGGCGAGCTGCGTTCGTCGTGGATCGTGGAGCCGGCGAGCGGTCGCATTCCGTACAAGCCCGGCGCGGCAGCGAGCGGCGGCGGCTATTCGATCACCAACTTCGACGGTCCCGAGACGCGGCCGATTGCAGAGCGGTGCGTGCTCAGCTTCTCCGGCTCGTACGGACCGGTGATGTTGAACAGCATGTACAACAACACGTTCCAGTTCGTGCAGACGCCTGGCGCTGTGATGATCCTCGTCGAGATGAACCACGACGTCCGGAACATCCCGATCGTGGCGGGGCCAGCCGAAGCGAAGCATGGCTCGATCCCGAAATGGGGTGGAGACTCTGTGGGCTGGTATGAGGGCAACACGCTGGTGGTCCAGACCACGAACGTGCACCCGAGCCAGCGCGCCATGATCACCGGGGCTGGCAAGCTGACCGAGCGCTTCACGCGCTGGGACGACAACCAGATCACCTATGAGTTCGAGGTCAACGATCCGTCGCTGTACAGTCAGCCGTGGAAGGGCGAGATGGCCCTCAACGTCGCTGAGCCGCTGTATGAATACGCCTGCCACGAAGGCAACCATGCCATGGCGGGGATTCTCGCTGGCGCGCGCCAGATCGAAAGTGAAGGCAAAGTGCCAGGCATGGGCCCGGGCATTGCCGCGGGTCTGGTTCTGCCGCGCGACGACCAGGGCGGCGAAGGCAGCCACTAGTTTCAAGAATGGGACGGGTCTGAGAGGGCGCGGCTTCGGCCGCGCCCTTTGCTTTTGTGCGTTCTGCAGTTGGCTCATTCCAGATTTTCGATGCCGACTTCCCGGCGCTTCGCGCTGAGAAGGGACGATCCCGTGTGTGCTTCGACACGGTGAAAGACTGAAGAGAAGCAAGCTCAAGGAAAAATCATGAAGATCGAAACCAAGATGAACGCGCCGAAAGGCGTGGGCGATGACCTGCGCGCAGCTACCGCCGAGATGATGGCGGCGTTCGAGGCGATGAAGGCCGCCAACGACGCAAGGGTTGAAGAGATCGAGAAGCGCGGTGCGGCTGATCCGCTGCTCGACGCCAAGCTGAAGCGGATCGAAGCGTCGCTCGACAAGCAGCGCACGACGCTGGAGCGGTTGTCGCTGGAGCAGGCGCGGCCGGCGATCGGTGAGGATCCGCGCAAGACTGATCCGGAGCACAAATCTGCCTGGGGTTCATACCTGCGCAGGGGCGATGACAGCGGGATTGCGCGGCTCGACTTCAAATCGGTGAATGTCGGCACTGAGGCGCAGGGCGGCTATGTGGCGCCACCAGAACTGGATCGCCTGATCGAGCAGCGGCTGATGGCGGCGTCGCCGATGCGCCAGATTTCCAGCGTACGGCAGACGCCGGCGACGGTATTCCGTAAGCCGGTCAGCCTTGGCGCGACCTCAGCCTGGGCGGCGGAGACGGGGGCGCGAGCCGAAACGACGGCGCCCACGCCCGACCTGCTTGAGTTTCCGGCGGCGGAGCTCTACGCGATGCCGGCGGCGACGCAGACGCTGCTGGACGATGCGTATGCAGACGTCGACGAGTGGCTGGCGGACGAGGTGGAGGCGAGTTTCTCTGCGCAGGAGTCTGCGGCCTTCGTGACGGGCAATGGAAGCAACAAGCCGAAGGGCTTCCTCAGCTACGACGTGATCGCGGAGGGGTCGCACGCCTGGGACAAGATCGGTTTCATCCCGTCGGGCGCAGACGGGGCGTTTGCCTCTACCGATCCCGCCGACAAGCTGATCGATCTTGTCTATGCGCTGAAGAGCCAGTTTCGGGCCAATGCGCGGTTCGTGATGAACCGCCGCACTGTGTCGGCGGTGCGCAAGCTGAAGGATGGGGACGACAACTATTTGTGGCGTCCGGGTGGCGCCGGAGAAGCGGCGAGCCTGCTCGGCTATCCGGTGACGGAGATCGAGGACATGCCGGACATGGCGGAGGATTCGTTCTCCATCGCGTTCGGCGATTTCCGGCGTGGCTACCTGATTGTCGACAGGCGGGGCGCGCGGGTGTTGCGTGACCCGTATTCGATGAAGCCCTACGTGCTGTTCTATACGACCAAGCGCGTGGGCGGCGGCATCCAGAACTTCGACGCAATCAAGGTCATGAAGTTTGCGGCTCCTTAAGGCTGGGCGTCACAGGTAAAGGTGGCGCGTCGAACCTGTCGGTAGTCTGACGTAAATCCCGGCGTTGCCAAACTCGACGGCGGCGCCGGTGATCGTCTATTGTTGGCCGTGTTGACTGGAGATTCTGCATGGGTTCGCCCTCGCCCGAAAGAACCGCACAAATGTTCTTCGAGCGATTCAATGCGGGCGATGCTGCGGGGTTCGCCCGGCTCTACAGCGACGATGCGGTGTTCACTTACAATGGCCAGGACGTGGCCACAGGCCCCGAGCAGATCGAGCGGGCCGTCGCGGGCTTCACGCTGGCGGGGTTTCAGATGCGGGGAAGGATTGCCAGCGTCTATGCTGCGGGAGACACAGCGCTGACGCGGGTGGCCTGGGAGATGTTTGACGGAAGCGGGGCCGTGGTGGCGAGCGGGGTATCGGCCGAGGTTCAGCGGCGTGGACCTGACGGGCTGTGGCGCTTCATCATTGATGATGCCGGCGGCGGAGCCCGGGCGGCCTGATGCACCCTGATTGGCGCGACATCGCGATCTTGAACGCGCGCGCCTTGATATTGCGCCTCGTATCGGGATTATGCCGCGCGTGAACGGTAATCGGACAATGGAGCGGAACATGGGCGTGGCGTCGCCGGAAGATATGGCTGAGACCTTCGTCCAGCGCTTCAATGACAGGGACGCGGCGGGCATGCTGGCCCTGTATGAATCCGAAGCGCTATTCACGATGGACGGCGAGAATTATGCACGCGGGACTGATCAGATCAAAGGCGTGATCGACCAGTTGCTAGGCGCGCCTTCGACCATGAAGGGCAAATACGACAGCGTGCTGATCGCGGGCGACACGGCTGTCTGCAAGCTTCGCTGGGAGCTGCTTGACGGCGAGGGCTGGATTTCGATGGACGGCGTTTCGATGGAAGTGCTGCGCCGGGGCGGCGACGGCAAGTGGCGGTTCATCATCGATGACGCCACCGGCACGTCGCGTGCAGCAGGGTAGTTCGCCGGACTGGCCTGCATGGCGTGGACCGCTAGAGGCGCGCTGATGCGGTCTGATGATCGGTGCGCTGAATTTCAGTGCGACGGACGCCTCCAAGTGCAATGCACTGCAGCATCCTTGTTAAAGCTGACGCGCTGGACGCCTCTGTTCTTGCGTTTGGCCCTCCGTTTTCCGCGAATGCTTCTGCTGGGGACGCGTGAGCTGGGGCGAAGAACAGGAACAGAGGCGATTGATGCGAGCGTTTGCACTGAAGGCCGCACTGATGGGGTGAGCTATGCGCGAAAGTTGGTGACGACGTGAGAGGTTGAAGCGGCGTATCGTGGTGGTGTTCAACGCCTCCACTTTTCCATTGAAGGAATGATACGCCGTGTTGAAAGATAATGTAGTCGCGC
>Ga0105048_10002622_pt1 | contig 29241 bp, 24 predicted proteins | sample MAT05_FD_78382 | JGI IMG/M metagenome (GOLD analysis project Ga0105048, IMG submission 78382) | Freshwater microbial communities from Lake Fryxell liftoff mats and glacier meltwater in Antarctica - MAT-05 | ecosystem: Environmental > Aquatic > Freshwater > Ice > Liftoff microbial mat | place... | reverse complement strand
TGGGGCGCCGAGGGGCCACGAGCCACCGCCGGGTGCGGGCGCGTTTGGGGCGCCGAGGGGCCACGAGCCACCGCCGGGTGCGGGCGCGTTGGCACGGATGTAGTGCCTCGGGCGCGGCGGTGTGCCCGCACGCCGGCACATCAGCGGAGTGCCTCGGGCGCTAGCCCGGGCTCGCGGTTAGCGCTGGCCGGACTCCGCTCGGGCGCTAGCCCGGGCTCGCGGTGGCGGGCCCGGGCTCGCGGTTAGCGCTGGCCGGACTCCGCTCGGGCGCCGGGCTGGCGCGGACTCGCCTGGAGCACCCGGTCTCAGCGGGGCGGCAGCTCCGCAACCGATGTGAGGGCACGCTGGCCGCTCGCGGCACCCCGCACGAACGGCGCGAGGAGGGCCAACCCAAAGGCCAGTGCCATGGGCACGAGGAACGCCCAGCGCAGGCCGACGGAGCCCGCGGTCAGGCCGATGGCCACCGGTCCAGCGACGGACCCAAGGTACGCCAGGCTGACCACCCAACCGACGACCATCGTCTGGCCCACTCCGCGATTGCCGGCGGCGCTCAGCGCGGTCGGGAAGATGGGACCAATGGCAAAGCCCATCACCGCGTATGCCACGAAGCCCACGATGGGCTCGGGACGTGCGATGACACACGCAAGCGCCAGACCCAGGGCCACCCCTGCCCAGCGGACGAGGGCCACGGGGCCCGTGATGGTCACCAGGCGGTCACCCACCAGCCGTGACGTGAGCATGCCCAGGGAGTTGGCGAGATATGCCAGGACCGCAACGTTCGGCGCGATCCCACCCACATCCTGGAGATAGATGGTGCCCCAGTCGATGATGCTGCCCTCCGCCACGAACGAGGCGAACCCGATGGCACCAAGCGTCAGGACGGGCGCCAGCAGCGCCCGTCGGTCGATGCGCGTCGCCGAGTCCTGAGCGGTCGCTGTCGGCCGCATGTCCTCCAGCCGCGAGAGCGCCAACGGGCTGAGCAGGGCGAGGGTGATGCCCAGGGCCGTGAAGTGGGCCAGCGGCGGTAGGCCCGCCACGACGGCGAGCCACGCCAACGCGGCCGCGGCCAGCATCCCGGCACTCCACGCCGCGTGGATGCCGGACAGGATGGGTCGCCCGAGACGTTGCTCCAGCTCCACGGCATACGCGTTCATGGCCACGTCCAAGCCGCCGCTCATGAGCCCCAGCAGCACCAGGCACGCGGCAAGCGTCACGAGGTCCGAGACGAGGCCGATGGGGATGAGCGTCAGGCACAGCACCGGGATGCCGACGCGGACCATGTCCCGACTCCCGAAACGGTCGACCAGGGGCCCGGCCAGGCGGGTGCCCAGCAACAGCGCGAGCGCGTAGGCACCCAGCGCCAGCCCGAGCTGGGGAGCGTCGAGCCCGGTCTGGTCCCGGATGGCGGGCATCCGGGCACCGATGCTGGTGGTGATGCAGGCGTGGGTCGCGAGGGCGACCACGATCGCGCCTCGTCCGGGCATGCGTCGTCTCTCCACGGGCGTGGCGGGGTCTCCCTGGCGCCGGACGGTCCGCCGACGTGAGGGCATCGATGCGAGCCTACAGGTTCGCGGCGACTCCCACGACCATCGCACGGGCGCGCTGCAGACCGCGATCGACACCACCCATGCCGGGGATGGAGGGCACCAGTGCACGCCACGGCCTGGGCGCCCCGCTGGGCGTCAGGCGCAGGTACAGCAAGGTGCCGATGCCGGTCGTCGCGGCACACAGCAGGAGTGCCTGGGTCAGGCTCAGGATGCCTGCCTGGACCACGATGGCAGCCACGAACGGCGCGAACATGCCGCGGGCACCAGTCAGGGCGTTGAGGCCGGCGACCGCCGCACCACGCTCCTCCTGGGGGACCTGCTCGGAGATGACAGATGCGAGACCCATGTCCGTGGCGGCGTTCGCGACACCCACGATGACCGCGGCCAGCCACAGGAAGATGACCGACGGGGCGACCGCGTACAACAGGATGGACACGAGCCCGAGGGCCGCGCCGATGCGCATCACGGAGACCGAGCCACGCCGGTCGGCCATGGAGCCCCAGGCGACGCAGGAGAGGGTGGTGGCGACCGCGCCGAGGATGCCGATGACGCCGATCTCGGCCATCGACAGGGTCAGCCGGTCCACCTGGACCAGGGCGTACAGGGGACCTGCGGCGATAAGGCCGGCACCGTAGAAGGCCTGCGCCGCGGCGACCTGGCGGAGCGCCGGGCGACGTCGGAACGCGGACCAGGACTCGTGCGCGGAGAACCGGGGAGCGTTGGGGTCGAGGGGTACCTGGAGCCGGCTGGCGGCCATGGCGCACAGGGCACCGATGCCGCCCGCGAAGGCGAGCACGACCATGCCCCCGATGCGGTCAGCGAGGATGCCACCGATGAGCAGAGCCATGCCTGCAGCGGCAGCCTTGCCGGTGCTCACGAACCCGATCAGGCGGCCTCGGTCGGCGGCGGGATACATGGCGCCCCACATCCGCTGCTGGAGCGGGTTGGAGAACGCGAGGGAGAGCCAGTAGCCGGTGGCGAGTGCCGCCATCACGACAGGGATGGGCAGGAACACCATGACCACGAGCAGCAGCGCGCCGCTGGCCCGGAACAGGCTCATGCCGCGCGGCGTACGGGGTCCCAGCCGATTGGCGAACAGGCCGAGCACGTTCGCGGCGAATGGGGCCGCGGCCAGGAGCGCGATGCCCACCGGGTCCAGACCCGCATGGCGCGCCACGCCCGGCAACAAGGCCAGGACGACAGAGGCGGTGATGCCGACGCCGACAAGGGACACCAGGTCGAGCACCACGTTGCGTCGCAACGTCTGCGATCCTGATATCGATCCGGCTGACCCAACGATGCCCACAACGAACCTCACGCGTGTCCGTCTGGGCCTGCGAGGTCAGCTGTCGGGCTGGGCTGTTACGGAAATAGCCCTCGCGGTAGATCCGCGATTAGCCCCAAATGAGGGTTGGGTCCCCCGCCCTCCGAAGAGGCTCGGCCGGAAACGATACTAGCACGCTCAGGCAAGGATCACGACAGGGTCATTCGTCCTGATGTGGTCCTACGTCAAACGTCGCGTCAGTCAAACGTCGCGTCAGTCAAACGTCGCGTCAGTCAAACGTCGCGTCAGTCGTCCTGGGACAGGATGATGGTGGTGTAAGGCCCGACACCCACGGAGATGCTGTGCTCCATGCCGTCCTCGGGCGTCGGCTCGCTGTCCGCGTCGTACGCGGGCACGGTCGCGAAGTCCGGGTCGTAGCCATCCCAGTCGGAGTTGAACCGGACACGCCACGTGCCTTCCCGAGGCACCCCCACTCGGTACGCATCATGGGGGTCGTCGGAGAAGCTGGCCAGGACGATGACGTCATCGCGAGGGCCACCATCCTCCCAGCGATGGAAGGCGATGACCTTGGCAGCGTCAGCCACATGGTGGACCGTGACGTTGGCGCCCTTCAGCCCGCGCGTCGTGTCGTCCACGTTCCGGCGCAGCCGGATGAGATCCCGATGCAATCGCAACAGTCCCCTGTGGCGATGGCGGAGGCTCCAGTCAAGCGGCTCCTCATCGGTGAACCAGGACCCTTCGATGAGCTCCTGGCCCTGGAACAGCATCGGGATACCGGGACTGGTCAGGACCAACGCGGACCCGAGCGTGGCGCGCTTCTTGGACGCCCAGCTGTCGGCGTATCCGGGCCAGATCTCCTCCGGCACGCGCGAGCTGCCGTTGGCGTCATCGTCGTGTGACTCTGTGTAGATGACGCGCTTGAACGCATCCGCCGCTGCCACGCTGATGGCGCCCGCCACGCTCGCCACGTCCCGCTCCTCATCCGCGAGCGCGGTCAGCGCCGCCCGGATGGGGTACACGAACCCGCCGTCCCACTGAGCCCCGAAGCCGGCGCCGCCCTGGTCCGTCGGCTGGGTGACGGCCGGATCACCCTTGAGGTCCTCGGCGATGAGCAGCCGGCCCGGATAGCGCTCGGCCATCTCCGCCGTGATGGCGGCCATCAGGTCCCAGCCATCCTCGATGACATCGGCCGCGGTATGGCCGCCGCCCGTGATGCTCGAGATGTAGGCCGTCGCATCCCAGCGCAGGCCATCCACCCGGAACTCCTCGAGCCACTGGAGGGCACCGTCGCGCAGGAACTCGCGCACGTCGGAACGGCCGTAGTCGGGCCGCGTCTCGCCCCAGGGCGTCGAGGACCGATGATCCTGGTAGAAGTAGATGCCGCCCTTGTCGCCCTCGGACCAGCCGTCGAACTGCCACAGGTCCAGGTCGGACGGCCCGAGGTGGTTGTAGACGACGTCCAGCAGGACCGCGATGCCCTGCCCGTGGGCGGCCTTGACCAGGTCCTTGAGCTCGTCCGGCCCACCGTAGGTACTCTCGACCGCGAAGGGGAACGCGGGGTTGTAGCCCCAGGAGCGATCCCCCGCGAACTCGAACGGTGGCATCAGCTGGATGGCACCGACGCCCAGCTCCCGCAGGTACGGCAGCCGCTTGCGGACTCCCTCGAGCGTACCTGGCTGACCGTGCATGCCCTGGCTGAAGGTGCCCACGTGGAGCTCATAGATCACGAGGTCGTTCCAGTGCGGCTGCTGGAAATCCTGGTCGCCCCAGTCGAAGCCATCGGGGTCGTACACGATGGCGTTGCCGACGGAGCTGGTCAGGCGCCGCGCGCGAGGGTCGATGCGCCACATTTCCTGCTCGCCGTTGTGGACGAGGAAGCGGTACTCGTCGCCATCCTTGGCGCCAGGCACATCCACCGACCAGGTGCCGCCGTCCTCTGCCACGAGTGGGTGCTGCGTGGGATCCCAGGCATCGAAGGTGCCGGTCACGGCGACGGCCGTGGCGTTGGGCGCCCAGACCCGGAAGGTGACACCGCCGTCATACGGCCATGCCCCCATGCCGGGTCGCGCGGATGGGGCGGCGGGAGTCGGTCGACGGCTCATCAGCCTGGGTCGGGCCGGAGTCCGCGTGCCGGCCGGAGCCCCAGTGCCGGCCGGAGCCCCAGTGCCGGCCGGAGCCCGAGTAGTGCTACAGGCCAGGCCATACGAACGACGGATCGGCGGATGATCGGGGCAGGTGTCGGCATAGCCCGAGTAGTGTTGCGCACTTGGGCGGACACGCCATCACGTGGCTGCAACCGCTCGCAGTGGGACATCGCGGACCTGGCGTGACGGCGCGACCAGCCATGTGTCCTGGCGGACGTTCGCCAGGATCACACGGGCTGCGGAGTGCGCTGCGGTATGGGCCTGGCGACGGTCCTGGCCACGCAGGCGGTCGGCCGGTGGGAGACCCGCGCTCGCAGCACGACACGGGCTGCTGGGCAGTTGTGGACCCTCGTTCCGGCTCCGTTCGGCATGTCACTCCCTCTTCGGCCTGTCACGCCCGCCTTCGGCGAATCACCCCCTGCGATGGCTACGCGAGCGCGGGTCAGATCGCGCGCCGCTCCCATTCGCTGACGCGCGGCCGACCCAGCGACTCCCAGGCATGGGCCTCATCCGCGGGCAGTCGCAGGGCGTGGACGACCTGGCGCGCAGCGAGCGCCACGATCGAGGTGAAGGTTGGATACGCCAGCTCTACTTCGGCGAGTCGTTGGATGCCGATGCGACCCGCCATGGCCGTGGCTGCGATCTGGATGACCTCGACCGCCTGTTCGCCAACCACATGGGCGCCGAGTAGCCGACGGTCGTCACGAGACACGATCAGCTTGCAGAAGCCACCCGTCCGGCCGTCGATCACTGCCCGGTCCAGGTCGGCGTAGGGGACCATGCCAACCACGACGGCCTCGCCCGCGGCTGTCGCCTGGCCCTCGGTGATGCCCACGCTGGCGTACTCGGGATCGGTGAAGCCACCATGAGCAACGATCGGGTGCAGTGCCGCGCGGCCGTCGCCACGCACCGCGTTCTCGGCGGCGGTCCGGCCCTCGAGCGTGGCGCTCTGGACCAGCATCATCCGACCCGTGATGTCGCCGGCCGCCCAGATCCCCGGCGCCGATGTCCGGAGTGTGTCATCGACGCGGATGTAGCCGCGCTCGGTGTCCACTCCCGCCGCCTCTAGCCGCAGCGACTCCACATTGCCGGGCCAGCCTGCCGCCACGATGACGGTCTCTGCCGACAACCCCCGGACCTGGCCCTGGTGACGGTAGGCCAGGGACAACCGCGCCTCGGACCGCTCGATATGGTCGACTCCATCGATGCCCGTGACGACCGTGATGCCCTGCCCGGCGAAGGCGGCGGCCACGGACGCCGAGATGTCGGGGTCCTCCTGGGGCAGGATCCGGGGTGCCAGGTCCAGGAGTGTCACCTGTGATCCGAACGCGGCGAAGACGGACGCCAGCTGCGCGCCGGTCGCGGCGGCACCAACGATCGCCAGCGATGCGGGGACCGCGGCCATGCGCCAGACGTCGTGATGGGTCAGGGCCATCTCCGCGCCCGGGAACGCCAGGCGACGCGCATGGCCACCGCAGGCGATCACGAACCGGTCGGCCGTCAACGTCGAGCCATCCCCCAGGACCACCTCCGTCGGGGATGCGAAGCCAACGTGCCCTGCCCTCTCCACCACCTGGACGCCTGCTCGGCGGAGGTGTGCCGCCATGTCCTTCTTGGCGTGCAGCGCCTCTACGGTTCGTTCTGCGCTCCGCAGCAGCGCGCTCAGGTCGATCCGTGGCGCGACCGCCGAGATGCCGTAATCCCCCAGTTGCTGCGCATCCCGGAGCAAGCGGGCGGCCTTGGCCAGCACCCGCGTCGGGGCGCAGCCGTCGTTGGTGCACGTGCCACCCAGGACGTCCCGCTCCAGGAGGGCGACGGAGGCACCCAGCTCTGCGGCCCGAAGCGCGGCGGTCACGCCTGCCGGGCCACCACCGATGACGATAAGGTCGAGCGAAGACCGCCTGATCACCGACCGATCGTAGATGGCGATCGGCGGGACGCGGAATCGAGAACGGTGGCGGCCGCGAACTCCGGCATGAACCGGGCCGATGGGCGACTAGCGGGGCTGGAGGAGCGCGGTGATCTGCGCCCGATACTGCCGGCCGCCGGGCGAACGAAGCAGCCAGTGCAGGTAGTCGGGGTCGCGGGCGGCGATCTGGCGCAGTGACCAGCCGGCATACCGGCCGAAGTCGAGCACGCTCACAGCGACGGGCTGCGGGGCAGACGGACGCTGGCTGACTATCGGTACCCCGATCCTCGCGGAGCGGCCCATCGAGACCGCCCGGGTCGGCCACGTCTGCGTGGCCACAGCAGCCTGTTGGTTTACGGGCGTCGGTGCTTGATGGACTGGTTCGTCATCATGGGCACGCACGAGTTCGGCGTCATATCGGGCGCGACGAAACGGATCGCGCAGGACCTCGTATGCCCGTTCGATCATTCGCAAGCGCTCCAGGGCTGGGCCATCACCGGCCGAAACCGCCTGATACCGCTGGACCAGGCGCCGATACACGGTCGTCATCAGGTCCATGTCCACCCCAGGGTCCAGCATCAGGGCCTGGTAGTGATCCAACTGCACAGTTGCCATCCCAGCTCCTCGTCTTCGGCCCGTCGCAGCGCGCATCGGCGATGTTCCCGGGGTCGGTGCCGACAGTCGAACCCGGTGGCAGGCAGCAAACGCGGAGGCAGGCAGCGTCGCGGGACTATGTGATCCCGGGGCACATGGAACAGGCTTTGGGCCACGTCGGATAGGGTGACCTTCGTCGCGCCCCCGGAGTCCTCGTGGCTCACGTTATCCGCGCGGCGGTCGCGGGTCGCCGGTCGCCGGTCGCCGATCCGATTGACATCGAAAGACATACTTGCAGATAATCGCCTAATCTCACCCAGATAATAGGCGATAATAGCAGGTCGAATGATGCACAGCTTCGTGGACCTGGACTTGACTTTCGGGTCGCAACCCCGTCAGCTCGGCGCGAGGCTGTCCCGCATCGACGTGGGACGGGGACGCGAGGCGATGTACCGCGACCAGCTCCCGCAGCTCCTGGAGCGACTCGCAGGCACGACCAGGGTGGAGTCCATCACGGCTTCCAACGCGATCGAGGGCGTCGTGGTCGAGCCTCATCGACTCGCTGGCCTGGCGAGACCAGGCCGCCCGAGTATCCGGTTCCGCAACCGCAGCGAACGGGAGTTCGCGGGCTATCGCGATGCGACCGATGAGATCATGAAGGAGGACCCCCTCGAGACGCTGAACGTGCCCTATGTTCTCCACCTTCACCGTCTGCTCTTCGCACACACGGATACGCCTGGGGGCTACCTCAAGCACCACCAGAACCAGATCGTGGACCTCACCGACGGCTCACGGAAGGTCCTGTTCACGCCGCCATCCCCGAAGCAGACCGAGTTCATGCTGCCAGATCTGATCGCGCGCTATCGGGACGCGACAGTGGCAGGGGCCGCACATCCCCTTGTCCTCGTCGGCGCTTTGATCCTCGACTTCCTGGCCATCCATCCGGTCTCCGACGGCAACGGACGTACGGCGCGCCTGATCACGACACACGAACTGCTGGCCACCGGGTATGGCATATCCCGATATGTCTCGATCGAACTGCGCATGCTTGCAACCAAGGACGCCTACTACGATGCGCTGTATGCGTCCCAGCGTGGTTGGCACGAGGCCCAGCACGATATCTGGCACTGGATGGACTACCTGGTGAGCGTGCTCGAGGATGCCTACGACGACTTCGAGGCGCGGGTCGCGGCGCGGCGCGGCCTTGCCTCACTCTCGAAACAGGAACAGGTTCGCCGCTACGTCCTGGAGCATGGCTCAGCCGTATTCCGGGCAAGCAACGTTCGAGACGCGCTCCCCGGCGTCAGTGGGCCGACGGTCACCATGGTCCTTGGTGCGATGAAAGGCGAGGGGCTCATCGAACTGGTCCCAGGCAGCAACCGCGGGCCTGCAGCAACCTGGCGGCGACGATAGCTCGCAGCGGCCCACCCGGTTCACGGCGCCGACGCAGCGCAGGGTGGGTGACCGGTCCCGCCTGTGGCTGATCTCCCCAGTACTGCGGGATCCCTCCTGCCAATGCGAGGATCCCAGCCTCTGATCCTGGTGCCCGCACGAGCGCGGTCGTTTCCAGCGGCGGAGCGGCGGTCGTGGCGCAGGACTGTGATCCCACCAAGCGCAAGACTCTACTGCGGCCCCCAGCAGGTGGTGGTCGGGGCGGCGGGACTCGAACCCACAACCTCGTGCTCCCAAAGCACGTGCGCTACCTATTGCGCTACGCCCCGACGGTCTCGTGCACAGGAACGGCGGCAGAGCGCCTTCCTGATCGACGAAGTCTAGCCTGCAGCGTTGCGATGGGTCCGGGAGGTCGTCGTCGGCCATGAACATCCCGACGGAGGCCGGTGAGTTCCCACGCCTCGGCCGGCTGCCCACGACCGACCTGCTCGCCAGTCGCCTGGCACGCCACGCCATCCCTTGACACCGAGTGCCACGATCATGGCTCAGTTGGGACCCGGACGGCTTGGACCAGCCGGGTCATCCGCCCGGAGGGATCGTCATGCCAACGCGAGAACCATTCCTAGCAAGCGTCCTGCGACCGCCGTCAGCGTTCGCTGTGTGCACCTGCGAGCACTGGCAACTCTGCGACTGCGACTGCCACGGCAGGTACTGCGATCCCTCGGAGATGACCTGCGACGTTGCATTCCGTGCCGATGAGGGTGGGCTGACGAGCTGGGGCTGCCCGGATTGCACCCCGGGCGACCGGATGCCCCATTACCTGGGGTGCGAGCTCATCGGCTGGAGCGTCTGGATGGAGAGACGGGACGACGCACCGAAATGGGACCCCGGACAAACGCCGAGCCTGACGGTCGGGGGACACAGCTCGACGGAGTGACCCAACGTCCCGATGTCGGTGCCGCGGGACCGGACGAATAGCAGGATAACCAGACCATCCTCGTGGGGACGATCAACGCTCACGGCGCCCAGAGCCTGCACCGCTCATTTTCTGTGGGCTTCCAAAGGACGTGCGCTACCTATTGCGCTACGCCCCGACGGTGTCGTGCTCAGGCGGCGCGATGCGCTCCCGGCCGGGGAACTCCAACGTCCCGTGCCCGGAGGACCCGTCGATCGAGTTCCACCGACAACAGACGGGCAGGCCGACGGGCGGAAATGCAGCCACCATGCCTGGCGCGTGGCCAGCCTCACATCAGCGGGCGAGATAGCCGCCGTCAACCGGGATGACAGCACCGTGGACGTAGTCAGCAGCTGAGGAGGCGAGGAAGACCGCGATCCCCTCCAAGTCCGTCGGCTCACCCCAGCGGCCAGCGGGGATCCTTCCCAGCGTCTGGACATACCGGTCTGGGTCTCCCCAGACATGTGCCGTGAGGCGAGTCTTCATGAACCCTGGAGCGATCGCGTTCACGTTCACGCCCAACGGTCCCCACTCGTTCGCGAGTGACTTGGTGAGCTGCGCCACGCCGCCCTTGCTTGCCGCGTAGCCGGCTGCGCGGACGCCACCAAAGAACGACAGCATCGAGGCAATGGTGATGATCTTCCCGTGGCCCTGGCGGGTCATGATCGCGCCGGCCTCGCGGCAAAGCAGGAACACGGACGACAGGTTGGTGTCCATCACGGTCGCCCAGTCGGCCGAGGTGACCTCGAGGCTGGGTCCTCGACCGGCGCTCGTGCCGTGGGCGATGAGGATGATGTCGAGGCCTCCCAGCAACTCAACGGTCTCGGCCACCACCCGGACGCAGTCATCCTCGACTGCGAGATCGACGGTGATGGAGTGGACGGCTGGAGATGCGGACTCCTCCGCATGCTCGGCGGCCATGCGGTCGCGCGCCGCCTCCGCCGAGCCCGACCGACCGGCCACGACGATCTCCGCACCTGCCTGGTGGAGGGCGGCGGCCATCGCGTAGCCAAGATCGCCGCCGCCACCCGTCACGAGCGCCCGCTTGCCAGCGAGCGAGAACGCTCCCAGGGTGCTCACGGGTCTCGCCATTCGTGGAGATGCGCAGCCGTGGGTTTCATGGCATCGATAGTCCGCCATCCACGTGGAGGGCCTGCCCCGTGATGTAGGCGGCTTCGTCCGAGGCCAGGAACGCCACCATCGCAGCGACGTCAGTGGGAGTGCCGGCTCGACCGATCGGGATGCGTGCAACGCGATCCGCCATCAGGGTGCCGGGGGCGAAACCGAGCAGCGGTGCCACGTCCGTATCCAGGGCATCCCACATCGGCGTATCGATGATCCCTGGAAGCACGGAGTTCGCGGTGATCCCGTGCCGTCCGTACTCGAGCGCGATCCCTCGGGTGATCGCGAGCACGGCGGCCTTGCTCGCGTTGTACGCGAGCATCATCGGGTTGCCGATCCGGGCAGCCGTGGAGGACAGGTTGATGATCCGCCCATGACCACGCGCCACCATCGAGGGGATGCCAGCCTGACAGCAGAAGAACAGCCCCTGGACATTGACATCGAACACGCGCTTCCACGAGGTCGAGTCGACGTCCAGGAGCGGCTGGGCCGTGAAGGTGCCCGCGTTGTTCACGAGGATGCCAAGGCCGCCGGTGGCCTCGGCCTCGCCGAAGGCGTCCTGGCGGTCCTGTTCGTTCGTGACATCCATGCGCACCGCGACCGAGCTTCCGCCCGCCTCGGCGATCCCCGCGGCAATCGCCTGGGCGGTCGCGAGGTCTCGATCCGCGACGATGACATGCGCGCCGTCCGTGGCCAGACGACGTGCGATGCCAGCACCGATGCCGCGCCCCGCACCGGTGACCAGCGCCGTCCTACCCGCGAGCGGTGCAGCTCCGACTGGACGCTCGCCCGGAGCGTGCCGGGATGTCACGCGCCCACCGCCCGGAATCCCATCTGGCTCATCGACGGACCCTGCCGGATGCATCGCCGGCGACGAGCGCCTCGACCTCGGCGGTACTTACCAGGTTGAAGTCGCCCAGGACCGAGTGCTTGAGACATGAGGCCGCTGCCGCGAACTCGATCGTGTCCTGCGCGGCCCATCCTTCTATGAGCCCGTGCACTAGTGCGCCCGAGAACGAGTCACCCGCCCCAATGCGGTCGATGATGGGAGCGATCTCGTACTGCTGGCTCAGATACGCCTGCCCCTCCTCGTACAGCAGGCCGGCCCACCGGTTGTGGGACGCCGAGACACTCTCTCGCAGGGTGGTCGCCACCCGCCGGAACCCGAATCGATCGACCAGCTGCCGGGCAACGGCGACATACGAGTCGTTGACCAGGCGACCCGCAGCCACGTCGCTGCCCGCGGCCTTGATGCCGAACACCTTCTCCGCATCCTCCTCGTTGCCGATGAGGACGTCCACGAACGGCGCGAGTCGCGACATCACCTCTTCCGCCCGCGACGGACTCCATAGCTTGGCGCGGTAGTTGAGGTCACAGGAGACCGTGATGCCGCGCTCCCTGGCGAGCTGGAGCCCAGCGAGGAGCGCCTGCACGACACCGTCACCGACCGCGGGTGCCGTCCCTGTGAAGTGCAGCCACGCCGCGCCGTCGAGTAGGGTCGCCCAGTCATAGTCCGAGGCCGAGCTGGTGGCAAAGGCGCTGCCCAACCGGTCGTACACGACGGTGGAGGCACGCTGCGCGGCGCCAGTCTCGACATAGTAGGTGCCCAGGCGCTCGCCGCCGTGCGCCACGCCGGACGTATCGAGTCCGAACCTGCGGAGGTATCCCACGCACGCTTCCCCGAGCGGGGAGGCGGGCACCCGGGACACGACGACGGCCCGATGCCCGTAGTTCACCAGGGAGACACCTGCGTTGGCCTCCCCTCCGCTGAAACGGACCTCGAAGGAGGCCGCCTGCGTCAGCCGCTCCACTCCCGGCGGTCGGAGTCCGAGCATCAGCTCACCGAACAACACCACGTGGCCGCTCGCCGTCACGACTTCGTCCCTCGCGCGTCGTCCACGGCCAGGCGAAAGGCACGAGCCGCGCTGCTGATCCGGGCCATGTCCCCGGCCCGTACCGCATCAGGGTCCACCAGCGCCTTGCCAACACCAACCGCGATCGCTCCCGCCCGGATGTACTCGGGCGTGGTTGCGAGGTCCACGTTGCCCGTCGGCATCAACGGGATATGGGGGAACGGACCCCGCAGATCGGTGAAGTAGCCGGGCGTGGCCACACGGCCGGGGAATACCTTCACCACGTCCGCACCAGCGTTCCACGCCTGGAGGATCTCCGTGGGAGTCAAGGCGCCAGGGACGACAGAGCGGTCCCTTGCCCGACAGGCCGCGATCACCTCAGGGACGACGCACGGCCCGACGACGAACGCGGCGCCCGCGTCCATCGCCCGCTCCGCCGTGTGCCCATCAAGCACCGTTCCGGCGCCGATGAGCACGTCGTCACCAAGCATCTGCACGGCGTCACGGATGACCTCGATAGCGTCTGGTACGGTCATCGTGATCTCGACGAAGCGCACGCCGCCCTTCGCCAGCGCCCGAGCAACAGTCACGAGATCCGCCGCCTCATTCATTCGGATGACGGCGACGACGCCCGTCCGGCGCAGCTCGGCAGTCAGCTCGTCCCTGGTGATCATGTCGGCTCCTTGTCGTCGTGCAGGGTGGGCCGGTCATCGACCTTCGAAGCGGTCTCCCGCAGGTACCGAGCGCATCGATCCAGGTAGGGTTTCGCGGCCGGGATGACCCCGGTCATGCGCAGGAACCCGTGCGGCAGGCCTGCAGCCTCCACGATCTCGACCTGCACGCCCGCGGACCGCAATGCTTCGGCGTAGGCCCGGCCTTCATCGGCGAGCACGTCATGTGACGCGATCAGGATGAACGCCCCTGGAAGCCCGGATGGCACCGGGGCGCCGAGGAGGGCGGCATCGGGCGTCTCCCGCAACGCGAGGTCCGGACAGTACGCGTCCCAGAAGTCCGCCATGTCCTGCCCGCCGAGCGTGTAGCCAGTGCCGTAGGCCCGGTACGACGTGCGGTCTCGGGGCACATCGACGACCGGGTAGATGAGCAACTGGCCGTCGAACCAGGCCGGGTGCCTGCGTGCGATGACTGCTGCGAGATTGCCACCGGCGCTATCTCCACCGATGACGGTCCGCGTCCTATCCCACCCATCGAGACCCCGGTCCCGGAGGTGGATGACGACGGACTCGATCGCCTCGATCGCGATCGGGAAAGGAGCCTCCGGCGCGAGCGGGTAGTCGACCGCGATCACCACGTGGCCCGATCGCACCGTGAGTTCACGACAGATGATGTCGTGGGTGTCGAGGTCGCCGGTCATCCAGCCACCACCGTGCAGGTAGATCAGCAGCGGTAGATCTGCGTGGCTCGAGTCGCCATACAGGCGGACGCGAAACCCGTGGTCAGCCGGGATCCGCAGGTCGTCGACACGGGCGACCTCCGGCGCCCGACCAGCCAGCCATCCGGTCCGAGCGCGCATGAGCGCTCGCCGTGCCGCAAGATCGCCGGATATCGGGGCGTTCAGAGCCTCTGCCGTCATGCTGTCGATGACCTGGCGGGCATCCGGGTCGAGTTCCACCGACGGCGTCATGGCTGATCGAACCTGATCACCGAGCGAAGGACATCCCCAGTCTCGAGCGCCGCAAGGGCTGCCGGCGCCTCCGCGAGATCGATCTCCCGACTGACCAACTCGTCGAGCAGCAGGTCTCCCCGCTGGTACGCGGCAACCAGCATCGGAAAGTCACGGTCCGGGATCGCGTCGCCGTATTGACTCACCCTGACCGTCAGGCGAGAGAAGAAGACGTCAGACACGGCGAGATCGAGCCGCGCTGTGCGGTCCGGGGTGCCGATGATCGTCGCAGTGCCACCAATGTCGCAAGACCGGACGGCCGCACCCACCACCTCCCCAGAGCCCACTGCCTCGAACGCATGGTCCACGCCGAGACCGCCGGTGGCCGCGCGGATCTGCTCCGCTGCGTCCTCGCCCGGCACCGACCGGATGGTATGCGTCGCCCCAAAGCGACTCGCAGCATCGAGCTTGTCCTGACGGCGGTCCACAGCCACGATCACGGATGCCCCCACCATCCGCGCCCCCTGAACCACACTGAGACCGACGCCACCACATCCGAGCACCGCCACACGGTCACCCGGGCGGACCGCGTTGGTGTTGACGACCGCCCCCACACCGGTCATCACGGCGCATCCGATGGTGCACAGTGCGGCCGGAGATGCATCGTCCGGCACGGGGATCGCCTGGCCGGCTGCCACCACGGCATACGTCGCATGGGTGCCGAGCCGCAGCGACGGGGTGACGACACCGCCGTCGGCAGACCGGATCCGCCCGCTGGCTCGCTGGAGGTCGACGCACAGTCGCGCATCGCCCCGGGCGCAGAATCGACATGCGCCGCACGGAGCCCGCCATGCGAGCAGGACGCGCCGACCGACCAGCTCGGCCGCGACGCCATCGCCCACGGACTCCGCCACCCCGATACCCTCATGGCCGAGCACATATGGGTGGTCGGACCACCAGACGCCCTGGGTGACCATCAGGTCGGTGTGGCACACACCACTCGCCAGCATCCGGACCCGCACTTCGCCGGACCCGGGCGGGTCAACCAGGACGCGCTCGACCGATGCGGGCAGCCCGGGACCTGGCGCGACCAATGCGAGACACTCGAGCGGCTCGCTCACGTCACCGAGCCCTGAAGGTGGCGTGCAGTGGCCGGAACTGGCGTTGGAGGAAGCCCTCGTTGATCGGCGCGGGCTGGGACGGGTCGAACTGCAGATCCTCGACTCGGTCCAGCAGGCCATCGATAGCCTCGTACGCCTCGACCCGCGCAAGTGGCGCACCGGAACACGAGCGAGGGCCACGGTTGAAGGTCAGATGATCCGAGATGGGACGGCGCTCAAGATCCATCTCGTCCGGGATACGGAAGTGATCGGGATCACGGTTTGCGGCAGCGGTGATGGTCAGGACCCGCTGTCCGGCCAGCAGCTGGACGTCACCGATGGTTGTGTCTTCGCCGACCAGACGCATCCGCACATGCATGGACGGACTCAGGCGCAGCACTTCCTCGATGAACGGGACCAGCTGGCTCCGGTCAGCCCGCAATCGGGCCTCGAGGCCGGGGGTCGACAGGATCGCGTAGATCGCGTTGCAGAGCAGCTCCGTGGTCGTGTGGACGCCCGCGATGAACAGGAAGCGGCAGTTCTCGAGGACGTCGCGCTCGTCCCAATCCGGATACACATCCGGGCCGTACTCCCACAGTCGCGCGATGTAGCTCGTGGGGTCCTCGATCGCGCCGCGACGGACGAGCGGGCGAAGGAGGTCATCGAGCCGACCCATCGAGGCTTCGGCCGCCGCCTGGGTGTCCTGGCCCGCGCTCGGCAGGATCCACGTCCCGGTGTGCGCGAGGAACCCGCTGGTCCACTCCCATACGTCGTGCCCGAGTTGCTCGTCCTGCCAGGGAACGCCCAGCATCGATCCGATGACCCGCACTGGGAGTTCCTGCGCGAACTGGGCAGCGAGCTCGGCACGACCCGTGGGCGCGATCCGGTCGAGTCGGGCGGCGACCAGCGGCCGGATGAACCGAACACGGTAGTCCTCGATGACCGCCTTGGAGAAGAACTGGGCGATCTTGCCGTACATGCGGCGATGGGGCTCGCCCTCGATCATGAACAAGGTCCGACGCCCGAAGATCGGCTCGAAGTTCATCCGTGGCCACGGCGCGAGGAAGATCTCCTCGTGGCGCTGGACGTGCGCCACGTCGTCATACCCGGTCACGAGCCATGCATGCATCCCCTCGTCCCAGACCGCTCGACCCTGTGAGCGGATCACCTCGAAGAACGGGAACGGATCGCGATCAAAGAAGTTCGCGTAGCTTGTCATGGGTTCGGTGGGACTGGTCATTTCTCGTCACGTGCTCCGTCGCTGCGTCGGGCGTCGGCTCAACCGCCCTGGATGGATTCGCCGCCGTCCATCAGCAGGTCGGCGCCGGTCATGAAGGAGGCCTCGTCCGAGGCGACGAATGCGATGGCATTCGCGATCTCCTCGGCGGTCGCCAGGCGGCCCATCGGAATGCCCGCCACGAACTCGGCGCGCAGCGCGTCGGCGTCCAGCGCCTCGGCGAACCGGCGCGCGTTCATCTCGGTGAGCGTCGCACCCGGCGTGACCGACACCACCCGGATGCCGTCGGGCGCGAGTTCCACCGCCTGCTGCCGGGTCAGCGCCATCAGGGCTCCCTTGGCCGACGCGTACGCACCCCAGGTCGGGAACCCACGTGTCCCATGGTTGCTGCTGATATTGACGATGACCCCCCTGCCCTGAGCGCGCATCCCCGGGATCACGAGACGGGCGCACCGCACGACAGAGCGGAAGTTCACGCCGTGGACCCGGTCCCAATGGTCCTCGGTCGACTCCTCGAGGCGACTGGGCAGAGCGATCGCCACGTTGTTCACCAGCACGTCTACCGGGCCGAGGGCGGCGTCGATCGCTGCATGGGCCGCGTGCAGGACCGCCGGGTCAGCGGCATCACCCCACATCGCGATGGCCGCGACACCCAGGCGCTCGCACTCGGCGGCCACGGCGCGAGCCGAGTCCTCGTGCAGGGCCAGCACACCAACGCGGCCGCCTTCGGCCGCGATCCGTCGCGCGGCGGCCGCCCCGATGCCATGGCCTGCCCCCGTGATCCAAGCGACACGTCCATCGAAGCGCTGGCCCATCGTCTCCATCGGGATCACCTCGACTCCAGCGCCTGGACCGCGTCCCGGTCGAGCTCGTACCGGTCACCGTGTCGACGATAGAAGCGGTCCCAGCCCGTTGGCGTGCCGGCTGCCGTGACCACCGCGGATGGAGGGTTGACGAGCACGGGGTGCGCTGCACCCCGGAGGTGGGCAAGCGCGAGCCCCATGAGCACCTCACCGTGCCACTCCGGGAACATCGCGGCACCAAACGTGATCGTCCCATCGTCCATGTGCGCCGGGCCCGAAGGGGGCGAGATCCCGTAGGTCGCCGCGATCGTCCCCGTGAGGCGGATATCGAGGTCGGCGTACCCCTGACGCGCACCGATGACAGACTCGTCGTCGACTCCGAACAGCGCATCGGGCACAGCGCGGGCGAATGGACCAAGCGCTGCGATGGCATCACGGGTGGCCGCCCGGGCCAACTGGACCTGGGCTCGGCCGTCCACGTAGACGGCCGCTACGTTCGCGTGCACGCTGCGGAATCCCTCCAGGAATCCTCGCTCACGATCGTGCGCCTCGTGCAACTTGGTATGGCCCACCAACATGACCAGCGGTACGCGGCCCGGAGCCACTGTGACCGCACGACCGGCAGCCACGCCAAGCGGTAGTCCGGCCGCTGTATCGTCCACTCGGACCTCGGCCACGACGGCAGGATGGCGCAGGGCGATCGACTCACCGACCACCGGCACGCCTCGGTCCACGCATGCGTCGAGCGCCTCATCGAGCGCATCAGCGCGAGTGGCACTGAGCAGGATCGCCGCGACCCCCAGGTCGAGGAACTCGAGGATCTGGGCAACCTGCCGCTTCGGATCATCCGCCGCATCACGCACCTCGATCTGGTAGCCGGCTGCAGCGGCTGCGGCCGACTCTGCGAGGACCTGCCGGACGTACCAGACATGGGAGCCGATATTGAGCGAGACCCCGATGAGCGACGTCATGACTTGACCGAACCCTCCGTGAGACCTGCGATCAGGCGGCGCTGGATGATCACGAACGCGAGCATCGCCGGGATGGCCATGAGCATCGATGCGGCCATGAGGTTGCCCCAGTTGGTCTCGAACTGGCCGACGAAATCCAGGATGCCGACGGGGAGTGTGCGGTTCTCTGGACGCGTGGTGAAGATGAGTACGAACAGGAACTCCTGCCACACCAGGAAGAAGACGTAGGACGCGGTGGCCGCGATGCCGGGTGCGCTCAGGGGCAGGACGATGCGCCAGAAGGCGCCCAGCTCTGTGCAGCCGTCGACGATGGCGGCCTCCTCGAGCTCTCGCGGGATGTTGCGCATGTAGCTGCGGAGCATCCAGACGGTCACCGGCAGGGACATCGCGAGGTACGCCAGCACGAGTGCCGGAAGGTAGTCGATCAGGCCGAGGCCGTTGGCCATCTGGTACAGGGGCACCGCGATCGCCGCGAGCGGCACCAGCTGCCCAAGGACGACGAGGACGAGGAGGGTTCGCCGGCCACTGAAGCGAAGCCGCGTGAAGCCGAACGTCGCGAACGCCCCGATAGAGATCGAGAGGATCGTGGTGGCGACCGTGACCATGATGCTGTTCGCCAGATACCGGAAGAACGTCTCCTGGCCGAGCGCACTCTGGTAGTTGTCCAGGGTGGGGTTGACCGGCAGGATCGTGGGCGGCGCGAGCAGTTGCTCCTCTGGCGGCTTGAACGATGTGGACACCATGAAGATCAGCGGGAACACGACGAACGCGATGAGCGCCATCGCGCTGACTAGCCACAGGACCTCCCAGCGCCGGGAGCGCCAGCCGATCACGTGGACCCCATCACAGGGCCTCACTCTTGCGCGCTTCGCGCACGAAGAAGATGGCAAGGACCAACAGCAACAGCATGCTGATCACGGCAAACCTGGACGAGTCCCCGAAGTCGAGCTTGCGGAACGCCTCCTCATAGATGATCGTGGGGAAGATGTGGGACGACTGGACGGGCCCGCCCTTGGTCATGACGTAGACCATCTCGAAGTAGTTGAAGGTCCAGATCGACGTCAGGATCACGCCGATACGGATCACGGGAGCCATGCTTGGCAGCATCACGTTGCGGAACACGCCAACGTGCCCTGCGCCGTCGATCGCCGCGGCCTCGACCTGCTCCTTGGGAACGGACTGGAGCGCAGCCAGCACGATGAGCATCCAGAACGGGAAGCCCTTCCAGACCGCTGCGAAGATGACCCCCCAGAGCGCCGAACCGGGCCGACCCAAGACATCGAGCGGCGGGATCCCGAGCGGACCTGTGATGATCTGCAGGGTCCCGATCTGGGGGTCATATATCAGGCGCCAGACCATGGCCGCCACCACTCCCGGGATCGCCCATGGCAGGATGGCCAGGCCACGCAGCAGCCAGCGCCCGGGGAACGCACGATCGAGCACGAATGCCCCCAGCATGCCCACAGCGAACTGCAAGCCGACCACCGCGATGGTCCACACGAGCGAGTTGACGAAGACCGTCCAGAAGATGGGATCGGCAATCAGGTCCGAGAAACCGTCCAGCCCCACGAACTCGTTCTTCTGGAGCGCCGGCCGGACGTCGTAGAGGCTCTGGTTGAACGTCCGCAGTAGCGGATAGACCAGCAGCGCCATGAGGAGCAGGACGACCGGGCCGACGGCCAGGTAACCCAGAAGCTGCCGCGACCAGGACTTGCTCCAGTGCCGTCCGGCCGAGGCATCGGCAACGACGACACGGGGCCCGGCGGGGTCTACCCCGTTCGCGCTCCCGCGTCGTCCTGCCATGGTCGAGGGACTCGAGTCTTACTGAGCTTCGGCGATGATCTCGTTCAGTCCGGGCACGCCCTCATCGAGAGCCTGCTGAGGACTGACGTCGCCAAGCAGCGCCCGCTGCAGGATCGAGCGCTGCGCTTCTGCGAAGTCAGGGTAGTTCGGGATCAGCGGCCTGAACTTCGCCTGATCGAGCTGCTGATAGATCATCTCCGGGTACTGGCGCTTCGCAGCCAGGTACTCCGTCGCAGCCTGCCGGTTGGCAGGCGTCAACATCGTGATCTCCTTCTGCTTCTCGACGCCGGCGGAGTACTGCAGGAACTCCCAGGCGAGATCCTTGTGCTGCGACTTGCTGGAGATGCCGAGGTTGAATCCGCCGAAGCAACCGACCGACGTGCCGCCCTCGGGAACTGGCAGCAGCGCAACCCCGTAGTTCAGGTCTGGAGCTCGGGTCGCGATGGTGTCCTGGCCCCATTCGCCATAGAACATGATGGCCGCCTTGCCAGACGTGAACAGTGCAAAGCCGTCTTCGACGTCACGCCCGACGGCACCCTCGGGTCCGTACTCGAGGGACTTCTTGTACTGCTCAAGCGCCGCCACACCTGCTGGCTCGCCCAGACCTGTCAGGTTCGTGGCAGGGTCGATGACTTCGCCGCCGCCGGAGAACGTCCATGCGTCCCACAGGCAGTTCGGCGCATCACCGCCGCCGACCCACGTCGCGATGCCGTACTGGTCGGGCGCGTTGGTCAGGGCTGCTGCTGCTGCGTTGAGCTCTTCCCACGTGGTGGGCGGCTTCTCCGGATCGAGCCCAGCAGCCGTGAACATGTCCTTGTTGTAGTACATGACGGCCCACACGCCGACATCGAACGGGACGCCGTACTGCTTGCCGTCAACGAACGCAGAGTTCCACGCACCCAGGAAGTAGTCCTCGGCCTTGATGTCTGCACCGGCCATGAGGTCATCGATGGGCTCCACGTAGCCGGCGCCGGCGTACTGGGCGACCCAGATCTGATCGAGGAGCAGCACGTCGGGCGCCGCATCCGACGCCGCGGCAAGCAGCAGCTTGTCCTGCAATTCCAGGTACGGGTAGGTCGTCAGCTCGACCTTGACGTTGTGCAGTTCTTCGAAGTCCCTGACTGCGGCCTCCTGGGCCTCTTTCACCGGACCATCGGACTGCTGCAGCGTCCAGAACTTCAGGGTCACCGGGTCCTGCGCAGCAACGGCCCCAGCGACGAGCGACGCGGTCAGCGCCGATGTCATCGCGAGGGCGAATAGTCGTCTTCTCATCAGATAGAACCTCCGCCATGTCCAGATCCAGGGGTGCGGCGTCCCGGATGGAGCCGCTTGCCTCACGCGTGGTTGATGGGTCGTGGCGATCCCTCCCTATGTTCCAGCGACTCGATCGGATAGGCCCCGTGCAGCTGTCTGCAGCTGTCCCACGGGTCGTATGTCAGGCCGCAGCGAGATCCCGGGGACCACGGCCCCGGACGTGACGAGCTCGGCCGTCCGTTCCTGTCCGTAGCCCAGGTCCGACAGCACCTCGAGCGAGTGCTGTCCCAACAACGGTGGCGGCGTCCGCACCTCGGCCGGCGTGCGGCTGAAGAGGATGCTTGGCCCGATGACCTTCAGGGGCCCGACGAGCGGGTGGTCCAACTCACGCACCATCTGGTTCCAGTTGACCTGGGGATCAGCCAGTGTCTCGTCCAGCGTCTGCACCGGCGCGCACCACACATCGTGCTCGCGCAGCCGAGCGATCCAGTCGTCACGCGTGCCGGTCTGGAAGCGAGCCTCCAGTGTCGAATGGATCTCGTCGCGTCGAGGGATCTCATTCGCGATGTCCATGTCCACGAGGGACTCCGCGCCCACCAGGCCGGCGAGCCGGCCGATGTTCATCATCGCCAGTGCAATAAAGCCGTCGCTGCAGGCATAGACACCAAGCGGCGCGCCTGCATACGTGGCAGTCGTGTTCGCCCGAGGACGGACTGGCGGGTCAGCTGTGTTGGCGAAGTACGCCAACTCGTGTGTCTGGACCATGAGCAGCGCATTCAAGAGGTTGACGTCCACTCGCTGGCCGCGCCCGCTGGCACCACGCTCATGCAAGGCAGCGAGCACCCCCATCACGATGTGGAACCCGCCTGCCACATCCGCGATGCCGAAGCCGATCGCCGTCGGGGGGTCATCCCGACGCCCGTTGAGCCACATCGTGCCGCCGAGCGCCTGGATGAGGAGGTCCTGGCCGGGATAGTCGCGATACGGGCCGGTCGGCCCGTAGCCCGAACTGGCGCAGTAGATGACCTTCGGGTCGGCCGCAGCGAGGCCCTCGTATCCCAGGCCAAGGCGGTCCATCACGCCCGGCCGGAAGTTCTCGATGACCACGTCTGACGTTGCGATGATCGATCGGGCAACCTCCAGGCCCCCCGGGTCCTTGAGGTTCAGGACCACGCTCCGCTTGTTGCGGTTCACGGTCATGAAGGAGATGCTCTCTCCCTCGGGGAACCGGTCGCCGAGTGACCAACCACGGAAGAAGTCGCCCTTCGAAGGCTCGATCTTGATGACGTCGGCGCCCATGTCCGCGAGGATCTGCGTAGCCAGGGGACCCTGATACAGCTGGGTGAAGTCCGCGATGCGGATACCCATGAGCGGCCCGCTCATGACGCGAGCCCTGCCAGATAGCGGTCCTCGGCCTGCACGATGCTGGCGATCGCCGCCAGTCGCTCGCGGGCGGGCACGGCCTCAAGGGCCCGCAGGCCGAATGGGTCCACGCGCCGGATGGTCTCCTGCTCGGATAGCGTCGGGCCCTGGGTGACCGGCACATCGGCAGTCGGTTCGATCGCGAAGCCCGTCGCCGCCCTCACCTGATCCAGGGTCACACCCGGGTGGATGGATTCGAGCTCGAACCTTCCCACGGCCGGGCCTAGCCGGAAGACCGCGAGGTCGGTCAGGAGCAGGACCTCACCCGGGCCGTAGCCCATGACTGCTCGCTCGGTGGTGCCGATCAGGCCGCGACTGGCGCTCACCCAGTCGACCGCCTCGACCAACTGCCGGGGTGACTGCCGCGCGGAGTACAGCAGGAAGTTGCGGTGCATGTTGGCCACGTCGGCCATGCCTCCCTGCCCCGGGAGGCGGAGTCTGCGACCGTCGGCGAGCGCGATCCAGCCATTGTTGGTGCGCCCGGTGACATCTATCTGGCCGGCGCCCACGATCTCGTCGGTGACACGGCTCTGCTGGTAGAACCAGCGATAGGAGTCATCGCCGCCGCAGATGCCGACGGCTGAGCCGTTGTCGGCCGCCTCCCCGAACGAAAGGCTCGCGAACCGGGATGCCACGTCGATGTATCCGCCGTTGTGGGTCACCAGGGAGAGTGCCGGCGCATGACTCGCCTTCGCCACCAGATAGGCCACCGTGGCCAGCGAAGAGGCCGAGCCCACGGAGCAGACCGAGCGATCGTCGAGTCGCCGCGCGAGCCACGCGACCATCAGGTCGGTGGTCGAGTCGTCCACAGAGGACGGGCTCGGCCACTCGGCCGTCCCCCAGTCGACCTTGGCAGCGGCACGAGGGAGATCGCTTGGCCCGACAGCTTGGTCTGATGCAAATCGCCCGGCCGCGACGCGGCGACCCAGCTCATCGAAGTCAGGCCCGTAGAACGGCAGGCACGAGGTCGGCCACGCGCCCCCCGGTTCGAGGGCGATCGCCTCGATGAACTGGCGAGGGATGAATGCTGCACGATCCCGGAACGTGCCCGGTTCCACGATCTCCTCGACGGTCACCAGCACGCGCCGCCCGGCAAGGGCAAGGGTTCGGTCCAGGCCCTGGGCGCTGGAGATCTCGACATTGCCAAGTCGGTCAGCGCGCTGGGCGTGGAGGAGGACCACGTCGATATCGATGGACGGCGAGTCCCTGACCATCGCCTCATCGGGCATGGCTCGCCACGAGCCCAGAGGCGTCTGGAGCGGCAGGGTCGGCAGGTTCATCTCTGCCGCAAGGAGGGCGTGGTGGAGTTCCAGCGCCGTGTACTCCTCATGCGTCACGCGTCCCGACTCGAGCGCGCGACGGAAGTTTGGGGCTGTCCCGAAGAGCTCCAGGCTGCTGAAGCAGAACACCAGGTGGTCGACGGCATCGGCTTCAAGTAGGATCTCCAGGGCGAGACCCCCACCCCAGTTCACGTGAGTCAGTCCGCGTGGCCGACGCGACGCGAGGGCTTCCACCAGTCGGATCGGTTGCCGGGAGAAGTGGAAACCCCCGGCGCTGATCCGGGTACTGTCGGGGACGCGGGCGGCCAGCGCGGCAGCATCCGCAACGAACTCTGGCCCACTCTTTAGCGCGCGGACCCACGGGGCTGTCATCGGCGGCAACCAGGCGGCGACTGACAACGCTCAGGCTTCATTGGTCTGGACACTAAAACGTTACATGTCGTGTTGTCAACAGGTTAGGGGGCCGGTTGCGGTTCACAACCTGTACCGATACAGTTAGAGGACTCATGGAGCGAGATGGTCGGCGCGTCACCATTCGGGATGTCGCACGCGAGGCGGGCGTGTCGATCGCGACGGTGTCCAACTGGCTCAATGGCCGGACAGTCGGCATCTCACCTGCGACCGCGCAACTGGTCGCAGCCACTGCCAAGGAGCTCGGCTATCGCCCGTCGTCCCTGGCGCGTGGCCTGCGGGGATCCGCCACGCGTGTCCTGGGTCTCATCGTCCCCTCGGTGGCGAATCCGTCCATGCCGGAGATCGTGCGCGGGGCCGAGGACCGGGCACGGGAAGCCGGCTACTCGCTCTTCCTGTCCAACATCGATCGGCACTGGGAGAAGGCACTCGAGTTCACCCTGGTCATGCTCGACCACGGGGTCGGAGGGGTCGGGTATGTCTTCTCGGTGAACCGGCCCGACCACCCCGCTCCGGAGGCCGCACGGGCGGCAGGCGCCCGCGTCGCGTTCCTGTTGCCATTCGACGTGGCCAACGTCACACCTGAGGCGGTCACCCTGGACAACGAGGGAGCGATGCGTCAGGTTGCGCGCCACCTCTGGAACCTTGGGCACCGCCGGGTCGCGTTCGCGATGACATCGCTGGGCACCGCCAACGGTCCGCATCGCCTGGCCGGACTGCGGGCCGCATGGGAAGAGAGGGGCGGTTCGCTGGACGACGAGATGGTCTACGTCCATGAGATCCCTTCCGGGTACCTCACGGAGGAAGGCGAGATCGAAGCCGGGAGACGGGCAGCGATGGTGCTCCTGTCCAGACGCGATCCGCCGACTGCGATCGTCGCGGTCAATGACATGCTCGCTGTCGGGGTCCTGCGTGGAGCCCGAGAACTCAGCCTCCAAGTGCCCCAGGATGTCTCCGTGGTCGGCTTCGACGACCTGGCCGTTTCGCGCATCGCGCAGCCGACGCTCACCACACTCTCGCTGCCACGCAACCAGTTGGGGCGGGAACTCGTCGACCTGCTGATCGGCGAAACGCCCACGAGCATCCGGAAGGCGGAGGTACCTGCGCTGGTCACCCGGGAGTCGACGGGTCCGGCTCCAGCTGTTGCCGAGCCGATCCGCATCACCGCCAAGCGTCGTCCGTGACCCATCGGATCCTCCTGCGTGGCATCTCGTGGGATCACCCGCGTGGCCTCGCACCGCTCCGTGCCACGCTCCCGGAGTACGCAATCCAGGAGCCGGCCGTTCGGATCGAGTGGGACGCCAGATCCCTGCTCCGGTTCGGTGAAGACCCGCTCGAAGTACTTGCGGAGCGGTATGACCTGCTTGTGATCGACCATCCATTCGTGGGGTTCGGGGCGGTGACGCGGTGCATCCTGCCACTCGATACGCTGCTCCCTCGGGATGGACTGCAGGCACTGGCGGACACTTCTGTGGGACCGAGCTACCGCAGTTACCTCTGGGCTGACCATCTCTGGGCGCTGCCGATCGACACGGCAGCGCAGGTCTCGGTCGTGCGCGAGGACCTACTCGCAGCCGCGGGCGAGACGGTGCCCGGCTCATGGGTCGAGGTCCTTGGCCTCGGACGCCGACTGCGCAGCCGAGGCATGGCGATCGCCCTGCCCATGATCCACACCGACCTGGTGCCGACGCTGTACACGCTGGCCGCGAGTCTTGGCGAGGAGGTCCTCCGTGTTCCGGACCGCGAGGTGCTCACGCGGCCTGTCATGGATCGGGTGTTGGATCTGCTCCTGGAGTTGCGGGATGTGTCACATCCGGACGCGGTGCGACTCGATCCCCCCACGCTGCTCGATCGGATGTCGACCGACGACGAGATCGCCTACTGCCCGTTGGCCTTTGGCTACTCCAACTACTCTCGTGAGGGTTTCCGGCGTACGCGGCTCCGCTTCACAGACATCCCGTCGACCGGGTCGCGGCCGCGCGGGGCAACGCTGGGTGGCGCGGGGATCGCGGTTTCGGCGAGGTGCGAGGCCCCGTCGGAGGCCGCGCGATACGCGATGTGGCTCGCCAGCGCCCCCACCCAGCGAGGCGGCTACTTCGCATCCGGAGGCCAGCCGGCGCATCGCGACGCGTGGCTGGACCCTGCGCTCGATGCTCAGACACTTGGATTCTTCGACGGCACGCGCGCGTCGCTCGATCTCGCGTTCCTGCGACCGCGCTGGCCGGGCTACATGACCTTCCAGGACCTCATCGGTCCGGAGTTGCACAAGTTCGTCCTCGGGGAGTCGACCCGGCTAGAGTTGGTGGACCGCCTTGAGGAAGCGCGCATCGAGAGCCAGAGGGTGCGCGCCGCTCTGGAGGTCGGGCGAGGCATGAGGGGAGCGTCGCTCGAGCACATTCGATCTCTCTGAGCGCAGGCGGCACTGAAGCTCACTGCCCAGGTCTCGAGCGACATTGCCGGTGGAACGTCGGAGGCAGGGTCGGCTTCGAGACTCGAACGAACAGCAGGACAACCGTGGCATCGTCGCAAGATGATCCACGCTCGGAAGCCTAGAGCCTGCACCGCTCATTTTTCTGTGGGCTTCCAAAGCACGTGCGCTATCGATCGCGCTACGCCCCGACGGTCTCGTGCGGCAGGACCCCCACCTGACCATGTCCTGATCGATGAGGTCAAGCCTGCACCGTTGTCGCCACATGTACTGGTCGCTGTGAGACCACCAGTAGCTGCACGAACGATGAGGATCGGCCCCGCCGACGCGGCCCATGATACAGCCACCGACGATCCGGACGGGCTAACGTAGCAGTACCTCCCGTCATCGGAGATGGCGCCCAGGCCGAACTCGTCGTCATCACTGCGCGAGAAGATGATGTCCGTGTGCCCCGCCCCGGATGACCACGCGGGGCGATTCCGCCCACAAGGTCGCACTGCCTCCCACGAGCTTGCGGGTCGCCGTCCAGGTCGCGCCACCGTTCTCGCGCGACCGGAACCAGACCTTGCCCACACCGTTGTCGTCCCAGAGGAGCCGCGCCGACTGGCCATCGATGGTGTGCCACCCACATTCCGGTAGCTGGGCAGACCCGACGCGATAGCGGACAGAATGAAGCTCGTGCCGCCATTCGAGGTGCGTGCCAGCCTGAGGGTGCGCTGCGGGTCTGCGTACAGGATCAGCAGTCGCTTGCCGTATGCAGCGATGGGCCGGTTCGCCCGGTAGTCGGCTTCCAGGCAGGGCCGCGCCCGGCGGCCCGGACCCGAACGAGCTGCGCCTCAGGGCTCGGGCGTGCGCAGGTGGCACGCACCTCTCGCTGGTGCCGCTGGTCCGCGGGTCGCCAGCTGTCCCGCGGGTCGCCAGTCACTTGATCGCGCGGGTCGCCAGTCACTTGATCGCGCGTGTCGCCAGTCACTTGATCGCGCGACTGGTACTCGCGAGATGGCACATCCGCGCTTGTCGCTGTCATGACCAGGACACTCGCCACCACCGGGCGCGACTGGTGGTCGCCAGAGTGGCAGCGACGGGTCGTAGCGGCGAGTGCCGGTCGCCGCAACGACCACCAGCGTGATCCGGGTACCCCGGACGGAGCCCTTCAGGCCGCCATACCGCCCTGGTGGGTGCATCTCGCGAGTGCCAGTCGCGCGGGGAGCACCAGGTGATCTTCAGGCAGCGCCGTGTGCACTGAACCGTCGATCTCGCGAGTACCAGTCGCGCCCAGTACCAGTCGCGCGGCGACCACCAGTCGCGCCCAGTACCAGTCGCGCCCAGTACCAGTCGCGCCCAGTGCCAGTCGCGCGGGGAGTACCAGTCGCGCGTCACGCGGACGAGGGCCATGGCGGCGCGACAGATACCAGCCATCCTGGCAACTCGGATCGGCTGGGTGCTGCCGCCTGAGGTTCCCCGAAGCCCAGGTCAGAAGGCGACGTATGCCGCGAGGTGCTCACCGGTGAGTGTGGAGCGGTCCGCGATCAGGTCGGCGGGTGTGCCCTGGAACACGATCCGGCCGCCGTCCTGCCCTGCGCCGGGACCCAGGTCGATGATCCAGTCAGCGTGTGCCATGACCGCCTGGTGGTGCTCGATGACGATGACCGACTTGCCGCCGTCCACGAGCCGATCGAGCAGTGCGAGCAGCTGCTCGACGTCCGCGAGGTGGAGACCGCTGGTCGGCTCATCCAGGATGTAGACGCCGCCCTTGTCCGCGAGATGGGTGGCCAGTTTCAGCCGTTGCCGCTCGCCGCCGGAGAGTGTCGTGAGCGGCTGGCCCAGGCTGAGGTAGCCAAGGCCGACGTCCGCGAGCCGGACGAGGATGGCGTGCGCGGCCGGCACGCGCGCCGCGCCGGCGCCGAAGAACCGCTCCGCCTCGGTCACGGACATCGCCAGCACCTCGCTGATGTCCCGGCCGCCCAGGTGGTACTCCAGGACCGAAGCCCCGAATCGCTTGCCCGCGCACTCCTCGCAGGTAGTGGCGACGCCCGCCATCACGGCCAGGTCTGTGTAGATGACACCGTTGCCGTTGCAGGTGGGCCAAGCACCATCGGAGATGGCGCTG